>Ga0335397_10008294_pt1 | contig 13097 bp, 8 predicted proteins | sample MAT04_FD_205740 | JGI IMG/M metagenome (GOLD analysis project Ga0335397, IMG submission 205740) | Freshwater microbial communities from Lake Fryxell liftoff mats and glacier meltwater in Antarctica - MAT-04 (spades assembly) (version 2) ...
GCACGTGAGTGGCAATACCCATCGTGCCGTCGCGCTTTTCATGAAACCGCCCACCATATGCAACAGGCTGCCTACCCAAACCCGATCCGGCAGGAGCGACAGAAGCAAAATGCAGCCGATGGCCGCACCGGTCGCAAGTCCATTTTGCTGAATTCCACTGGAGATTACACCTGCACCTACGGAGATCATCGCGGCGATAACGACTCGAAAGTGAACAGACAAGGAATTCGCGAACAACGTAACCAAGCCGTAGACTGACAGGCCACCTCCGACGATCACGCCGAAAATCAAACTGTCGAATGGATCGTTACTCATATCGATCAAACCTCAAATCTGCGAGACGAACACCGCAATTAGTACGAAGTGAATCTAACACTTCAAACGTGAGAAGGTGCTGAGGCAGTCCTGAGAAATTGATGAACGCTGTAGGTGGATACACTCAGGAAAGTAAACGAAAACACCTCGCCGTTCGGGGCGAGGTGAGTTTTTTGGATTTTGCATGAATATTATGGCAGTTCGACCTTTTCCTGAGCCGCCCATTCGCGGAGTTGCTTCATGCCTCTGACATTGATCTGCCGCACGCGCTCCTTCGTGATGCCGAAGTGCTGGCCGATCTGTTCGAGCGTCATTTCTTCGCCACCCGCGAGGCCGGTTCGCATCCGGATCACTTCCCTCGTCCGTGGGTCGAGATGTTCGAGCAGCATGTTCACGCGGTTTCGGGCCGCATCCGCGAGGGCCACGATTTCTTGTTCGTCGGTTCGGGCATACGCCTTCGCATCGAACAGTTCGTCGGCACCGGTCACATATCGCGTACGGCGGGTGTTTTCATCCGGAATACTTCTGGCAAAGTTCTTCATCACCGCCCACGTGGCGTAGGTGCTGAACTTGTTCCCGCGGCTGTAATCGAACTTCTCGACGGCTCGCATGATCGAGATGTTCGCGTCCGATTTCAGTTCGTCGAGCGATTGGTTGCTCTGCATGTGCTTGGTCGCCAACGAATGAACCAGGCGTTGATTGCACTCAATCAAAAGGTCGCGCACCGCTTTCACGTCTTCAGTCAGTTCATTCATCGCACGAATATCCTGAACGCGCGCCCGTGTCGGATCGAGTTTCTCGCGAAGCTTGTGCAGTTTGTGCTTTCGGTAGTTCATTTTGCGGAACAGGTGCGCTTCCTGTTCGCGGGTCAGCAATGGCTTTTCGTAGAGATACGCCATTTGCGGGTCGACGTCTTTCGGTGGCCGCATCGACTGAATTTTCTCGAAGAATGCCACTTCATCGGGCATTGGCCCGAGGATCATCGCATCGTTCTTCGCGTCGTCGAACTCGGCATTGTGCATATATTCGACCGGCGTATTGAGCAATCGTTCCGCGCGAACTTCGTTCGCAACGCGGTAGACACTCGATCGGGTACGGCCGAATTGTTTAGCAATCGTTTCCACAGAAGCTCCCTCCAGTTTGGAGTTGAAAATCTGCTCTTTAGCGGTTTCGTTTAATAGTCCTTGTCGCATTGGATAGAGCGCTTCGGTCGGATGATCCCGGTCGAAGTTCTTGATCGTATACCGCACCGTTTCGGCAGAGCGATGGATGTCGGCCGCGATCTTTTTGCTTGCGTCGGTGAGGCTTTCGCCGATCGACGCGAAGGTTCGTGCTTGCAGAATGATCGATTCTTTTTCCGAGTCGCTCAGGTGACAAAACTTGCTACTTTTCGCGACGCGGTCTTTGTGCGAAGCAGCAAATCGGGTGACCGACGCACGTGGGAACACTAACAGGCTGCGTCCGTTCGATTTTACCCTGCGTGCGACCAACCCTCGCAGACGCCAACGACCGATCGTTTTTGTCGAGACGTTAAATTCTTTGCTGATCTCATCGAGCGTCAGTGCCTCTTCGCAAAGCGATTCGATCGGTTGCGGCGGAATCGAGCGTTCGACCTGAATCATGAGCAAAGACAGCTCGTGCTTCAGGTCTTCGCCGACGATCAGCAATTCGGGGTGTGCATCGGTCCGGTAGTCGGTCAATCGAAAGCAAATGAACGAGTACGGATATTGTTTGTTCGAAACAATTTCGGCTTGCAGCCGCTCAGCGTTGTTAAGCTGTTCGCGTCGCTTTGCGAGCGTCGCCAAACAGATTTGCTGCGTCAGTTCCTTGATGGCCGTATATTGGTATGCGTATGTCATGTGGTATCCCTCCAACTCGTCGCCTGGTTTCCGTTGCGTTTCTCGCTCGGATTTGTGTTCTTGTTTGACTATACAACCGTTTCGACTCAATCTTAACCGTCGTGTTTCGCACGAACGGGGTCGATTGTTACTGAATCAGACGTTACTCAAGGTTATTCGCGTCGGCGTCTTCGAGATTTTAATCGGAATCGATATAACTCGTTTCCGTGCCATTGGTTTCGTCGCCACTATTCATTCAAGAGTTATCATCACTCCTGAAGCTTCATTCAGCTAGAGCATTTCCAAGGCCGAAACAGTCACTTTCGAAATAATCTTTGCGGTTTGCACTGAAACCGTGCCGCGATCATCACTTACGTTTTCGGCCGACCAGTCGCTCGCTGGGTGACTTCGGTTGTATAGCCCCGATTATGGGTGGCGGTAGTCAGATTTACATGCTGCGGTTGTACCGTTTTGCAAAATCCTGTCGTTCTGACTCGGATGCCGATCCGGTTTTTCTGTCTCATGTCAGACGAACGAAGATTATGCTCATGTTTGCGCCAGCTTTGGACGACAACCGCTAATAAGATAGTTCCGTGCAACCTTCGTTCCTGTCACTCGGCACGAAAAACATGATGCGACTACCACATTTACCTGTGTGCTTACTGGCCTGTTTCGCATTCACGTCTGTAACTGCTGCCGATGAACCTGTCGTTTTGGCAGAAGCGTTTTCGGTAGGCAGCGAGTATCGCGTCGATATTCGCGTTGAAATCAGCGGTCGTATGACGATCCCCAATAAAGATGGTAAGCCGCAACTCATTACGGTCGTCGGTAAAAGCGTCCTCAACTACGACGAGCGCGTTCTGCCGAGCGACGAGCCTGGCACCGAGAAAGTCTTGCGGGCGTATCGCGACGTTCAATTTGTCCGCACGATCGGTATCAGCGGCGACCGCGAACAGCGTGCGGACATTCGCAAAGACGTTCGGCGTATGGTCGTGATTCGCAAGACGCTGCCGAATCGCTCGGCGGTCAAGTCTCCGTTCTCACCCGATGGTCCGCTTATGTCGAGCGAAATTGACATCGTGCGTTCCGATCTCTTTTCCGCAACGCTCGTTCCCGCGATCCTTTGCGAGAAAGCCGTCAAAGTCGGTGATAAATGGCAAGTTTCACCTGCGGCAGTCAGCGAACTCACCGATATGGAGAAATTCGACGAAGGCGGGTTCGCGGTAAAATTCGTCGCGTTCGCAAATGTCAACGACCGCAAACTCGCGCGGCTCGCGCTATCTGGCACCGTTAGAGGTATCGATGAACACGGGCCCTGCCGCCACACCATCGAAGGCACCGCGTACTTCGACATGGAATCCAAACGGTTGTCGTATCTTTCGATCACCGGCAGTCACGAACTGTTGGACGGTAACGGTAAAACCGCAGGCCGCGTCGAAGGTCAACTCACAGTGACCCGTTCCGCAAGCCGAAATGCGATCGAACTTTCTGTTAATGCGATCAAAACGATCGAGACCAAGCCGACGATCGAGAATTCTGTAATTCTGTACGCCAATCCCGATCTTGGGGTTCGTTTCATTTATCCGCGACGATGGCGGATCGGTACCGTGCAGGGGCGTCAATTGACGTTGGACGGGCCGAACGGGGCCGGTATCTTACTCACATTGGAATCGCCTAATCGTTTGCCGACGGCGGTCGCGTATCTCGAAGAATCACTGGAGTTTCTCAAAAAGGCCAAGGCTAAGACTGCGAACGTGCAGCAACCGAAGCGCGTGCAAGATAAACCCGCCGTCGACCGTTTCGCACTCGATGCGGACCTCGACGGCCAAAAGGTCCGGATGGATTATTCGGTCGTGACGCAGTCCGAAGGCGGCGTGACGATTGCGACACGCATTCTGCGAACCGATGCCGACGAGTTGACCGAAGATCTGGATCGCATCGCGAAGTCGATGAGTGTGACGAAACCGCTGAAATAGCATTCGGAGGATTACCTGTGGCGCTGCGGGTCATTGTTGCGGCATCGGAAGTCGTGGGTTTCGCGAAAACCGGCGGATTAGCGGATGTGGCTGCAGCACTTCCCCGTGCGCTGCGGAAACGCGGGAACGATGTCATTGTGGTCATGCCGTACCACCGCAGCGTTCGTCTCGGCAAAGTCCCCGTCGTGCAAACTTCAACGGTCGTGCCGGTCGTCGTCGGCGACCGCACGCTGGCATGCAAGCTGTTTCGTTCGACGTTGCCGAACTCGGACGTTCCGATTTACTTCATCGATCACGGTGGCTATTTTGACCGCGACGATCCATCGTGCGGCTTCGGGCTGTATCAACAATCGATGCCGGGCGGTTACAAAGCGGATTACCCCGACAATGCCGAGCGGTTCACGTTCTTTAGCCGGGCGATTCTCGAAGTCGCATCCGCCATCGGCTTCTCACCGGACATCATCCACGCGAACGACTGGCAGTGCGGCCTCGTACCGGTGTACCTTTCTGAAGTCTATCGCGAGCGCCCCGGGTTTGCACGCACACGATCCGTGTTTACGATTCACAACATTGCCTACCAAGGCATGTTCGACCGTAACGTAATGCGCCTCACCAATTTACCGGGTTGGCTGTTCAACCACAAACAGCTCGAATTTCACGGGCATCTCAACTTTATGAAGGCGGGTATTGTGTTCGCCGACGCGATCAACACCGTCAGCCCAACGTATTCGCGCGAGATTCAGACAGCCGAGTACGGTTGTGGTTTCGAAGGGTTGCTTCAGCAGTATCGCGGCAAACTCTCTGGTATCATGAACGGCGTCGATTACGACGATTGGAACCCCGAATTCGATGATTTGCTGCCACAAAAGTACAATTCCGAAACGTTCCCGCAAGGGAAGGCGATCAACAAAGCCGAACTCCAGCGGCGATTTCGCCTGCCCGTCGATGCCGCGAAGCCAATACTCGGGATGGTCGCGCGGCTAGTGGGGCAGAAGGGTGTCGACCTCGTAATGAGTGCCGCGCCGGGCTTCCTCGACCTCGGTTGCCAGATGGTGTTCCTCGGCGAAGGCGATCGCGAATACCATCAGCAACTCAACGAATTCCAGTCGAAACACCCACAGCACGTTAGCGTTCACCTCGGCTACGATGAATCGCTGGCTCACCTGATCGAAGCCGGTTCGGACCTGTTTCTGATGCCGAGCCGCTACGAACCGAGTGGCTTGAACCAACTGTATTCGATGAAATATGGTACGCCACCGATCGTACGGGCCACAGGTGGACTCGCAGATAGTGTGGTCGGAACGACGCAAGAAACGCTTTTGAAAGGCACTGCAACCGGTTTTAGCTTCGTGGCGTATACCGGAAGCGCACTTTACGAGACGGTCAAACAAGCCGTTGGGTTATATCGCGATCGGCCGAAGGAGTTCGAGAAGGTCATCCGTTCGGCGATGCTGCAAGACTGGTCGTGGATTCGCAGTGCCGGCGAGTACGAACGTCTATATCAACGATTACTCGGTATCACTTCACCTTCAGGTTGACGCCCATCCCGCGTGCGGCCCAGATCCCGGCGACGATCAGCATCAGTACGCCGAGCGTGCCAAGTACCTGCTTGTATTTCGGCGAAGTTACCGTCGCGTCGAACTGGCGTAAGACGGCTTCGATAACCCAATTGCACGCGAACAGCGGCCATAGCAGAAGTGGCACTTTCGCCAGTTTCGGCTGCATGGCTGGCGCGTTGGTCACCGTGCCCGCCGCCTGCAACAGCACGATCGGCTGTTCCGGAGTCTTTAACGCCTCCAAATCGATTCGGTCGAACTCCGGCAATCGCGACGGACTGCCGGGAAGTGTATAAGTGCTGCCTGCGAAAGGCGTTTCGGGTAACACATTCGGCAACTTCGGTGGCGAGAATGGAACCGTCGGGGTTGGCAACGGTGCGGGGGCGTAGGCCACCGGCATCGAGGTTTCCGCACCGTACGACGAACCTAAAAGGTCCGCCTTTCGGCTCGGTTGTTCCACCAGCAACAACGCTTCCGTGTCGTGCAACATGTGCGGCGAACGGACGTCCATCGCAGGCGGGTCCATGCGCCAAGTCGGAGCCAGTAACTCCGGAGGCTGCGGCAACGGACTCGTTGGTACGGGTACCGGTCGTGGTTGCGTCGAGTTCGGCGACGATAGCATTCGCTGGAGCAGCAAATCGAGTTCGTCGAGTTGCTGGCGGGTCAGATCGTTCGCCGAGGGGGTCGTTGCCATGTCAGATCCTTGCAATGCCTCGAACGGGGTTGTACCCAACTCTACGGTAATCTTCCGCACTATAAAAGATCAACCAGAATTTCGACGCGCACGCTTTCATACGCTTTTCTTTTAATCCCCGCTCCACGACGCGGGGCAACGCTAAAATGCCCTTACACACACTAAAGGAGCGATCATGACTGCAACGGAAATCACCGCCGAAATTAAAGCCCAGTACGGCAGCGTGGCGGCGAGCTTGCTTACCGGTTCGGACCCCGGCGTGAGTGCGGTTGCCGAGGCGTTTGGCTACACTCCAGAGGAACTGGCGACGATTCCCACGGCGGCGCACATGGGGCTTTCGTGCGGGAATCCGACCGCGACGGCGAACCTGCGGCCCGGTGAAGTCGTCGTCGATCTCGGTTGTGGTGGCGGCATCGATGTCATTTTCGCGGCCAGAAAAGTCGGCCCGACGGGCAAGGCGATCGGTATCGACATGACGCCCCAAATGATCGATCGCGCGAAAGCGAATGCGGCCACTCTCGCCGCAAAAGGGGAGGCACTTCCCGTCGAATTCTACCTCGCAGAGATGGAACATATGCCACTGACCGCCGGTAGCGTCGATTGCATTATTTCGAACTGCGTGATTAATCTCGCCACAGACAAACCGGCTGCGATCCGTGAAATGTACCGCGTGCTCAAAGTCGGCGGGCGACTGGCTATTAGCGATATCGCCATGAAACAGCCACTTCCCGACGATGTCGCGCAAACTGCGGCCGCGTATATCGGTTGCATCTCCGGCGCGCTAACGCTCGCCGATTACGAACGATTCCTGAAAGACGCCGGGTTTACCGGCGTGCAAGTGATCGATACCAAAAAGGATCTGAACGCCTACGGGTTAGTCGAAGGGCAAAGCGGCTGTTGCAGCCCCGAAATGCCCGCAACGCCGGGCAGCCTGTCGCTTTCGACCATCACCGAAGGCGAATGGATCGACGCGAGCCAAGGCTGTTGCGGAGCGACTTCCGCCGTTCACGCGGGCCTCGGCGAAGTCCTCACCCGCTACGACCTCAACGAGTACGCGTCGAGCGTGCAAGTGTTTGCGATCAAGTCGTAACTGCCGTCACGCCTGGCAGCGGATCTTGGCTTGTGAAGTGGAGCCGCACAGGTCGGCGAATACGTGGCTCGTCGGGAACAACAGTTTGGCCACGAGTGCGGTCCAGCCGGTCTGGTGGCTGGCACCGAGGCCCATTCCCGTGTCGCCGTGGAAGTACTCGTAGAACGGGATGTAATCCTTGAAGTGCGGGTCGGTCTGGAACTTCTCGTACCAGCCGTTGACGGGTCGCTCGCCTTTCGCATTCTTCGTGAAAATCTGCGTGAGTCGCGCCGAGATCTGATTCGCGACATCGAGAATCGACACCGAGTTGCCCGACCCGACGGGGCACTCGACGCGGAACTCTTCGCCGTAATAGTGGTGGAATTTATGCAAGCTTTCCACGATGAGATAGTTCATCGGGAACCAAATCGGCCCACGCCAGTTCGAGTTGCCACCGAAGTTCGCAATCGTCGCTTCGGCGGGCTGATAGTCGACGGTCAGTGGCTCATTTCCCACGTGAAACACAAACGGATTGTCTTTGTGTGCCTTCGACAGTGACCGGATGCCGAAGTCCGAAAGGAACTCGTTCGGGTCGAGCAATCGGCTCAGAAGTTTCTTCATCCGGTGCCCGCGCAGCAACGACAACAACCGCCGTTCGCCGCGACCATCCTGGTACCAGCGCGAGACGAGCGTCGACAAGTCGGGTCGGTTTTCGAGAATCCAGCGCATCCGGCTCGCGAATTCGGGAAGCTTCGCCAGCAGTTCGGGTTCGAGCACTTCGACCGCAAACAGCGGAATCAATCCGACCATCGAGCGTACGCGCAACGGTTGCACTTCGCCGTTGGGTAAAATCAACTCGTCGTAATAGAATTGGTCTTGCTCGTCCCAGAGGCCGATACCTTTGCCTGCCATATCGGTCATGGCGCGGGCGATACCGAGGAAGTGCTCGAAGAATTTGATGGCCATATCTTCGTAAGATTTGTTGTTCAGTGCCAACTCGAGCGCGATCCGCATGAGGTTCAGGCTGTACATGCCCATCCAGCCGGTGGCGTCGGCCTGATTGATGAACCCACCCGTTGGCAGTGGGCGGCTGCGGTCGAACACGCCGATGTTGTCGAGGCCGAGGAAGCCCCCCTGAAAGACGTTGCGGCCGAAGGCATCTTTGCGATTCACCCACCAGTTGAAGTTCAGCATCAACTTGTGGAATGTCCGTTCGAGGAAGCCGAGGTCGCCCTTGTCGCCGCGCTGTTGGCGATCGATCTGGAACACGCGCCAGCAAGCCCACGCATGAACCGGCGGGTTCGCGTCGCCGAAGTTCCACTCGTACGCGGGGAGTTGCCCGTTCGGGTGCATGTACGATTCGCCGAGGAACATCAGCAACTGTTCCTTCGCAAATGTCGCATCGACGGTCGCAAACGGAATCGTATGGAACGCCAGATCCCACGCGGCATACCACGGGTACTCCCATTTGTCCGGCATCGAGATAATTTCGGAGTTTTTGAGGTGCTCCCAATCGACGTTGCGGGCGGTGCGGTCTTTCCGCGAAGCGGGCGGCAGCGGTTGTGCGGGATCGCCTTTCAGCCAGCGCCACACATCGTAGTTGAAAAACTGCTTCGTCCAGATCAGCCCCGCGATCGCCTGACGGTGAACGAGCCGCGAATCGGGGTTCGGCATCGCTCGCTGAATATCGGAGTAAAACGCATCGGCTTCAGCGACCCGGTCCGCGAAGATCGCATCGAAATCGGCGAACGGAGAATCGATACGATCTTCGGCCGCATGGCGAAGACGAACGCGAACCGTCACCGATCCACCCGCCGGCACAGTGTATTGATAATGCGCCGCCATCTTCGTGCCGGTTTTATCGGGGTTCACCGCCGCGCTGTTGCCGTGAACGACGTAGTCGTTAATGCCATCTTTAAAGTGCCCCGTCGCCTTCACGCCATACAGCGCAGGGGAGTTCGTGTCGTTATCGGTAAACAGCAGCGGCGCGGCCTTCGCCGTTTCCACGGCGTCGAAATGGCAACGATACTCGTCCCAGTCGAGGTGAAAAAGCCGGATCGTGTCGGTATCGATGGCACTGATAATCGGGCGAAACGCATCTTCGGCCCACGACCATGTGTTACGGAACCAGACGTGCGGCAGGATGTGGATGTCTGACGCTTCCGGCCCGCGATTGTGTACCGTGATCTTCATCAGGACATCGGTCGGGCTGGCTTTCGCGTATTCCACGAAGACATCGAAGTAGCGATCTTCGCGAAAGCCACCCGCGTCGATCAGCTCGAACTCGGGGTCGAGGCGGCTCAGTCGTTTGTTTTCGTGGATTAACGCATCGTACGGGAAGGCGGCTTGCGGGTACTTGTACAAGTACTTCAAGTAACTGTGCGAAGGCGTCGCGTCGAGGTGGAAGTAGACTTCCTTGACATCTTCGCCGTGATTCGCGCCTTCGTTCGGCAACCCGAACAATCGCTCTTTCAAAATCGAGTCGCGGCCGTTCCAGAGTGCGAGGCCGACGCAGAGCCGCTGGTGGTTATCGCTGTAACCTGCGATGCCATCTTCGCCCCAACGGTACGCGCGTTGATGTGCGTGGGCGAACGGAAAGTGGTTCCACGCATCGCCGTTCTGGCTGTAGTCTTCGCGAACGGTGCCCCACTGGCGATCGCTGAGGTACGGCCCCCAGATCCGCCATCTCTTCGAGCCACCTTCGACTTCTTTCATCCGGACTTGTTCGGCACGTATAACGGGCGTGGTCTGGTCGCTCACTTAGAACGCCTCCGGTATGGGTACGACATCGCACCCAGGGGTACGACGAAACGTCTAACCCTGGGCTATGAGATGGAACCCCGTTGGGGTAAATCCATTCCTTAATCGACACTCACCACTCGTCACTCACAACTAACCACTCGACAGTTACTTACGATGATAAGCCTTCGCATCCGGATACGCACTACCCACCGAAGCGGAATCCTCCGCAAACTACGATTTGTCGCCGTCACGTTCCGCATCTGTGGCAAGTGGCGAGTGATGGGTGTACAATCACCGCAATCTCCCGCCACCCACGGACACTTTGCGAATGCGATACATTCATGCGATGATTTTGTGTGCCAGTTTTGGAGCGTTGATGGCGGCGGAGAAGCCGATTGTGATCGTCGGTGCGACGGTTCATGATGGCACCGGTGGGCCAGGCCGCGTTGCGGATGTCTGCATCGTAGGCGACAAAATTACGGCGGTGGGCAAAGTCGAGCGCCCTGCCGATGCCATCGTTATCGATGGCGCGGGGATGATCGTCAGCCCCGGATTCATCGATCTGCACACGCACTGCGATACGGGCAGCCCGACGCTGACGGCGAAGGCCGGCCGGCCGAATACTTGCTACATCATGCAGGGTGTCACCACGGTCGTGACGGGGAACTGCGGTTCCGGGCCGGTCGATACCGCGAAGTTCTTTCAGTCACTGGAAGCGGGCGGCATGGGGACGAACGTCATCCATCAGGCCCCGCACAACAGCATTCGCGAAGTCGTCATGGGTAACGCCAACCGCGCACCGACTACGGAGGAACTCCAGAAGATGGAAAACCTCGTCGCGAAGGCGATGACCGACGGCGCGTGGGGTTTGGCAACGGGGCTAATCTACAATCCGGGTACGTACTCGAAGACCGCAGAAATCATCGCGCTCGCAAAAGTGAGCGGGCAGCATGGCGGGCACTACGCAAGCCACATTCGCAACGAAGGTTCGGGGTTGCTCGATGCGATTCAGGAAGCGATCGATATCGGCAAAGGCGGAAAATGCTCCGTTCACATTTCGCACATTAAGGCGAGTGGCCGGGCCGCACACGGCATGTCGATTCAGGCGATTGCCGTCATCGAAGCCGCTCGAAAAGTCGGGCAAGCCGTCACGGCGGATCAGTATCCGTACACCGCCAGCAGCACCTCGTTGCGGGCAACGCTGGTGCCGTCGAAGTATCGCGAAGGCAACCAGAAAGACTTCGTTGCTCGCATCGACGATCCAAACACGGGGCCGAAACTGAAGGCCGATATTGCCGCCGCACTCAAGGAACGCGACAACGGCAAGGCCATCCAGATCGCACGCTATTCGGGCAAACCCGCGTGGCAGGGGAAGCGCATCTCGCAGATTGCCGAGAGCGAAAAGAAGGAGCCGATCGACATCGTCATGGAGATCGAACGCAACGGCGGGGCGGGGATCGTCAACTTCGGCATGAGCGAGGAAGACGTGCGAATTTACATGAAGCAAGACTGGGTCGCCACCGCGAGCGACGGCAGCACGCACCTCGCCGGGGCCACCGTCCCGCACCCGCGCAGCTACGGGACTTTCCCGAAGAAGGTCGGCTTCTACTCGATCGAGGAAAAACTAATTCCCGTCGAACGCGCAATCCGCTCGTGCTCGGGGTTACCCGCCGACATCCTGAAACTCAAGGATCGCGGGTACATCAAGCCGGGGCAGTTCGCCGACGTCGTGATATTCGACCCAAAAACTTTCCGCGACACGGCCACCTACGAGAAACCGCACCAACTCGCGGTGGGCATCCGCTATCTGTTCGTGAACGGCAAGATGGTCGTCGACGCCGGAAAGCACCAACCCGAGGTGCTCGCCGGGAAGGCACTGCGACATGCTAAGTGATTATCGGAAGCCGATGCAGCGCGTGCGTGTACCCGAACTTATGGACGAACCGAACCTCGCACCCGATGCACACCGTCGGGCGCTCGCGGGGTTGGCTCGCATTAATGCACTCACGCGAAGTGCGAATCTGCTTTGGCCAACGATCCGCGATTTGGCAAACGGTAAACTCAAAGTCCTCGACATTGCGACGGGGTCGGGGGATATTCCGCTCCAACTCTGGAGACGGGCGAAGCGGTGCCCGTTGCCGCTCGCGGTTTCAGGTTGCGATATCAGTTTGACTGCAATCGAAACGGCACGGGCGAAAGCGAGCGCCGCGAGTGCCGATATCGATTACTTCCTGCACGATGTCCTGCGCGACCCTCTGCCGACGGACTATGATGTGGTAACGTGTTCGTTGTTCTTGCACCATCTCGACCCGCCGGACGTCGTGGAAATCCTTCGCAAAATGATGCTTGCCGCAAAAACGATGGTTATCGTGACCGATCTGGTCCGGAGCCGTACGAGTTTCTCGCTCGTTTGGATCGCGAGCCATTTATTGTCGCGTTCGCCGATCGTGCGGTTCGATGGGCCGGTTTCGGTGCGGGCGGCGTACACGATTCGCGAACTGCAACAAATGGCCGAGGATGCGGGCATGACCGGTGCGATCGTCGAAAATTGCTTCCCGTGCCGGATGCGACTTTGCTGGAGCAAATTGTGAACGTCAGCGCCACGATTACCTCCGAACGGGCCGCCGCAACCGTGTGGGATGCCGCGATTATCGGTGCGGGCGTCGCCGGTTCAGTGGCGGCGCATCAGATTGCGCGTTCTGGCAAAAGCGTGATTCTCATCGACAAAGCAAACTTCCCGCGAAACAAAGTCTGTGGCTGTTGCCTGAACGGCAATGCGCTCCGGAACCTCGAACGCGCGGGCCTCGGAAACGTCGTGCCACAACTTGGCGCGGTACCGCTGAAGCGATTGCAACTCGCATCGGGTGGGCGTTCGGCGATGCTCCCGTGGCCGGCTGGAGTAAGCCT
>Ga0335397_10008298_pt1 | contig 13094 bp, 12 predicted proteins | sample MAT04_FD_205740 | JGI IMG/M metagenome (GOLD analysis project Ga0335397, IMG submission 205740) | Freshwater microbial communities from Lake Fryxell liftoff mats and glacier meltwater in Antarctica - MAT-04 (spades assembly) (version 2) ...
CCGCCGGACGCCCACTCAAGAAAATAAATTAATTTTAACCGTCCTTTCTTCAATCCTTTCTTCAACCCGCGCACCATCCGGGTTTTGTCTGTGTAGACGCGGTTTCAACCGCCCTGTCTTTCTCCTACCTGCTACTTCGCTCTTGCGATCGCCCCTCAAACTTCGCTATTATAAAAAGTTGCAGTTAAAACCCCACAAGCAACGATCATGGCCAAGCGCGTCCAATTAGTTTTAAACAAAGATGTCAGCAAACTCGGCAAAGCTGGCGACGTAGTAGAAGTAGCCCCAGGCTACGCCCGCAACTACCTAGTACCCCAAGGAATGGGATTTAAAGCGACTCCGGGCATTCTGAAGCAAGCAGCGCGCCGCCGCGAAGAAGAAAGACTGCGCCAGTTAGAGCTCAAGCAGCAAGCTGAAGTCCGCAAAACCGCCCTGGAAGCAGCCGGGCCTTTCATCATCTCCAAGCAAGTCGGCGAAGGAGACGCGATTTTTGGTACTGTCACCAACCAAGAAGTAGCAGAGCTGATCTTCAACTCTACCAGTCAAGAAGTCGATCGGCGTGGCATCACCCTACCCGAAATTCGGGGCACTGGTACATACAAAGCTGAAATCAAACTTCACGCGGAAGTTACCGCCGAAGTTGACATTCAAGTTGTCCCCATGTAATTAAGAGTCATCAGTCATTAGTTGTTAGTCATTAGTTATTAGTCATCAGTCATCAGTCATTAGTCATTAGCTAAGAACTGAGTACAGCTAACGAAAGACTGAGAAATGCTAACTTGCAGGTTGAAAACTGAAGACTAATAAATCGCAACCAATGACCAATGACTAATGACCAATGACCAATGACTAATGATTGAGGACTATTGACTAATGAGCGATTTGATGCCGACAAATATAGAGGCAGAAGAAGCAATTTTGGGCGGGATTTTAATTGACCCCGAAGCGATTTCCCGAATTGCCGAAATTTTGCGACCCGAATTTTTTGCCATCACCGCTCATCAAGTCATTTATCGATCGGCATTAGGGCTATTTTTACAAGGCGAACCTACGGATTTAATGACGGTGACGACTTGGCTAACCGATCGCAACCAGTTAGAACAAGTAGGAGGACTAACTAAATTAGCACAATTAGTCGATCGCACAGTTTCAGCAGTCAACATCGACCAATATGCAGCCCTAGTTGAAGACAAATATCAGCGCCGCAAATTAATCGAAGCTGGCAACAACATAGTACAATTAGGTTACGAGACAGCAGTACCGCTAGAAACAGTCTTAGACCGCGCCGAACAAGAAATTTTTGGCATCACTCAAGAACGCCCGCAACAGGATTTAGTATCGATCGGCGAAACACTAAACCAAACATTTCAAGACCTAGAAAATCGCAATGAAGGCCTCACGCTTCCCGGTATTCAGTGCGGTTTTTATGATTTAGATGCTATGACAGGTGGCTTTCAGCGATCGGATTTAATCATCGTTGCTGGGAGGCCGGCTATGGGCAAATGCTCCGAAAAAAATACCTTAATTGTAGAAGGTGATGGAAGCCTTTCTACTATACAACAAATATATCAGAAACGTCAAGCAGAATTACTAACTTTAGGAAAAAATTGGAAGTTTCATCTAACTACACCATCAGATTTTATAGATGATGGAATTAAGCCTGTATTCCGGGTAACAACAAGACTGGGACGTTTTATAGAAACTACGATTACCCACCCATTTTTAACAATTAAGGGTTGGCGACAGTTGGCGGAAATACAAGCAGGCGATAAAATTGCTGTACCCCGCAGGATGAATATTTTTGGTAAAGAAACCATCCGCGACTGTGAAGTTAAGTTATTGGCTTATCTAATTGGTGACGGGTGTTTGACACGCAGCGCGCCTCAATTCACTAATGGCAATACTGCTATACTACAAGATTTTGCGGAAGCTGCTACTAGCTTCGGAGGTCTGAAACTGCGCTTCAGGGATCAAGGGAGACGCGCACCAGAATATTATATCATTGGCGATAGAGAAGGTTATATAGAGAGAATAGACCTCTTTGCTTGCAATCTACAGATAGCGCTTGAAAAACGACATTTGCTTGTTGAAGAATTCGCTCAAGAATTGAAAATTTTACCAGTTTTAGCCTCGTCTTGGGTACAAGGCATGGCATTCCCAAAGCCAGAATTATTTAGTCGCATCTGTGAATATTTAGAAGTAGACCCCGAACAGCTAGTCGGCCCCGGAATGGAGGCTATTAATATCAAGCATAGAAATCCGCTGAGATACTGGTTAGAAAAATTAGGTCTGATGGGAAAAAATGCTCACCAGAAAACAGTACCAGATATAGTTTTTAAATTGGAACGATCGCAAATTGCCCTATTTCTCAACCGTCTATTTTCAACTGACGGCTGGGCAACCCTACTTACCAGCGGTCAATCTCAACTAGGCTACTGTTCAGTCAGCGAAGAACTAGCCAGACAAGTACAGCATTTACTACTGAGATTTGGGATCATTGCCGCCCTCAAAAAACGTTTAGTTAAATACAAAAATACTCGCAACCCAGCTTGGTTTATTGATATTACTAATGCAAAATCTATCAAAACATTCATATCAGAAATTGGTATTTTTGGCAAGGAGGCAGCATTATCGCAAGTAAAAGAAGCACTAGAAAACAAAATATCTCACAATAACCGTGATTTGATTCCAGTGGAAGCTTGGGAATACATAGCATTAGCCAAAGGCAATGAATCTTGGGTATCCTTAGCAAAACGCGCAGGCATCAAAGGTTATTCCAATATCCACGTTGGTAAACGCGCGCTGTCCAGGCAAAGACTTTTGGTTTTAGCAACTGCTTTAGATAATTCGTGGCTGAAACAACTGGCAGATAGCGAGGTTTACTGGGATGAAATAGTTTCGATAGAACCGATGGGAAACAAGCAAGTCTACGACTTAACTATCCCGGAGACGCACAATTTTGTTGCTAATGATATCTGCGTTCACAATACGGCTTTTTGTACCAACATCGCCCACCACATCGCCGCCGGACAGCAGAAATTTCCGGTTGCCGTTTTCAGCTTAGAAATGTCGAAAGAACAGCTAGTGCAGCGTATTCTGTCCAGTGAAGCGAAAATAGAAAGTAATAGGTTGCGATCGGGTAGAATCAGTCAAAACGAATGGGAACCAATCAGTACAGCCATAGGTAACTTATCAGAATTGCCGCTGTTTATTGATGATACTCCTAATATTACCGTGATGGAGATTCGCTCCAAAGCCCGCCGCCTTCAAGCGGAACAAGGCGGATCATTAGGATTAATCTTGCTAGATTATCTGCAATTAATGGAAGGTAGCAGCGACAACCGCGTGCAAGAATTATCTCGAATTACTAGAGGCCTCAAAGGTTTAGCGCGGGAACTCAACGTGCCGATTATTGCTTTGTCTCAGTTGAGTCGGGGTGTAGAAGCGAGGACAAATAAGCGGCCGATGATGTCGGATTTACGTGAGAGTGGATCGATCGAGCAGGACGCGGATTTAGTCATTATGCTTTACCGGGATGAATATTATAACCCGGATTCGCCCGATCGCGGAATTGCCGAAGTCATCATCACCAAACACAGAAACGGCCCCACAGGAATCATCAAACTATTATTCGATGCCCAATTTACCTCGTTTCGCAATTTGGCATCTCCGAAGCGCTCTTAAATCAACCAGGACTTACACAGAAACCCGGTTTCTTAATAAAAAAACCGGGTTTCTGAATACCCTAAAAATTTTACACTTAGTTAGGTTGAGCTACCTAGCCAGCGATTTTCAATAATTCCACATCAAAAATCAGCGTAGCATTAGGAGGAATCACCCCGCCCGCACCACGAGCACCATAACCGAGTTCAGGGGGAATAATCAACTTGCGGCGTTCTCCAACTTTCATTGTACCGACACCTTCATCCCAACCCTTAATTACTTGGCCGACACCAATTTTGAACTGAAAAGGAGAATTGCGATCGCGCGAACTATCAAATTTCGTGCCATCCTCCAAAGTGCCAGTGTAGTGCACCACAACCGTCTGCCCGGTTTTTGGAGTCGCCCCATCACCTTCTTTCAATTCAACATATTTCAGGCCTGAATCTGTGGTGACAGTTTTCTCAGTGTTATCAGTCATGTTATTGCCAGCGATAGTAGCTGGTTCCTCCGGTAAATTAGCATCAGCTACGAGCAAGCTATCTTCAGTGAAAGACTTCGCTGAGAGGATCTCAAGCGCAACATCGGTTAAAGGATTATTCACTTCAGAGGCAACTGCTGCGGGCACATAACCGCTCATTTGAGCGACTATCAAAAACACAAAGCAAACCAGCATTACCCCCAAGCTGACCAGAATTCCTTGCAAAATTAATCCTCCTGATACTTTTGTTACCGCGATATCTCAGATATCTAAGACATCTTGTACAACCAGAACTACAAAATTTTATCTGAACTTTTCCGCCAAAAGATGGCGGGTGCCAGTTAATTTTAAAGGCAAAAGAAAGTATGAAGTCAGAATGTTTGTAATTCTACCTTTTGCTTTCTACATAAGTGCCTGATTGAGCCTTCTGCCTTCGGGTGACAATTTTATCACAAGATAGCAGCAAGCGTGCGATCGGGCGGAGCGAAGCCATCAAAGAGGATCGCACTCAGCGCCAGTTACGGTTTTCTAAATCCCGCATCTGACGTTCGAGGCGATCGAGCCTTCCGCGTAACTCATCCATTTCGGACTGTCGGGGAACGCCCATATCTTGCAGCATATTCCGGAGTTGGCGCTGCAACTGGGTATCCCAATTGCCCTGCTCGGACTTGAGATGTTCAGTCACGTCATCGACAAAGGTTTTGGCTTGTTCGGGATTGATTTTGCCATCTTTGACCCATTGCTCGCTGACTTCCTGCAATTTCTCTGCCACCAGGGAGGTAGTACCAATGCCCAGCATTACCAGTTGTTTGAGTAAGTTGCTATTGTTATCCATAGATTTTTCCTACTGTTTGCCCCAAAATACCCGATCGGCTCAGGTCGCCTGCTGTCGCTGTGAAACCATCTGTACAATTTAAAGTTACATCAGCGCTGACCTACCTTTCTATTTTGGAGCATCCAGCCGCCTGCTGGCGAGTCTAACTCGCCAATGGGCGTTCGGAAAACCCGCTAAGAAGCCTGCCGACAAAATTACCCAATCACCGTGCTGTCTAATGCCTGAGTGTCCCCGCTGTCACCAACCTGTAGACTCCAGATCGATCGCCTGTGTGCACTGCAAAGCCCCTCTCAAAGCTTTCGGTCATCCGGGTATCCCGCTTTATCGATCGCCATCCGCAGAATTTCTGTGTACAACCTGTATTTACCACGAAGACGACACCTGCAACTACCCGCAGCGTCCCCTCGCCAAAGAATGCACGCTTTATCACGACAAAGCCGAGCCGCTAGTGCCACAGACTACCAGTTACATCAGTGGCGGCTGGCCGCAATCAATCAGAAATTGGTGTCAGCGTAATCTCGTTTGGTTGGCTTTATTTGGTTTAATTATTATTAGCATTGCTCTGTCCATTTGATATAATTGTAATAAGCCTAAAATAGATACATCACACAAATCTCAGTGACAAGCTTTTCAATCTGCCTTGTCAAAAAGATTGCATATGCACTTAACAATCTAAAATTTAAAATCGATAGATTGGATTTGCGGTTGACAATCTAAAATCTAAAATCTAAAATCGGAAATCCCATGACTTCTAAAATCATCCCAGATTTACAAAAACCCCTTCCCGACCACACCCAATTACCAGAGTCAGACGGAACATTTGTGAAAAACTTTCAAGAACACCCTCAGAGTATAATTCTTACTGATTCGATCGGGCCAATTTTGGAGCAGAGACATCCTGACGGACGATATGCGATCGGTCAAGATTGCGGCATCTACTGGCGAGAAACCGAACCGGCAGAAAAGGGTGCTGAAGCCCCGGACTGGTTCTATGTTCCCGGCGTACCAGCGAAAGTAAACGGTCAAACTCGCCGCTCCTACGTCCTATGGAAAGAGCATTTAGCTCCGTTAATTGCGATCGAATTTGCCTCCGGCAACGGCTCTGAGGAAAGAGACAAAACTCCTTTGTACAATGAAGCTGGAGAAGTACAAAACCCGGGTAAGTTCTGGGTTTATGAGCGGATCATCCACATACTTTTCTACGGCATTTTCGAGATCAAAACTAACAAGTTAGAAGTGTATCACTTGGCAGATGGCTGCTATCAAGAAATAGCTCCCAATGAGCGCGGGCATTATCCGATTGGGCCTTTAGGAGTAGAGTTGGGACTGTGGGAAGGCAGCTATCAGAATCAAACACAAATCTGGTTGCGGTGGTGGGATTTGGATGGTAATTTGCTGCTGATTGGTTCGGAGCGAGCTGAAATCGAAAAACACCGTGCAGAGCAAGCTGAGATTCAATTAGAGCAAGCTGAGACTCAGTTAGAGCAAGTTGAGACTCAGTTAGAGCAAGCTGAGATTCAACTAGAACAGGAGCGGCTGGAAAAACAGCGATTGCTCGATCGACTGCGAGCAGCAGGAATCGACCCTGACAATGTATAAAAATTAGAAGACTAGGCGGTTGAAACCGTTTCTAGACAAACTCTCGTCCGAGCGAGGGACTGAAGAAGATCGCGTAATTTTAAGCGACCATTCTTCAACCCGCGGAGGCGGGTTTTGTTTGTGTAGGCGCGGTTTCAACCGCCGTCTGCATCTGCAAGCGACTCCAATCGCCGGCTTTAGCAAAGCCCAATCGGTGCAAGGTGCTGATAGTTTGCAAAACTCCATCGCGGGAACCTGTCACCGCTACCCGCAAGATCTCTTGTTCTGCCACTGCTGAGCCGTCATTCGGACGATCGGAGTCGTCAGAATTAGGTAAAAATTCTTGTGCCATGATATTCTCTCCTTGTTTTTGGGCTAGGAAAACCCAAAAACCCAGCCGCCCCGCGCAGTAACGAAAAGCAGGGCGGCCACAGCGAATGCTAAGATTCTCCATTAGGCCTCCAGACTGCTCGTATCAGTTTGGCGGTTAGCTGTCCATTGCTGCTGGTTACAGCTTTGGGCGAAGCGAAGCGGAGGGAGTGCAACTAGATTTTCGGGCCGCCGGGTGCTTCCTTTAAGCAAAGCAACCCATACCACAGAGCATAGCCGCATTGTGTCCCAGCCGTCAAGATGTTACTTGAAAAGATAAATTAAACTTTTTTAAATGAATTACGTATTTGGCATCGACGGCGGCGGCACTAAAACTATCTGCATCTTAATGAACGAAAACAGCGTTGTTTTGGGACGTGGCGAAGCAGGGCAGTCAAATTATCAAACCCAGGGAATTGATCAAGCCAAAGAATCAATTCAATTGGCGATCGAACGAGCAGTTATGTCTGCTAATATCGAGCCAAAAATTAACCTAAAGATAGAAGCAATTTGTCTAGGACTAGCAGGCGTGGCACGTCCCAAAGATATTGAAATAGTGCAGTTTATAGTAGAGACTTTGCAGTTGACGAATACTTTACCTGTTACCCGATCGCTCTTACCGAGAAATATCGTAATTTGCAGCGACTGCGCGATCGCACTTGTTGGCGGCACCGGGCATCCAGTCGGTATCGCGGTTATTGCTGGAACTGGTTCGATTGTTTTCGGGCAAAACCGTCAAGGGGAAACTAAACGAGTCGGCGGTTGGGGATATATTTTAGGCGATGAAGGTAGCGGATATGACATCGCTGTTGGTGGTTTGCAAGCTGCTTTGAAGTTCTACGATGGACGCGGAGAGTTTACCGCGCTTGCGGAAAAATTTCAAACGCATTTAGGCTTAAATCACCTAGAAGAATTGGTAGATGTCGTTTACCGACGCGGTTGGGGAGTGAAAGAAATTGCGGCTTTAGCGCCGATTGTCGATCGAGCCGCAGCATTGGGCGATCGCGTCGCTGACGGCATTATTGAGCGTGCTGTGGCAGAATTAACATTTTCAACTAAAACAGCCATTTCAGCGCTATTTGAGCCAGCAGAAGAATTTGAAATTGTGATGATCGGAGGTGTGTGGGGCGGCGAGGCAAATTGCCGTGATAGATTTGAAACTGCCATAAGTGCGATCGCCCCGAATGCTAAGGTAATTTTGCCCCGATCCGAACCAGCTTTCGGTGCAGCATTGTTGGCCTTAAACGCTCTCAAGAATTAACAAAACCCACTCCAAGCAGGTTGAAAATGCCCCGGCGATTGAAATCGCGGCGACACAGACAAAACCCACTCCAAGCGGGTTGAAGAAAGGGCAGTTAAAATACGTTATTTTCTTTACGCCACGGAGTCGGACTACCCTTCCCGAAGGCTAACACGTTTGTCTAGACGCGGTTTCAACCGCTGTCTCATCTTATCTTGAGTCCGCGGAGGCGGACATTGTTTGTGTAGACGCGGTTTCAACCGCCGTCTCATCTTATCTTGAGTCCGCGGAGGCGGACATTGTTTGTGTAGACGCGGTTTCAACCGCCGTCTTGATCTTGGTTTGTGTAGACGCGGTTTCAACCGCCGTCTGATCTTATCCTGTTTATCTTCCTTATCTTCCCGATCGCCCCACTCTTGCCAATTTTCGAGATTTTGCCACAATTTAAAATTCTTGATTATCGACCTTATCTTCCCAACTTGCAGAATTCCCACCTGCCATCATTAAAACATCACATGAATCCGAAACCACAAACAGATTTAGCAGTAGTACATTCCTAAGTAAAACAAAACCAAAGCAAGGAGACAAATTATATGATTACTTCTCAAACATGGCGTTCAGCAACAGCAGCAATCCTCGCACTGGGCATTACAGTTGCAACCAGCGCGCCGCTGGTGGTAGCTACTCCGGCCGAAGCTCAACAACGAATTTCACAATTTGATAGCATCCGAATTCCAGCGGGTAGTGTAATTCCAGTTAGCTACGAAAAAGACAAAATTGTTGTCACCCCAGATGAAACTTCACCTTTAACATTAACAGTAGCGCGAGACATCCGCACAGCTCAAGGAAGAGTATTAATCCCCGCGGGTAGCCAGATTGTCGGGGAATTGCGACCTGTTAGAAGGGGCAATCAAAGGGGTACTCAATTTGTTGCCAGCGAGTTAATTGTCAGCCGCCGCCAACGCTATCGGATTGATGGCTATTCGGGAATTATTACCAGAACCGAAAAAGTTCAAAAAGGTGCTGGAACAGGTTCTGTCGCACAAGGTGCAGCATTGGGCGCAGCAGCAGCAGCAGCGCTAGCAGGCATTACCGGCGACAAAGCGATCGCCACTGAGGAAGTATTGGGAGGCGCTGGCATCGGGGCTTTGGCTGGCGTATTGTTGGGACGGCGCAGTGCTGACGTGATCGTGATTCGCCCGGAAGAAGATTTATCAGTGAGATTGCGATCGGACATCGTGCTGCGGTAGTATTGGAATCTTCCGATTAATTATTTGCAGTAAAACATTGTCGATCGCTAACTTGTGGTCTCCCGATAATTGGCTGGGCATACTGTTGAGGTTGTGTCTGGCCATGTTTGTTGGCGGAATGATTGGATGGGAGCGCGAACTCAAAAACAAACCAGCGGGATTGAGGACTCATATGTTAGTAAGTATGGGTGCCGCAATGTTTGTTTTAATACCGCTGGCAATAGGTAAAAATGAAAACGGACGAGATGGTGTAGAGCGCGTAATTCAAGGCATTGCTGCCGGGATAGGATTTTTGGGAGGCGGGGAAATCCTGCGCGAATATCAGCAGGAAATAGGCAAGCCAAAAGTTCACGGGCTCACGTCTGCCGCCGCTATTTGGTTGTCAGCAGCTTTAGGAAGTGCGGCAGGATGCGGGTTGTGGCAACTAGCATTAATTGGTGCTTTCATGTCGCTGTTTGTTCTGAGAGTTATAAAAAATTTAGAGCGTCGGAGTCGGAAATAGTCGATCGCGAAGGTTTTGCCTAATTAATGTTAAGGTAAATTAGACGTGCTATTGATCACGCTAAGGTGCAGTGTTCCCACGCGACATCTCAAGGTTTTGCATAATTACTGTTGAGGTAAATTCATACCTATCTAGTTCAAGAATAGCAATAATATTAGAATTGATTAGAGAAAATTAGGGTAAATTCAATTATTATCTAAGTCTGTTTTCATGGCATAGAACTTAATCTCTATCCCGCCCGATGACTGAATAAAGACGATTAATTTTGTTCCGAACGATTCGGCGAATTTATCGATTCCAAAGACTCTTGCCTCACGCGACCAGCCATCGCGGCTAACTGCAAGCTCATAAAAGCATTCAAATCTTCCAAATCGCACTTCGCCGAAGCAAAAACATCCTGCATCTGATTTTCCGCTTCCCAACTCAGATATCCCGTGGCAATAGCTTGATTTACAACTTCACGAATTACCATAATTTAAATTATTTTATTAAGTTTGAATTAATTTAAAAGCTACTAATTATTAACAGGAAGTTTCTGTGGCTGTATCGCCAAAGATTTCTAATTCTTTCAGAAGGCGAGACTCTTGTTTCACCAAACCAGACATGGCTGCTAGTTGCAAAGTCATAAAAGCATTTAAGTCTTCCAAGTCATAGTTGGTGGTAGTTAACATCTGCCGCAGTTGATTTTCGGATTCTAGAGTTAAATAACCTAGGGTCAGAGCTTGTTGGGCGAGGTCGCGAATAAGTACCATAATATTTTTGGGTTTTATTGCTTGAATATACTCAGTATCGACGGTTTTAACTGACTCCGCAGTGACGGCTATTGCTCGGTTTGTGTGACATTTTTAGGGGCAGCCTGTGACAGCCTGACTCGCAGAGTGTGACTCAGTGCTTGCACGGATGTGACGAGGATCACTCGGCCGAGGAGGAGAGGAGAAGTGGGGAGAGTGGGAAAATCTTCCTTCTGACTTACGCACGGGTGGTAAGAAACCGGGTTTTTTTACGCATCTACTTCGTTACAGCCCGCCGAAAAGGTGAAAAACCCGGTTTCGAGGAGTCTTGATGCGTAAGTTCTGGACTAATGACTAATGACTAATGACTAATGACCAATGACTGCTGCCTTCTACCCTCAAAAGACGCTCAACGTCTATAATCAGCAAGTTAAATATTTACGGCAAGACCTATGGAAGCACCACATAAAGATTTGTTACAACAAATAGCCAGATTATCGGAAACTTATGGTAATTTAGCCGATCGACTATCCCAAGCAGCCAAACAACTGCAAGACTCCGGCCTTCCTCCCTCCGACAGCTTATTGCAAGAAACCGCCGCCTACAGCCGCAACTTTGCAGAAGTCCAAAAACAAGCACTCGAACTCAATAAATCTGCGATCGCCCCAGGGGAAATTACTTCCCTCAAAGACATTCAAAACTTAGTCGAAACTGCCGCAGCTTCCGAAGGTAAAGCAGAAATTCGCGACGCAGCTTTGAAAGTGATCGATCGAGTATTGGCGATCGCCCACCGCGAACAAAGCGACTTCGCCCCCTTACAATCAGTGCATGGCAGAGCCCGCGAGCTCCACCGCGCCATCTCCGAATCAACCCCAACTCAACTGCATTCCGACGCAGAATCCCTAGTAAGCGGCAAACACCCCGTTGCAGCAGTGCTCGCCCTAGTGGAACAGCAAGACAAATTAGACGACGAAGAGTGGGTAATCCTCGAAGAAACAGTCAGCGCCGCTTTTGGCAAACAAATAGCCGTAGCCATTTCCAGAGGCAAATTAACCGTTGCCCAGATGGTAAAAGCAGAACCTGCTAAAGTCCAATCCGTACTTGAAACAGCGCCAGAACCAAAAATGGGCGCCGAACCCTTGCCAGAAGTGATTATCATCCCGTCGGGAAATGTCGCGCCGAAACAAGTTACAGTTGCACCACAAATCCAAATTTTGGAATCCCCTGCACCTTCCGCCCCCATGCACGAGGTGATTATTGTTCCTAGCATGGAAGTACCTAAATCTCTCCAAACAACCGGCTCCGGCAACATTGTCTTTGGAGCACCTCGCGAGGTTCAACAAGTGCCTGTAGAAGGCGGTTTGGGATTGAAAGTGTTGGCGCATATTCAAGGAATTGGCGATCGAACTTTCGGTGCTGGAGAATACGCCGGTACTAAAGCTCAAGGGCGGCGCGTCGAAGGATTTCTGATTAATATCGAGCCACCAATTGCCGGCTTAACAGTCGAGTATATGGCTCACGTCGAAGGTGTTGGCGATACTCCTTGGATTAGCGAGGGAGAATTGGCAGGTTTTCGGGGTCAAGCGAAACGAGTTGAAGGATTTGCCGTGCGGTTGAGCGGGCCACAAGCTGATAAGTATGACGTATTTTATAGCGCTCACATTCAGAATACCGGTGACACCGATGTGTCTTCCAACGGCGATTATTGCGGGACTCGCGGCAAAGCTTTGAGAATAGAAGGCATTAAAGTTTGGATCGCGCCATCTGCGAATTCTCAAGTGGCGACTGCTGTGGGTTTAAAAGTGTTGGCGCATATTCAAGGAATTGGCGATCGAACTTTTAGCGATAAAGAATATGCCGGTACCAAAGCTCAAGGCCGCCGTGTCGAAGGATTTCAAATTAAAATAGAGCCTCCGACTGCCGGTTTAAATTTGCAGTACATGGCTCACGTTGAAGGAGTTGGCGATACTGCTTGGATTGATGAAGGGGAGTTAGCTGGTTTCCGGGGCAAAGCCAAGCGCATTGAAGGATTTGCTGCGCGGCTGACTGGCCCACAAGCTGATAAGTACGATGTGTTTTACACAGCTCACATTCAAAATGTGGGCGATACTCCTGTTACTTCTAACGGTCAATATTGCGGCACTCGCGCCAAAGGTTTGAGGGTTGAAGGGATGACGGTTTGGGTTGAGCCGAAAGTGTAAAAATTGAGAATGAAGGGAAAATTTGCTGCTGCATTTTCCCTTCATTTTGTAGGGTGCGTCAGTTCGCATTATTTTTGCCAAAAACTAACAATTTCTAAGCTGACGCACCAGCTAATAAATGGTGCGTCAGAACGATTCATTAGACAAGATTGCAAAAATAGCTAGGACGGGCTCTTCGGCCCATCCCACAAAAAGTTTTTTTCTTGTGGAATGGGCCGGAGAGCCCGTTCCAAAATTTGATTAAAAG
>Ga0335397_10008302_pt1 | contig 13085 bp, 8 predicted proteins | sample MAT04_FD_205740 | JGI IMG/M metagenome (GOLD analysis project Ga0335397, IMG submission 205740) | Freshwater microbial communities from Lake Fryxell liftoff mats and glacier meltwater in Antarctica - MAT-04 (spades assembly) (version 2) ...
GTCTTCGCGGTGATGGACGGCACCTTCGCCGGCGATGGCCCCGGCCCGCGCTGCATGATCCCGCACGTGAAGAACGTGCTGCTCGCGAGCTCCGATCAGGTCGCGATCGACGCGGTCGCCGCCAAGCTGATGGGCTTTGATCCGCTGCGCGACATCAAGTTCGTCCGCCTCGCGCATGAGCTCGGCCTCGGCTGCGGCGATGTGCGTGACATCGAGATCGTCGGCGACGTCGACGCGCTCGACGAGAAGTGGAACTTCGAGGGCCCGTTCAAGAACATGACGTTCGCCTCGAAGAACCAGCACCGCATCTACTGGGGTCCGCTGAAGAAGCCGATCGAGTGGTCGCTCAAGACCTGGCTCGCGCCGTGGGCGTATGTCGCGTCGGTCACCTATCACGACGTGTTTTGGTACCCGGTCTACGGGCAAAAGCACATCCAGAAGGCGCTCGGCTCCGAGTGGGGAAAGCTCTTCGCCAACTGGGGCAAGGTGCATCCGGATGCGGAGGGGCGCGGCTATCCCGACGTCGGCCAAGCGAGCCCGGAGCTCGTGCGCCTCGGGGTGAAGCACTTCTTCGAGGGCGCGCGCTTGATCGGCATGGCCGTCGCGGAGTCGCCGGAAGTGCAGGCGCGTGCGCGTCGCCGCGCGGCGCAGCAGCAGATCGTCGGTGGCTGACCGAGCGGGCGCGCTCGCCGCGGTGCGGGGGCGCGTGATCGCCGCGGCAGTGCTCGTGTGCACAGCGGCAGTGCGCGTGGGCACAGCGGCAGTCCTCGTGTGCGCCGCGGCAGTGCTCACGAGCGGCTGCGGTGGGCTCGAGCGACCGAGCGCGTCGACCGGCACGCCGACGGCCAGCGCGGCCACTGCGCTGCGTGGCCTCCGCTTCCTCGAGGGCACGTGGCGCGCGCAGATCGGTGACGCCACCACCGAGGAGGTGTGGACGGCGGTGTCGGGCGGCACGGTCGTTGGCATCGGCCGCGTCGTCTCGGGCGAGCGCACGCTGTTCTTCGAGTGGATGCTCATCGCGTCGTCGGGTGACGATGTCGTCTTGTGGGCGTTTCCGCGCGGCGGCGAGCCCGTACCGTTCCGCTTGGTGGAGCAGCACGAGGGCGATGTCGTCTTCGCCAATCCCGCGCACGACTTTCCGAAGCGCATGCGCTACCGCAGCGAGGAGGGCGGCGCACTGCTGTTCGCCCGCGTCGAGGGCGACGATCCCGCCGACGCGGAGGAGTTTCGCTGGCAGCGCGTCGTACCGCCCTGAGCCCCGGGCATTTAGCCGGCGCGCGCCGGCGGTCTTGCGGTAGGATGCGCGCGGTGACTGAGGAGCGGCGTGCCATCGATCTCGGACCCGTCCGCGCCGATGGCTGGTTTGGCCGGCTCGGTGACGGCTCGCGCGAGTTCCTCCAGCTGTGCCAGATCGTCGGCGATCACTTCGTCGCGTTCGGCGTCATCGCGGGCGTCCAGATTCGCGCGCTGACGATTGACCGTCGCTCGCCCGACGCCTCGCTTGTCGACTTCGCCGTCGGCGAAGGTGAGGCCGAGCAGCGCCTGCCGCTCGGCGAGTTTCGGCGGCGCCTCGCGACCGCGATGCTCTCCGACGAGGGCGCGCTCACGGAGCTGCCGGACGCGCCGACGCCGGAGGATCTGCAGGCGTTCGTCGGCGTGCGCACGCTGCTGCTCGCTGGGATCTTCGGCGTCGAGGTGCGCGCGCTGCGCGTCGGTGGTGATCGGCCGATCGGCGTGTGGATCGCCGCTGGCGACGCCGACGAAGAGATCACGCCGGAAGATCTGCGCGAGTCACTGCGCGATCGCGTGCGCAGCGAGCTCGCGCGCGTGCGGCCTCAGTCGCCCTTTGCGATCGATCTGGCGCGCGTGCCCGAGGCGGCCGACGCGCTCGATTCGGGCGACTCGGCGCGCACCATCGAGCTGCTCGGCGCGTGGCCGGGGCCGCTCTCGCTGCTGCTGCGCACGGCCGAGGGAGCGGCGCTCGCGCCCGAAGCGCGGGCGACGCTGGCACAGGCGCTCGGGCTGCTCGGCACGGCGTACGTGCGCACCGAGCGCTTCGAGTGGGCGGAAGAAGTGCTGCGGCTCGGCATCCAGTGGGCACAGGACGGCAACGCGGGCGCAGAGCTGTTTCGCCGGCTCGCGGAGGCGTATTTCGTGCGCGAGCGGCACGGCGAGGCGATCGGCCTGCTGCGTCGCGCGCTGGTGCTCGGCGCGCCGCCGATCGACGTGCTGCCGCTGTTGGCGCGCTGCTTTGCCGCGCGGGAGCGCTGGGTCGCGGCGATGGTCTGCGTCGAGCAAGCGGATGCGGCGGGCGCGCCGGCCGCATCGCTCGACGATGTGCGCGTCCTCGCCGAGCGCGTCCTCGGTGACTCGTGGACGCGGCTGCGAGCGATCGTGCCTGCGCCAGTCGCGGTGTCCGCGGTCGCGTCGACCGTTCCGCCGAAGGCTCCCTGAGCGTGGCGAGCCCGGTCGATCGCGAGCCGCGGCACAGTGTTCCCACGGGCATGGTCCCCGCGGGCATGGTCCCGGCGGGCATTGCGGCCGGACCGCGCTTCGACGTGCGCTTTGAGCCAGAGGGCGGCCTGCTCGAGCTGGCCAAGCCGCTGCGCATCGCCGCCGTCGACATCGAGTCACTGTCCCTCGCGCTTGGACGCGTGCGGTTCCCGCTGGCCGTCGGTGGCGGCGCGGTGCGCTTCCGGACGCGTCGCACGACCGCGCGACGTGCGCGCATGCGCATCGATCTGCGGGCGCTGGCGGCGCTCTGCGCCGAGCGCGGTGTGCAGCTGCGCTTCGCCGGCGCGACGCGCGACGGTGCGCTGCGCTGTGTGCTCGTCGATGCCGCCGGCGCGCTCGCGTTCGAGGCGACGCCGCTCGCCGACGGAGCGGACGTCGCCTTCGCGCTGCGTGCCGCGCGCGCTGCGACGGACGGCCCGGCGCCAGCGCTCGCGCGTGTGCTCGCCGCGCTGCGCCCGCTCGGCGTGACGCTTGACGGAGAGTCCGGCTTGCTGCGCTTGCGCCGCCCGCTGCGTCTCGTGCTCCGTGAGGCGCTCGCGAGCCACGGCTGGCGCGTCCCTGACGAGCGCGGCGTCCGACTCGCCGCGCCGCAGCTCGACGATCGCAGCCTCACGCTCACCACTGCGAACGACACACTGTCGGGCGCGCCCGCACCGAGCACATCGATGGATCGCGGACCGTCGGCACAGGATGGAGCGCTCGAGCTCCCAGACGCCGAGAGCGACGGCGCGGCGCGCGATCTCGGGCTGCGTGAAGACGCACTTTTGCTCGCGCCGGTGATGGTGGCGCTCGAGGCATCGGACACCGACGCTGCGCGCGCGCGCATCGAACGTCTCGTGGCGCGCGGTGACGCCTCCGCGGTGCGGCCGGCCGTGCGCGAGCTCGCCGCCGCGTTGAGCGTTGATGTCGGCGATCCGCGCGCCGGCTTCGAGGTCGCGTCGCTGAGCCTTGCCGAGGACGATGTCGTGGCGGCGTCGCTCGCTGCTTCGCTTTCGCTCCGCCTCGCGCTGCGTGCGGGAGACGCCGATGCCGCCACGAGCGCAGCCCGCCGCGTCGACGCGTGCGAGTCCGCTGGCGAGCTCGCTGCGGCCGCGCTGCAGGCGGCTGCACGCGCGCTCGACGCGACGCGCATGGTAGTGCGCGCTGAGCTCCTGACGCGCGCCGCCGCTCGCTCGCCGAGCGACGCGCAGCTCGCCGCGGAGTCCGTCGCCGCCTCCGTCGCGGCGGGTGATCTGCACGCCGCCGAGCGGACTGCGCGGCGCGCGCTGACGGAGATCGCCGAGCCCGGGGCGCGCGTCTCCGTCGTGCGAGCCGCGGCCTCGGAGCTCGCCTCGGACGCAGCGGCGCTCGCGCTCGCGCCACTGTGGGACGAAGGGCTCGCGCTCGCCGCCGATGATCCATTGCTGCTCGTCGCGGCCTCGCGCGCGCACCTCGCGAGCGGCGATACGCTCGGCGCGCTCACGCGGATCGACCGCGCGGCCTCGGCGTCACTCGCGCTCGGCGAGCCTCGCCTCGCCGCCGCTCAGCTCGCGCGCGCTGCGATGCTCGCGACGGCGCTCGGTCGTGACGATGGTGCCGCCGAGCGCCTCGCGAACGCCGTGGCGCTCGACCCAGAAGACGGCGCGATCCTCGCCTCGCTCGCGGCGACCCAGCAGCGCCTCGGCGCGATGGACGACGCCGCAGCGGCGTACGCGCGTCTTCTCGCACGGGGACCCGCGCGCGCGCAGATCGCCTCGCTCGTCGCGGCCATCCGTCTCCATCTCGCCCGCACGGAACCACGTGAAGCGCGCGCGTTTCTCGAGGCTGCGCGCCGTGTCGCGCCCGAACACCCGGCGCTGCCAGAGCTCTCCGCCGCCGTCGACGCGGCGATCGCCGATGGCTGGACGTCTTCGCCCGGCTCGCTCCGCGCGATCGACGTCTTCGCGCTCGCTGGCGTCGCGCGCGACGCGACGGACCCAGCCGCCGTGGTGCGCGCCGTCTGCGATGCGCTGCGCGCTGGCGTCCCTGCGAACGAGCTGCCCGCGCTCGTTGCCGCGGGCCGCCTCGCCGTCGATCGACTCACGCATGTCGAGGCCGCGCAGCTTCGCGCGACGCTCGCCGATCTCGTCGCAGCGGTCAGCGAACACATCGTCGATGAGAGCGACCTCGCCGCGCTCGAGCCGCACGCCACCACCGACGAGGCGCGCGCCGTGCTCGCCGGCCGCAGCGCCCAGCTCTTGCGCGGCGCAGGGCAGGGCGGACCGGCGGCGCGGGCCCTCGCGCGCGCGGGCGTCGTTCGGCGCGACGCGGCCACGCTGCGCGCCGCGATCGATCTGGCGATGCGCGCCCAGGCCTGGGACGACGCCGCGTCGATCGTGCAAGAAGCGCTCGAGGTCGTCGGCGACGGCCCGGCGCGCGCGCAGCTCATCGCCCGCGCAGCGACAATCGCCGAGAAGCGCCGCCTGTGACGCACTCAACCACCGCCACTCGTTGTTCTGCTGCGCTCGGCACGGCCGCTCTCGGCACGTTGGCACTCGGCTGCGCGGTCGCGCTCGTCTCTGCGTGTGGCACGCGCACCAGCCCGATCGTCCGCGCGGCGCGAGCCGTCGATGCGAGCGTCGACGCCTCCGCCGATCTGGGACCAGACGCAGGCCGCGATCTCGGCGTGGATCTGCCAGTGGTCGGCACGCCCTGCGAGGCCGACCGCGCGTGCGGCTCCGGCACGGTGTGTCGCGCGCCGGCGTCGCTCGCGGCCGTCGATCTCGCGCCGCTCGCGCTGTTCTGCGAGCCGCGCACACCCGCGCGCGCGATCGACGGCGAGCGCTGCGGCGGCCGCGACAGCAGCGCGTGCGGCCGCGGCCTGTGCGTCGTCGCTGGCACGTGCGTCGTCCCGTGCGCGAGCGTCGACGACTGCGGCGACGGCGAGCGCTGCGCCGAGGTGTACGTCCGCACCAGCGCGAGCGCGCTTCAGCCGATCCGCGCCTGCACCCGCATCGTCGTCGCGCCGCCCGACGTCACCGCGCGCGTCGCGCCGGGCGCGGTCACGGCGCCGGGCGACTTCTTGCCGTTCGACATCTCGATCGATCACACCGCGCGCACGACGCTCGCGCTATTCGAGGCGCGGGGCGGCCGACAGATGCTCATCGAGTCCCTCTCCGACAGCAGTGGCACCGTCGTATTCGATGCCATCGCGCTTGGTCCCGGTCTGCCGCCACCGCGAAACCCGGTGAACCCGATCGGCGTGGCGCTGACCGTCCTATTGCCCTCCGGCGCCGAAGTCGCACGTGGCGCGTATCGCGTCGATTTCCTTGGCGAAGACCGCGGACCCGTCGACGTCGTCGAGCTCGAGCGCGAGGCGACTGGCACGTTGCTCGACCTCGATTTGTATTTCGTCGCCGGCCCTCTCGGGGGCAGCGCCGGGGCGCCGATCTCGGCCGAGCTGCAGCGCGCGATGGATCGCTTCAGCGAGTTCTACAATCGGCTCGGCATCCGGATCGGCGAGGTGCGCACCCACGAGCTCGTCGGCGGACTCGCGCGCGCCTTCGCGTCGCTCGAGATGGACGCCACTGGCAATCTGCCCGAACTCGACGCGCTGTTCTCGCTCACCGCCGGCTCGACGAGCGCGTCGCTGAGCTGGTTCTTCGTGCGCGACGCGGAGGGGGTGCTCGGCATCGCAGGTGGCATCCCCGGCGCTCAGTGCTTACCGGGCACGGCGGCGAGCGGCATCGTCATCAGCAGCGACATGCTGGGCTCCACCATCGCGCTCGAGAGCGTGCTGATCCACGAGACGGGTCACTTCCTCGGTCTGTTCCACACCAGCGAAGGCGACGGAACCGTCTTCGACCCGTTCGACGACACCCCTGCGTGCGGGCCCGAGCGCGACGTCGATGGCGACGGCCTGCTCGTACCCGGCGAGTGCGTCGGTGCCGGGACCGACAACGTCATGTTTTGGGCGGCGACGGAGGCCAGCGCACTCAGCGACTCGCAAGCCGCGCTCGTTTCTCGCGCACTTCTACTGCGCTGAGGGCTCAGACGCCGCGCCGCGCACTCACAGAGTGCAGTGCCCGTCGCTGCCACAGCGCGGCACGAGCGTCGCCGGATACACCGGCGCGCACTCCGGGCAGCCCGTGCCCGCTGGACAGACCAGCGCTGCGTACGCGCTCTCTGCGCTGCTCGCGATGGCGATGTAGCGCGGCTCGCCGCCGCACTCGCAGCACGAGGTCGTGCGCACGCGACAGTCGCTGTCCGTCGCGCACTCGCTGAGCGCTGCCGTCCGAACGTCGACGCCGGCGCACGCTCCGGCCGCACACGTCGCGACGAGGTGCGGCGCGTCGAGAGTCAGACAGTCGGGGCACGCCGGATCCGGCGTCGGGCAGACCTCGGCGAAGTGTGCGCCGTCGCGGCCGACGCGGATCGCGTCGAGGTCGCTGAGCGTCGGCACGCCGCAAGCATCGCAGCAGCCGTTCGACGCGAAGCGGCACTGGCCCTGATCGGTGCATGCGCGCCAGTCGCTCGATCCCGCGTCGACGTCGCCTGCATCGCCGTCCGCTGCGCCGCTGTCGCGCACGCCGAGGTCCTGGCGGCCACCATCGACGCCACAGAAATCGAGGCAGCTGCTTTCCTCCACGCTCCAAGCAGGGCAGATCCACGGACAGCAGCCGCCGCCACACGTCGAGCCCACGATCGCGGGAACGATCTCGTCGCAGCCGCAAGTCGACATCACGCGACACACCGGCCGCGGGCCGTCGCACGGCAGCACCGTGGGGCGCCCGTCGATGCCGAGGTCGGCGCTCGCAGGCGCTGCTTCGCTGCCGCAGCCGCTCGTCAGCGCGGCGACGACGAGCACACCGACCGCCAACGCATAGCGCACGCGTCGGCGGCGTTGCCCGCTCGCCGCGACCGTCGTGTGCATCCTGTCGCGTGCTGGGCGAGACGAAGAGTTCATCCCCGCACTACGCCACACGTTGCGCGATCCGCGCAAGGACCCGCGCGATCTGAACGCGGCGACGCGTTGCGGGCGATCGCGGCGCAGGCTGCTACCCTCGCTCGGCTGTGTCCCTCGTCTCGCTGCGCCTCGCCCGTGATGCTCCAGCGCGCGACCTGCGCGCGTTCCTGCCGACGACGCGCGAAGAGATGAGCGCTCGCGGCTGGGACGCGCTCGACATCTTGCTCGTCAACGGCGACGCCTACGTCGACCATCCGGCGTTCGGCGCGGCGCTGATCGGACGCTTCCTCGCTGGCCGTGGCTACCGCGTTGGCATCGTCTCGCAGCCGCGCTGGGACAGCACCGACGACCTAGCGCGCATGGGCGCCCCGCGGCTGTTCGTCGGCATCACCGCGGGAAACCTCGACTCGATGCTGAACAAGCTCACCGCGCAGAAGAAGACGCGCTGTGAAGACCAGTACTCACCCGGCGGCAGCATCGGCAAGCGGCCGAACCGCGCGACGGTGGTCTATGCGAACCTGGTCAAACAGGCGTTTCCTGGTGTACCAGTGGTGATCGGTGGCATCGAGGCGTCGCTGCGACGCATCGCGCACTTCGACTACTGGTCGGAGCAGGTGCGCCGCGCGATCCTGCTCGACAGCAAGGCGGATCTGCTCGTTTTCGGCATGGCTGAGCGGCCAATCTGGGAGGTCGCCGATCGCCTCGCGAAGGGCGAGAAAGTCAGCGCGCTCCGAGACGTGCGCGGCACCGCGCATATCCGCAACAAGGGCGACTGGGAAGCGCTGCCACGCTCGCAATACGTGCACGACGGCAAGGTGTTGTTCCTGCCGTCGTACGAAGAGGTGAGCCAGAACACGCCGGCAGGACTCGCTGCGTTCCGCGAGATGTCGCGCGCCTTCCAATACGAGACCAATCCGGGCAACGGTCGGCCGCTCCTGCAGCCTCACGGCGCGCAGGCGGTCTACTTCAATCCGCCCGCGAAGCCGCTCGAGACAGAGTTCATGGACGGCCTCTACGATCTGCCGTTCACCCGCCTGCCGCACTGGTCGTACACCGAGCGCATTCCGGCCTACGAGACGGTGAAGCACAGCATCGTCACGATGCGTGGGTGTTTCGGCGGCTGCACTTTCTGCTCGATCACCGAGCACGAGGGCCGCGTCATCCAGTCGCGCTCGGCCGAGAGCGTGCTGCGCGAAGTGCGCTCCTTGCGCCGGATGGAGGGCTTTCACGGCGTGATCAGCGACGTCGGCGGGCCGACGGCGAACATGTATCAGATGAAGTGCAAGGACGAGCGCATCGAGACTGCGTGTCGGCGCCTCTCCTGCGTGCATCCGGGCATCTGCGAGAACCTCGTCACCGATCACGATCCGCTCGTCGATCTGCTCAAGCAGGTGCGCGCGGAGAAGGGCGTGAAGAAGGTCTTCATCGCGAGCGGCGTGCGCTACGACCTCGCTGAGCGCAGCCCCGAGTTCGTCGAGCAGCTCGCGCGCCATCACACCGGCGGACAGCTCTCCGTCGCGCCCGAGCACGTCGACGACGACGTCCTCGACAAGATGAAGAAGCCTGGCGTCGAGAGCTACGATCGCTTCGCCGCCATGTTCCACTGCGCGAGCGAGGACGCCGGCAAAGACCAGCAGCTCGTCCCTTATTACATCAGCGGACACCCCGGCTCGACGCTCAAGTCGATGATCGATCTCGCGCTCTACCTGAAGAAGAACGGCATGCGCCCGCGCCAAGTGCAGGACTTCATCCCGACGCCGATGTCGATGGCGACCGCGATGTATTACACCGGCATGGACCCCTTCACCGGTGAGCCCGTCTACACCGCGCGCGAGATGCGCGACAAGCGCATGCAGAAGGCGCTGCTGCTCTACTGGGATCCGGCCCACCACGACCTCGTGCGCGAGGCGCTCGAGAAGGCCGGACGTCGCGATTTGATCGGCACCGCCGCGCACTGCCTGGTGCCGCCGGGCACCGGTAAAGGCTCGCTGTCGATCCACGACAAGCGCAGATTCGGCGCCGACAATCGCCCGCCGCGCGTGAAGCGCCGCCCCGGCGCGCCGCGGCCTGAGCCGGAGCGCTGAGGGTCAGTCGGTCGCTCGACGGCGACGACACGCGCGACCCGATGCGCCGCGCGTAGCCGCCCGATGTGCTGTGTGATCGAACGCGGTGTGATCGAACGCCGTCAGAACGTGAGTGCGGTGGCGACACCCGCCGTGCCGACGATCGGCTCTTCGAGTCCACCACTCCCGGCGATCAAGACGGTCGCCACGACGCCACCGGCAATGGCCACCCCGACGAGCGTCCAGAACCACCACTCGCCGAGCACCGAGCCGCCCTCATCTTCGCGAGTCGCGCGCGAGTCGATGCTCGAGTCTGCACCCGGGTCACCTATCTCTGAATCGGCGCTCGCCCGCGCGGCCTCGCCGGGACTGGCGACCGCACGCTGCGCTGGAACCGGCTCGAGCTCGATGGTCTGCCGCGTCAGCTCGCCGCCACGCACCGCGATCTCCGCTGTGAAAGGCAGAAAGCCATCCGCGACCACCTCGAGCGCGCCACGACCGACGATGACCGTCACTGGTCCACTCATCGGCAGCGTCCCCACCGTGCGCCCGCCGAGACGCACCACCGCGCCCGGCACCCCGCCGACGATCTCGAGAGTGCCCACTTGCTCGCTCACCGCGCGAAACGCCTCCTCGAGAGAGCGTCGATTGCGACGAATCCAGCGGTCATCCGTCGCCGCGAGCGCCGCCTGGAGGTGCGAGGAGGCCTCGACCCACTGGCCGAGCGCCTGCTCGCAGAGCCCGAGTTGCGCCGTCGCCCGCGCCGAAGGCGACGTCGCATAGGCCTGCTGAAAGAGCGCGAGTGCCCCCTGGTCGTCACCCGCCTCTCGGCGGGCAATTCCTTGCTCCACGAGCGCATCCGCGCTCGGCTGCTGCGCGTGCGCGGGCGAGGTCGCGAGCGAGCCCACGACACACACCACCCCGAGCGCCACGATGAAGAGCGCCCTACCGAGCGAAGCCATCCAGCTAGAGCCCATGTCGTTCTCCTGTAGATGCGTGTTGATCGCGGTGTTCGGTGTCATGTTCCGTTCGCCCGGCAGCTGACCAAGCCACGGCACATCGTACCTTCGAGAGTATTGCAGCTCGTGCTTATTACGGCCGACGTGCCGCTCGCGGTCGCCGAACAGTTGCCACCGCCCGCGTCCAGGCGCTCCGCCTCGACGCCAGATACATACCAGCCTGCACCGCACAGGCCCCCGTACGGAACGGACTGGGGGTTGACGCAGTCCCAGTGGCAGCATTGCGACACGGTTCCGGTCGTGGCCGCGCGGTAGCGATAGCACGTGACGTTCGCGGAGGCGTTGCCGTCATAGCAGTCCCCTGCGCGACTGGCGTAGCCGCTCGGGGTCGAACACGCCGTTGTCGTCGACGATCCGTTGCCGTAGCCATCGCCGTCCGCGTCGCGATAGTAGGTATTGCGCACCCCTTCGTCGATCGAGCCATTGCAGTTGTTGTCGATCCCATCGCACACCTCTCCGCGGCCCGGATACGCGTCACCGCGGCCGTCATTGCAGTCGCTCGCGTTGGTCACGTAGCCGCCCGGAGCGGAGCAAGCTTGTGTGGTCGACGCGGCATTGCCGTAACCGTCCCCGTCGGCGTCGCGGTAGTACGTGCTGCGAACTCCCTCGTCGACGGTACCATTGCAGTTGTTGTCTGCGCCGTCACACGTCTCCGACCTGCCAGGGCTGACGTCACCCCTGCTGTCGTTGCAGTCCGTGGTGTTCGTCACGTAACCGGCCGGTCGCGAGCACGCCTGCGTGGACGAGCCGGAGTTGCCGTAGCCATCGCCGTCTGCGTCACGATAGAAGGTCATGAGGACGCCCTCGTCGACCGAGGCATCGCAGTCGTTGTCGATGCTGTCGCACACCTCGGTTGCGCCCGGATACGCCTCGCCGCGACCGTCGTCGCAATCCGTCGCATTACTCACATAGCCCACCGGCATCGTGCACGCGTCGGTGGTCGAGGCGGCGTTGCCGAAGCCATCCGTGTCGGAATCGCGATAGAAGGCGAGCAGTACACCATCGTCTACGAGACCGTTGCAATCGTTGTCCAGAGTGTCGCAGACCTCCGCGCGTCCGGGCGCGACGCCCACCTGGGCGTCGTCGCAGTCGGTGCCATCGGCCACGTACCCGGCGGGAGCCGCACACGCGCTCGTCGGAGCGTCGGGCGCGCCATAGCCGTCGCCATCTGCGTCCTGGTAGAAGCTGAGCTGCACGCCTTCGTCGATCATCGCGTCGCAGTCGTTGTCGACTTCGTCACAGACCTCGGTCGCAACAGTGCTCACGTCCGCCCGCGAGTCGTCGCAGTCCGTGCCGCCGCAGCGCGCGTCGGTCTCGCCGTCCGCGTCAGCGTCTGGGCAGACCGTGCCAAAATCGCGCGTACCGAGGTCTTCTTCGGGTGCACCGCCGTCGATGCTGGCGTCACCAACGCCCAGATCGACCCGCGCCATGTCGCCGACGCGCGCGTCGACCGGCGCGCTCCCCGCGTCGGGCATGTACGTGGGGAGCATGCTGGTATCCACCTCTGCGCTCGCGCACGCGCCGCTTCGGCACGTCTCCGTCGCGCTGCACGCGCGGCTGATGCAGGAGTCCTCGAGCACAATGCGCAGCACCCGCGTCTCGCCGGGGACGAACGTGCCCCGCGCTCGCACGGAGGTGATGACCGGGCTGGTCCCGGGCAAGGCGCTGCGCGCTTGAACGAACACCTCGAAGCGTCGGGTGCCATCGTTGTCCTTCGGCACGATCCCGAGCGACACGGGGAACACCAGCGCACTGCCCGTGAGATCCACGTTGTCTGGCGCGCCGAAGTTGGTTGGCGCCGAGAGCGCAGCGCCGCGCACGGCAAGCAAGAGTCCGCGCGTCTGCGACTTCACCATCGGGTCCGCGTCGACGACCACGAGGATCTCCGTCCGCGCTTCCTCGGTACACGCAGACAGAATCACGAACAGCGAGGCAAGGGCGAGAGCGGCGCGAGAATGCCTTGAATGGTGCATGGAATACTCCTGAGGGCGCGACCATGTCACTGGCAAACATCGGCGTCCATAGTCATTTGTTCGGACGCGCGGTCGCGCGGCAACTGGGCGCCATGAGTAAAACTTCATTTCCTGAGTCGCATCGTCAAATGTTCGGACTAGGTCGCAGAGTCGCGCGCATGTGTTAGCGTCCGACGCATGACGCGAGACAGTCTTGTCCCGGGCACCACCTTCGGCGCGTATGTCGTCGTGCGAATCCTCGGTGAAGGCGGCATGGGCGCGGTGTACGAGGCGCGCCACGAGCGTCTCGCAAAGCGCGTAGCGCTGAAGGTATTGCATCGAACCGTCGCGACCTCCTCGGAGGCAGTCGCACGATTCATGCGTGAGGGTGAGGCGGCGTCCCGGCTGCGGCATCCGAACGTCGTCGACGTCACGGACGTCGGTGTCGAGGACGGCGTTCCGTACATGGTGATGGAGTACCTCGAGGGACAGAACCTCGGCGCGGTTCTCGCGGAGCGTGGCGCTTTGCCGGTGTCGGACGTGGTCGATCTCGCGCTGCCTATCGCGTCCGCGCTCGCGACGGCGCACGAAGAGGGCATCGTTCATCGCGATC
>Ga0335397_10008306_pt1 | contig 13083 bp, 15 predicted proteins | sample MAT04_FD_205740 | JGI IMG/M metagenome (GOLD analysis project Ga0335397, IMG submission 205740) | Freshwater microbial communities from Lake Fryxell liftoff mats and glacier meltwater in Antarctica - MAT-04 (spades assembly) (version 2) ...
CCGGCCCGGCCGCGCAGGCCGCCGCCAGGTCGTCGTCGTGCCATGCCGTGCCGCTCCCGTTGACCCGGATGGTCACCTCGCGCGAGCCGTACTCGCCGGATGCCGCTGCAGCACAGGCGTTGGTGCGTGCCGACTCCTTGTGGTCGGGGCCCACGGCGTCCTCGAGGTCGAGGATCAGCCCGTCGACGGGAAGGGTCTTCGCCTTCTCCAGGGCGCGCTGGTTGCTGCTCGGCATGTAGAGCACCGAGCGCCGCGGCCGGTACCCCGTGCCGCCGCTCACGCCCCGGCCTCCCCGCTCGCGGGCGTGGGCTGCCCGGCATACAGCGCAGCCAGCTCAGGGTCGTTGGTCGAGAGCCGGTCGGCGAGCTCGAGGATGACGAGGCACTGCTTGAGGCTGGCGTCGTCCTCCATCTTGCCGTCGAGCATCACCGCACCCGTGCCGTCGCCCATCGCGTCCCTGACGCGGCGTGCGTGCGCGACGTCCTCGGCGCTGGGGCTGAAGACCTTCTTGGCGATCGAGATCTGCGCCGGGTGCAGGGTCCAGGTGCCGACGCAGCCCAGCAGGAACGCGTTGCGGAACTGGTCCTCGCACGCGACGACGTCGGCGATGTCCCCGAACGGGCCGTAGTACGGGAAGATCCCGTGCATCGCGCAGGCGTCGACCATCCGGGCGATCGTGTAGTGCCAGAGGTCCTGCTGGTAGGTGGCGCGCTCACCGGTGATGTCGCCCCCGACGGGATCCCGGCGCACCAGGTAGCCGGGGTGCCCACCGCCGACCCGCGTGGTCTTCATCCGGCGGTCGGCGGCGAGGTCGGCCGGGCCCAGGCTGATGCCCTGCATGCGCGGGCTGGCGCCGGCGATCGCCTCCACGTTCGCCATCCCGCGGGCGGTCTCGAGGATCGCATGGACGAGGATCGGGCGGGCCAGCCCGGCGCGCGCCTCGAGCTGGGCGAGCAGGCGGTCGACGTAGTGGATGTCCTCGGGGCCCTGCACCTTGGGCACCATGACGACGTCGAGCCGGTCGCCGATCTCGGCGACGAGGGTGGTGAGGTCGTCGAGCGCCCACGGGGAGTCGAGCGAGTTGACCCGGGTCCACAGCTGGGTGTGCCCGCCGAAGTCGGTGCCGCGGGCGATCTCGACGAGACCGGCCCGCGCCGCCTCCTTGTTCTCGGCCTTGACGGCGTCCTCCAGGTTGCCCAGGAGCACGTCGACGGTGCCGACGAGCTGGGGCACCTTCGCTGCCATCTTCGGGTTGCTCGGGTCGAAGAAGTGGATCATCCGGCTCGGGCGGGCGGGCACCTCGCGCACCGGAGCGGGCGCTCCTACGGCGAGGGGCGTGAAGAAGTCCTTGGCGCTGCGCATACGGGAGCCTCTCGTCGGCGTGATCTGGGTCTGTCTTGGACGCTAGCAGCGAGGCGCGCCCCCGTCGCATGAGCCACGTCACGCTGGGACCCAGGACGCCGGCACGCAGTAGACCGGAGGCCGAGCTGCACGTGCTGCGTGCGACCCGAACTCACGCGTGGGAGAGTGACCGGGTGAGCGAGGAGGCGCCGGCTGCGGCATCAGTCAACGTCACCCGACTGATCTCGGAGGCCGCGAGCAGGTCGGGCCTGCTCTGGGTGCGCGTACCCGACGGTGGCACCCACCCGGTCTGGCACGTGTGGCACGACGACGGCGACGACCGCGGCACCGGGCCCGCGGCCTACGTGGTCTCGGGCCCCGGCGAGCAGACGCTGCCCTGGCTCCCGGACGAGGTCGAGCTCATCCTGCGCAGCAAGGACACCGGCGGTCGGCTGGTCACGGTGCACGCGACCGCCCGCGAGGTGACGCCCGAGGATGCCGGGTGGGACGCCGCGGTCGACGTGCTGCGGCCGGCACGGCTCAACGGCGTGGGCGACCTCGCGCAGCGGTGGCGCCAGTCGTGCACCATCCACGTGCTGACCCCGCACGGGCGGCCCACGGAGGGCCCGGGGTCCTACGGAGCTGCCTCGGGGGCGGCCACGGTTCGCCCGGCGGCACCGGCGACCACCGGCTGGAGGCCGTGGCACTGGCGCGGCCGGGCCGGCGCCCGGCGCAACAACCGCCCCTCCCCCTGACCGCAGGATGACGAGGGGAAGCGCTTCGCCCCGCTAGCCTGTGCGCGTGAGCACGCCGACCCGCGCCTTCGTCGGCCGCCTGACCGAGCTGAGCGTCTTCGATCCGCTCGGGGACCAGGTCGGCCGGGTCCGCGACGTCGTCGTCACCTTCAGCCTGACCCGCACCCGGCCGCGGGTCATCGGTCTGGTGGTCGAGGTGCCGGGCCGGCGCCGGGTCTTCGTGCCGATGACCCGGGTGACCTCGGTCGAGGGTGGCCAGGTCATCACCACCGGCCTGGTCAACATGCGCCGCTTCGAGCAGCGCGGCAACGAGAACCTCGTCGTCGCCGAGCTCTTCGAGCGCCCGGTGCGGGTGCGCACCGACGAGGGCGAGGTCGTCGACGCGACGGTCGAGGACATCGGCATCGAGCAGCTCGGCACGCGCGGCTGGAGCGTCGCCCGTGCCTTCGTGCGCACCGGCGTCGCCCGCGGGGGCCTCGGCCGGCTGGGGCGACGCCGTGGCGAGACCCTCCTGGTGGCGATCGAGGACGTCCTCGGCCTGCGCGAGCCCAGCGACGGCCAAGGCGCCGCGCGCCTCCTCGAGGCGTACGAGGACCTCAAGCCGGCCGACCTCGCCGAGGTCATCCACGAGCTCACCCCGCGCCGCCGCGCGGAGGTCGCCGCGGCCCTGAACGACGACCGGCTCGCCGACGTCATCCAGGAGCTGCCCGAGGACGACCAGGTCGAGATCCTGGCGGGCCTCGCCGTCGGCCGGGCCGCCGACGTGCTCGAGGCCATGGAACCCGACGACGCCGCCGACCTGCTCGCCGAGCTGCCCAAGGAGCGCCAGGAGGAGCTGCTCCAGAAGATGGAGCCCGACGAGGCGGCCGACCTGCGACGCCTGCTCACCTACGACGAGAACACCGCGGGTGGCCTGATGACGACCGAGCCGGTCATCCTGGGCCCGGAGGCCTCCATCGCCGAGGCGCTGGCCGTGGTGCGCCGGGTCGAGCTCTCGACCGCCCTGGCCACCACGGTCTTCGTGTGCCGGTCCCCGCTCGAGACCCCCACCGGTCGCTACCTCGGCATGGTGCACATCCAGCGGCTGCTCCGCGAGCCCCCGCACGCCCCGATCGGCGGCATCCTCGACAAGGACGTCGAGCCGCTCGCCCCCGACGCCACCCTAGGCCAGGTGGCCCGCATGCTGGCGACCTACGACCTGGTCGGCCTGCCCGTCGTCGACGCCGAGGGTCACCTGCTCGGCGCGGTCACGGTCGACGACGTGCTCGACCACATCCTTCCCGAGGACTGGCGCGAGGAGCGTCACGACGTCATGACCGCCGAAGGGGTGCGCCGTGGCTGAGCGCGAGCGCCGGGCCCGCATCGACCAGCCGCGCGAGGGTGGCCGCCGCCTGACCATGCCGTCGAGCTTCACGGAGGAGACCTTCGGCGTCGCCTCGGAGAAGTTCGCCCGGTACATGGGTACCCCGTACTTCCTCATCGGCATGACGATCGTCGTGCTGATCTGGGTCGCGTGGAACGTGTTCGCGCCGTCGTCGATGCGGTTCGACACCTACCCGTTCATCTTCCTCACCCTGATGCTCAGCCTGCAGGCGTCCTACGCCGCGCCGCTGATCCTGCTCGCCCAGAACCGGCAGGCCGACCGCGACCGGTTCGCCCTCGAGCAGGACCGCAGCCGCGACGAGCGCAACCTGGCCGACACCGAGTTCCTCACCCGGGAGGTCGCCGCCCTGCGCATCGCGCTGCGCGACCAGGCCACCCGCGACTTCGTGCGCAGCGAGCTGCGCGACCTGCTCGACGAGATGGAGCAGCGCGGCCTGGTGCTCACCCGCGCCGTCGAACCCGGCGAGGGCCAGGTCCGGGGAACACCGCCGCCGACCTAGACTGGGTTCATGCCCCTGGTCACCCCTGACGCCCTGCACGCTGCTCTTGCGACGGTCATCGACCCCGAGATCCGTAAGCCCGTCACCGAGCTCGGCATGGTCGAGAGCGTCGCCGCCGACGACGCCGGCCACGTCGCGGTCACCATCCTGCTCACGGTGGCGGCCTGCCCGCTCAAGGACACCCTCACCAAGGACACCACCGAGGCCCTCGCCGCCGTCGAGGGCGTCACCGGCGTCACCGTCACCCTCGGGGTGATGAGCGACGAGCAGCGCGGCGAGCTGAAGACGACGCTGCGCGGCGGGGTCGCCGAGCGCGAGGTGCCGTTCGCGCAGGCCGGTTCGCTGACCCGCGTCTACGCCGTCGCGTCCGGCAAGGGCGGCGTCGGCAAGTCGTCGGTCACGGCCAACCTCGCGGCATCCCTGGCCCAGCAGGGCCTGCGGGTCGGCGTCGTCGACGCCGACATCTACGGCTTCTCGATCCCCCGCATGCTCGGGGTCACCGGCCGGCCGACCCAGGTCGACGACATGATCCTGCCGCCGCTGAGCCACGACGTGAAGGTGATCTCGATCGGCATGTTCGTGCCGGGCAACCAGCCGGTCGTCTGGCGCGGGCCGATGCTGCACCGGGCCCTGCAGCAGTTCCTCGCCGACGTGTTCTGGGGCGACCTCGACGTACTCCTGCTCGACCTGCCCCCGGGCACCGGCGACATCGCCATCTCGGTGGCCCAGCTCATCCCCGGCGCCGAGATCCTGGTGGTCACCACCCCGCAGGCCGCCGCGGCCGAGGTCGCCGAACGCGCCGGCGCCATTGCGATGCAGACCCACCAGCGGGTCACGGGCGTCATCGAGAACATGAGCTGGCTGGAGCTGCCCGACGGCACCCGCCAGGAGATCTTCGGCTCCGGCGGTGGCCGGGACGTCGCCGACTCGCTCACCCGCACCATCGGCGCCGAGGTGCCGCTGCTCGGCCAGATCCCGCTCGACACCCGCCTGCGGATCGGCGCCGACCAGGGGATGCCGGTCGTGCTCGGTGAGCCCGACTCCCCCGCGGCGGTCGCGCTGCGCGGCATCGCCAAGGGGCTGGGCTCACGCGCCCGGGGGCTCGCCGGTCGCTCGCTCGGCCTCACCCCCGCCGGCCGCTGACCGCCAGACCGGTCAGGCGGTAGACTGGGACCCACCGAGGGTGCGCAGGGCCGGGTCCGACCGGCACCAGCCCCCGGCTCTCCACCACGGCCCCCAGCGGGCCGGGATCGAGCCATCATGTCCACCACGAGCATCGTCGTCCTCGCCGCCATCGCCGTCCTGCTCCTCGCGCTGCTGGCGATGTCCGTCAAGGTCGTGAAGCAGTACGAGGAGGGGGTCGTCTTCCGCTTCGGAAGGGTCACCGGGCTACGGCATCCCGGCCTGCGCCTGATCATCCCGTTCGTCGAGGTGCTGCACCGGGTGTCGCTGCGCATCGTGACCATGCCCATCCAGTCGCAGGGCATCATCACCCGCGACAACGTCAGCGTCGACGTCTCGGCGGTCGCCTACTTCCGGGTGGTCGACCCGATCCGCTCGGTCGTCGCCATCGAGAACCCCGATGCCGCGATCAACCAGATCGCCCAGACCACCCTGCGCAAGGTGGTCGGCCAGCACACCCTCGACGAGACCCTGTCGGAGACCGACGCGATCAACCTCGACATCCGCTCCATCCTGGACGTCGCCACGGTCGAGTGGGGCATCGAGGTCACCCTGGTGGAGCTCAAGGACATCCAGCTGCCCGACAGCATGAAGCGCGCGATGGCCCGCCAGGCCGAGGCCGAGCGGGAGAAGAGGGCCAAGATCATCAACGCCGAGGGCGAGGCGCTCGCCGCCGCGGCGCTGGGCGACGCGTCCGACACGATGATGGCGCACCCGATCGCGCTGCAGCTGCGCAACCTGCAGAGCCTGGTCGAGATCGGCGTCGACAAGAACACCGTCGTGGTCTTCCCCGCACCGTTGATGTCGACCATCGCCGAGCTCGGCACCTTCCTGGCCCGCGAGGGTGTTGCGGCCGACACCCACGAGCGCGCGCCGTCGGCGAAACTCAGCCCTGAGGAGCTCGTTCTCGCCGGCGCCGGCCACTGACCTGCGCGGTCAGGTCGCGTCGGGGTCCCAGGGGGTCGGCCGGGCCGGGTCCCAGGACCGCGGGTCGGCGAGCACGGTCGACCCGGCGTCATCGGGGCCGTGGTCGGCGGTGCGGGCTGTCGCGCCTGCTGTCGCGCCCACCGACGCGGCGGCACTGGTGTCGCCGGGACTCCCGGATGCCGCCGAGCGCACCGAGTCGATCTCGCCGCGCACCGGGGCGACGGCCTCGTCGAGCGGGTCGAGCAGGGCCTCCTTGACGATGCGGCGTGGGTCGTACTGCCGCGGGTCGTACTGTCGCCAGTTGATGTCCTCGTACTCGGGGCCGAGCTGGTCCTTGAGCTGGTCCTTGGCACCCTCGGCCATCACCCGGAGCCGGCGGATGCCGTGCGCCAGCTTGGCGGCGTACTCCGGGAGCCGCTCGGGGCCGAGCACGAACACGGCGATGAGTGCGATGAGCACGATCTCCCAGACGTTCACGCCGAGCTCCGTCCCCTCGTCGACACCGCCGGGCCGCGGGTGGTCACTCGCCCGAGCCTTCGAGCACCATCGTGACATCCCGCTCGCTGCCGTCGCGACGGACGGTCAGCGTGACCTTCTCGCCGACGGTGCGCGCGCGGATGGCGACCACGAGCTCGCCGCCCTCGGAGACCGGCTTGCCGTCGAAGGCGACGACCACGTCGCCTGCCTCGAGCCCGGCCTCGTCTGCCGGACCGTCGGGGTTGACCGCCGGCTCCCCGTCGGGGCCCTCGTCGGCGATGCGCACGCCCTCACCGGTGTAGCCCGAGTCGAGGTAGACCCCGATGACCGGGTGCACCGCCTTGCCCGTCGTGATCAGCTGCACGACGGTGGTGCGCACCTGGTCGCTCGGGATCGCGAAGCCCACCCCGATGTTCCCGCCCTGCGCGGTGACGCCGGAGCCGGGCGCCTGGGCGATCGCCGAGTTGACCCCGATGACCCGGCCCTGCATGTCGAGCAGCGGCCCCCCGGAGTTGCCCGGGTTGATCGCCGCGTCGGTCTGGATGGCGTTGATGTAGGACTGGTCGTCGGCCTGGCCGGGCGTCACGGGGCGGTTGAGGGCGCTGACGATGCCGGCGGTGACGGTGGAGTCCAGGCCGAGGGGCGCACCCACCGCGATGACCTCGTCGCCGACCACGACGTCGGCCGAGCTGCCCAGGACGAGCGGCGTGAGGTCGGTGCGGTCGACCTTGACGACGGCGAGGTCGTAGGACCCGTCGCGCCCGACCACCGTGCCGGGGACCTGCTGGCCGTTCGCGAGGACGACGGTGATCTTGCCGCCGTCGGCGGCCCCCGCGATGACGTGGTTGTTCGTGACGATGTGACCGGCGGAGTCGTAGACCCAGCCCGAGCCGGTGCCCGTGCCGTCGGCGCCCTCCACCCGCAGCGTCACGACGCTGGGGGTGGCTCGGGCCGCGATGTTCGCGACCGTGCCGTTCGGCCTGGCGGTCGCGCCCGCCCCGACACTCGGCGCCGGGGCACCGCTGGTGCCCGAGGTACCACGGTCGGCGAGCACGCCGCCGAGAAGGCCGCCGACGAGCCCGGCCAGGAGGGCGACGGCGAGCGAGATGCCGACCAGCGCACCCCACCCCGGGCCGCGACGCCCACGAGACTGCTCCGACCCGGCGAGGCCGGGCAGCGGAGGATAGGTCGGGTGGGCGGGGGCGGCCGCGGTCACCGCGGGAACGGGCTGGGTGGCGGTGTACGGGTCCTGCCCGGCGGGCGAGCCGTAGCCGGCATACGGGTCCTGCCCGGCGTACGGGTCCTGCCCGGCGGGCGAGCCGTAGCCGGCATACGGGTCCTGCCCGGCGTACGGGTCCTGCCCGGCGGAGGAGCCGTCGGGGGCGTAGGGGGTCGTTCCCGGCTCCGGGCTGGCCCAGACGGGCGTCGTGGCCTGCGGGATCTCGGCCGTCTGCGCGGGGACACCGGTGGGGACGTCGCCGTCCTCGGGGCGGCCCCACGGGCTCCAGTCGTCGCGCCCGCCCTCGTGCTCGGTGGTCATGGGGACGATTGTGCACGGTCGCCGACCCGACCGACGACCACTGTCTGGCCCAGTCGAACCTGGGTGAGCGACACGGTGGGCGACGGGGTGCGCGCCGGCGTCGCGGCGGGCGACACGACCGGCGTCGTGGCGGTGGCCAGCCCGGGGCGGGCGCCCACCGGTATCGGTGCGACGGTCAGGCTCCAGGCCGCGGCGGCCGAGACCCCCGCGGCGGCGGCGGCGACGACGGTCGCGCGCAGGGCACTGCGGTGACAGGGGGGAGCCGACGGTGCGAGCAGGGCCGGCTGGTCACGAGCCGTCGGCACCGGCCGCGGGCCGACGTCCGAGGCGAGCGCGGTGCCGAGCGCGAGCAGGGTCGAGCGCAGGTCGCCGGGCATCGACGGCGCCCCGGCGAGGGCGCTGCGCAGCCGACGCTCCTGCGCCACGTCGTGCGCGCAGGCCTGGCAGGCGACGAGGTGCCGGTCCCAGGCCCACTGGCGGTCCAGCGGAAGGCGGCCGGCGGCGTACTCCGCCAGCTCCTCACCCTGGCACCGCACCCGCAGCGCGTCGGTCATACGGTTCCCGCGGCGGGGCGGCGGATGATCCGGCCCCGGCTCCTGGCCGGTGTCGTGGACGGTTGCGGGGCGCGGTGGGCGAGGGACTCCCGCAGCTGCGCGCGTCCGCGGTGGATTCGCGAACGGACGGTGCCGAGCTTGATGCCCAGGGTCGCCGCGACCTCCTCGTAGGACAGCCCCTCGATGTCACACAGGACGACGGCGGCCCGGAAGTCGGGCGAGAGGGCGTCGAGCGCGCGCTGCACGTCGTCGTCGAAGTGGGCGTCGTGGTAGCTCTGCTCCGGGCCGGGGCCGCGGCTGGGCAGCCTGGCGGCGGACTCGTCGGTCAGCGCGTCGAAGCGGATCCGCTGCTTGCGGCGCATCTTGTCGAGGAAGACGTTGGTGGTGATGCGGTGCAGCCAGCCCTCGAAGGTGCCCGGCTGGTAGGTGTGCAGCGAGCGGAACACCCGCACGAACACGTCCTGGGTGAGGTCCTCGGCATCGTGCACGTTGCCGGTGAGGCGGTAGGCCAGCCGGTAGACCCGTGCGGAGTGCTGCTCGACGACCTCTTCCCAGGTCGGGGGCACCCAACCGGCAGCCGGCGTCCCGCCATCTCGCGCGGCATACGTCGTTGTCATCGGTTCTTCCCTCACCAGGCTGCTCATGTCACCCATCGATACGCGTCTGAGCTCGGAATTGTTCCCGGTCTTCCTGAACGAACGCTGGGAACCGCGTCTGCGCGCCGGGGGCGTCGCAGAGCCATAGGGTTGACGCATGAGCCAACTCAAGCCGGCCAGCTGGTCCTATGCCGAACAGTTTCTACCCGAGCCGGAGGTCGTCGAAACCGCGCGGCGGCGCGGCCTCGAGTTCGGCGACGCCAGCCCCGTGGGCACCGGCGCGGGCGCGGTGCTGCGCTTCGTCGCCGCGGCCGTGCAGGCGCGACACGTCGTCGAGATCGGCACCGGAGCCGGCACGTCGGGTCTGTGGTTGCTCTCGGGGATGCCGGCCGACGGCATCCTCACGACGATCGACTCCTCCGCCGAGCACCAGCGGGCTGCCCGTGCCGCCTACGCCGAGGCGGGGTACGCCCACCAACGCACCCGGGTGATCACCGGCGCGGCGGCCGACGTGCTGCCGCGGATGGCTGATGCCGCCTATGACCTGGTCATGGTCGACGCCGACAAGGACGGCTACCCGGTCTACGTCGAGCACGCCGTGCGCCTGCTGCGCTCGGGGGGCGTGCTCGTGCTGGACAACATGCTCTGGCACGACCAGGTGGCCGACCCGGCCGCCCGCGACGCGACGACGAGCACCCTGCGCGACCTCGGCAAGTCGCTGCGCGACCACGACGAGCTCGTCACGGCGCTGCTGCCGGTCAGCGACGGGCTGCTCGTCGCGGTCAAGCGCTGACCCGGGCGGCGGCGATCAGCTGACGTCGGGGCCCGCGCCGCGACGGAAGCCCGCGGGGCCCTCGGCGATGGCGACGACCTCCCAGTCCTCCAGGAGCACCGGCGATGAGCCGACGATGGTGCTGCCGGGGGCGTTCGCCGCGCCCGGCTCGAAGCCGGCACGGAACACCGTGCGGTCCTGCTCGCTGTCGAAGACGTAGGTTCCCTCGAACCACTCCCCCTCCCGCATCCGCCACACCTTGAAGGCCAGCCCGTCGAGGAACATGAACCGCGCGATCGAGGTGCCCACGACGTACTCGCGCAGCTGGTCGGCGGCGTCGTCCGGGGCGTTCTCCAGCGACCAGCGCACCGTCAGCCCGTACCCGGCGTTCATGCCATCTCCTCCAGCCATCGCAGCAGCAGTCGTGTACCGAACCCGGTGGCCCCCTTCGTGGAGGCGCCGGCATCGACGTCCGAGCGCCCGGTGCCCGCGATGTCGAGGTGCGCCCACCGGCGCTTCCCCACGAACTCGCGGAGGAACAGGGCCGCCGTGACCGCTCCACCCCCCACACCGGGAGCGATGTGGGTGAGGTCGGCGACGTCGGAGTCGAGGGCTCGACGGTAGGTGTCGGGCAGGGGCATCGGCCAGAGCGTCTCACCAGTCGTCACGCCGGCCGCGACGAGCGCGTCGGTCAGGCCGGCATCCGTGGAGAAGACGGGCGCCAGGGCCCGGCCGAGGGCGATGCGGGCCGCACCGGTCAGGGTCGCGACGTCGACGAGGTAGTCGGGGTCGAGGTGGGCGTCGGCCCAGGCGAGGGCATCGGCCAGCACCAGCCGCCCCTCGGCGTCGGTGTTGCCGACCTCGACGGTGCGGCCGCCGTAGTGCGTGACGACGTCGCCGGGGCGGTAGGCCGCTCCCCCGACCGCGTTCTCGGCGATGGCCAGCAGCCCGGTGACGCGCACCGGCACCTCGAGCTCGCGACAGGCCGCCAACACGGCCAGCACGACCGCAGCCCCGGACATGTCGGTCTTCATGCCGACCATGCCGTCGACCGGCTTGACCTGCAGCCCACCGGTGTCGAAGGTGATGCCCTTGCCCACCAGCACGACCCGCGGTGTGGATGCCGTGGCGCCCGCGGGCTCGTGGTCGAGCCGTACCAGCCGCGGCGGTGTGGCGGACCCCTGCCCCACGGCGAGGATGCCGCCGAAGCCGTCGGCCTGCAGCGCCCGCTCGTCCCAGACCCGCGCGTCGAGGCCGGTGCGACGCGCGACGGTGCGGGCCCGACCCGCAAGCCAGGCAGGGCTCTTGGTGTTCGAGGGCGTGGCCGCCAGGCCGCGAGCGACGAGCTGGGCCCTGGCCCGAACCACGGCGCGCCGCACCATCGCGGCATCCGCTGGGCCCGTGACCACGCACGTCGCCGCCGGCTCGCAGCCGGCGACCGCACCCTCGCGCGTCCAGCGGGGTGCGGCCCACGACGCCAGCACGACCGCTTCCACGTAGGCCGGGAGCGCGCCGCCCAGGGCCACGTCGCCGACCGCGTGAACGACGTCGCCGCGGTCCCGGGTCGCTCGACCGACGGCGGCTCCAGCGCTGCGCCACGCCGCGACGGAGCCGTCGCCGACCCCGACGAGCAGCACCCGGCGCACCGCGGCCGAGCCCGGCGGCAGGGGCACCGACGTCACGGAACCGGCCCGGGTAGCGGGTTCGTGGGTGGCGAGCAGGACGTCGACGCCGGCCCCGAGGGCGGTCAGCGCGGTGCGGGCGGCGGCATCCCCCTCCGGCCCGTCGGCGACGGGCGCCACCATGACGGAGCGGGCGTGGCCCGCTGCGGCCGGGGCGGACAAGGCCTGCTCGAGGGCGGGGCGCACACTCCACGCGGACGTTCGGGGGCTGAGGATGACGTCGTCACGGGGCACTCGGCGACCCTACCCACTGGTGCACGCGTCCGGCTGCGGGAACGCGACGAGGCCCCCGCCGTGTGGCGGGGGCCTCGTCAGCGGTCATCTGGTGCGCTTCAGGCCAGACCCTCGCAGTTGTCGATGGCCGCACCGAGGGCGCGGACCTCGTCGGGGGTCATCTCGACGACGAGCCGGCCGCCACCCTCGAGTGGCATGCGCAGCACGATGCCACGACCTTCCTTGGTGACCTCGAGCGGGCCGTCGCCCGTCCTCGGCTTCATTGCCGCCATCGCTGGATCCCTTCATCTCCGCGGCTGCAGTTGCGCCGCGCGTGTCCCGGCGCCGGACAGCCGGGTGTAGACCTCCAGTATCCCGTAGCCGTGCGACGGAATGAAATCCGTGGAAACCACCCCCCGCAGGTCAGGGGGGAATCGACCCCCACGGGGTGTAGACCAGCAGGGAGCAGGTCCACCAGAACACGCCGGCCACGAGGACGAGCAGCACCACCGCCACCCGTCGGCGCCAGTGCGGCACGACCCCTTGGCCGTTGGCCGTACGCATCGCCACCGACGCCACGAGCGCGGCGATCGGGACGTCGAGCAGCAGGAACCGCCACATGCTGGTGATGGGACGCACCACCGCGAACAGGTAGACCGGGTACGCCAGGGCCCAGGCCCGGGCCTCGATGCAGATCCACCGTCCGTGGCGGCCCAGCACCAGGGCGACGTAGGTGGCGGCGAGCGCCACGAGCACGACGACTCCGGCGATGCCCTTGCTCTGCCAGGCCCACTCGAACCACAGGACGAAGGGGCCCTTGTCGGGGCGCTGCCCCCAGGCCGCCTGGACGTCGAAGAACGCGGTGGGCACCCCTGTGGTCACGGCCGCCACGACGGGCCACGCCACCGCGCTCACGGCCAGCGCCCCGATCATGACCACCGCGCTGGCGCGTTGCCCGGCGAGCGGTCGTTCGCCGGCCCTGCGGTCCTCACGCCACCGGACCACCAGGTGGATCAGCGCCGCCGCGCCCAGCGCCGGGGCGACCCCGCGGGTGAACCCCAGCGGCACCGCCATGACCGCGACGAGCAGGTAGCTGCGGCGCACGAGCAGCAGCAGCGCCCCTGCGACGAGCGCCACGGCGAGCGCCTCGGTGTAGGGCTT
>Ga0335397_10008310_pt1 | contig 13079 bp, 7 predicted proteins | sample MAT04_FD_205740 | JGI IMG/M metagenome (GOLD analysis project Ga0335397, IMG submission 205740) | Freshwater microbial communities from Lake Fryxell liftoff mats and glacier meltwater in Antarctica - MAT-04 (spades assembly) (version 2) ...
AACGGGCGATCAGGGGATGCAAAAATATCCGCCATCAGATGTTGCTGGCTTCCTGAAAAGATAAATTGCACCTGTTTCAGTTGCTGGATTGTACTCCGAAGCCAGGCTTCTGTATTTTTTTCCGGATACTTCAGAATCTGCTGAAACTCATCTAATGCAATCACTGTTTTAAACTGCTGACGGTCCAGAAAGTTCAAAACAGACTGAATGCCCGGAATGACATCATTTTTTTCAAGGTTGAAACTTGCCTGTGCCTCCCCTGTCAATGTATCGAATGAGATGACCGGGCGTAAGCTTTTAATAAAATCCCAGATTTTTTTACCAATACTGCTCTTATCTGATATGGAACGGATTATGGATGTTGCGAGCAGATTAAGCAGTTGATTCAGGTCTTCTGTGGAAAGGATATCCACATAAATCCCTTTATATTCGTGAGGTAATTTTCCGAATACGTGTTGTATCAATCCGGTTTTACCCATGCGCCTGATAGAAATTAATGTTGTTGATCCCCCGTTCTCCAGGTTACGTAAGATCTGGGCCGCTTCTTTCTCCCTGTCACAAAAATACTCGGGGCCAAAATAACCCACAAATGGGAACGGATTTTTGAGATTTCTGTTTAACATCGAATTTAAGTTAAATACAAATATAAGTACTAATTTGTAACTTACATTATGTTACTTGATTTTTGGTACAAAAAATTTAAGAATAATTAAACTGGCAAGTCCGACCAAACCCTTTCAGAGCTATTACGAAACCGGTATTTAAGGTATGTGGTAGAAGAAAATTAGCTGACAGTATGAAAGTTATCTGGCCAACCGTTAAAGATTCCGCGTTGGTTCGTATGCCAGTTGAGTTAGTACTTGTATTACCTAACTTAAGCGATTGGAGTGCAGCGATAAATCGCTTTACTTTAGGTAAATCCCGATTTTGAAATTGTTGAACCCTGAAAATAATTATCACTGAATTGCTTACAATTTCCTTATCGATTGAGCGATTTTCTTCTTCAAATCGCTCAATTTGGGTATTATTCTCCCATCATACGACAAAGAAAATATGTATTGAGATATGTCCTAAATCCTTACTTTTACAAAACAATATGCAACTCGACTACATTGATGAAATTAACGAATATGGCGACAATATCGTCAGGCTTTACGATTTTGACAGCACCCAGGCCGACAAATTCAGGCAGCTCATCCAACAGAACCTTATTGTAAACAAAGGGCCTCTTGACCTTTCAACCATTGACTTTATCGAGGCGCGCAACTGCAAACTTACCCTTCGCATTTCGGATGAAGATGAAGGAATTACCTCATCAGACAATAAAGAATTCTTCTGCGACCTGACTATAGCAGGGTATGAACAAATGATTTCGATCATTGAGCAATTTTGCAATAAAGAAACCAAAGGGTATCAGTTCCTGTACGACGTTGATAGTCAGATTGATTTTCTGTTTTCACCAGCGGGAACGTGGTAGGAAGTTCAAACTAAAAAGAGGTTTCGTAAGCCGGTTATAGTTTAAGTTCAAATTATTTTCTTGTAAAAAGGTATATTATTATTTACCTTTACCTGGCAACGTCCCGGAAATAAATACATGAAATGTTCTGAGCTTTATCGGATTCTGGTTAAAACGGATGGTATCCGGTATCACAAAAGGGCTCTCATGTTAAAATGAGACACGACCATAAAGCCGGAATACTAATATTTCCCAACCATGGGAGCCAGGAAGTCGGAAATGGTCTTGAAAAGAAAATCTTAAAAGACGCAGGGTTGAGCCAGGGTGAACAATAAAACATCAATTCATGAAAACCAGCAGTAGAAAAATAAAGATGCTTGTGGAAAGAACCGATACCGGATTTTCTGCATTTGCTGTTGATTACCCAATATTTACAACGGGGAAAACCATTCCGGAACACTTTACAAATGCATTGGAAGCAGCCAATCTTTTTTTTGAAGATTAAAATATTTGCATTGTTCAGGAAAATCTTAAATTCGAAATTGACTTTCGGCAATTTTTCCAATATTATAAAGTGTTGAACGCCAGTATTCTCGCTGAAAAAATCGGCATGAACCCGACATTGTTATCCCAGTATGTCCAGGGACGCAAAAAACCCTCGGAATCACAATCTGCGAAAATTCTGGCAGGTATTCACCAGATTGGCCAGGAGCTTTCAGAGATAAATCTTATCTACCGGAACTAAACTGCTGTTCTTATTTAGAAGTTATTGGTTTATTTCCCATAATCCGGATCCATTTCCGGCGTTCTTAACCCCGCCACTTCATTGGCCATCAGTATAAAAACATTCCAGCACAATCCACGGGTGGATGGCCACCAGTTGTCGGTTGAGGTATATTTTGTCGGAATAAACTCCTTGCTGAAGGGCCACTCCGGATTGAGGTAAATCTCGGCCCAAATCCGGTTTTCCATCAGGGGCTTGGCTTTGGTCCAGCCGTGTTTTAGTCCCACCACGTAAGCGCAATACTCCGCCCTGAACCAACTGCCACCATTGTAATAAAAACCATCACTTTTCCCATTGCTGTAATTATCTTCCCCAAATTTCTCAAAAGGCTGGTAGTCTCCGGTAAGGTATGAGAATCCCTTTTCATCCTTTGTTACCCTTACGCAGATGGGCGCCGTGGTCCCCAGTTCAGGGTGAGGCGAGTTGGCAACTTTATTCAGAACCGGCATCTGGTCAAGGTGATTCTTCACCATTTCATCGGTGAGGATGGGCCGGTTGAACAACCAAAGTGAAAAGAATTCCGGTTCCAGATCGGTATGGGTAATGATATCAGGAAAATTCCGGTCGAATAAAAGATGTTTCCTCTCCGTGTCGTAGAAGTTCCTGTATTCTACTTCTGCTTTTTGGATATAGTCCCCGGAAATATCGAAACCCAGCTCTTTGATGGTTCTGAGTGCAATGGCCAGCATGCCCTGGTTCACACCCAACCGGTCGGTTTTGGGATTAAAATCGACGATATCCACCTGGCTCAGCGAGAAACGGGCGGTGCATTTTCCATCGCGGTCGGCATCGAATTCGTTCAGGACATAATCCACTGCCTTTTTAATCTTTTCCTGCGGAAGTTCAACCCCAAAACGGCGTTTGTTCAGCATGGCCCAGATGAGCCAATGGATGGTGGCTTCATTGTCCTTTGCTTCCACCGAACCCATAAGCGGTGTAATGATGGTTCCTATGCCACCTTCGGGTGTTTGTGTTTTGCCCCATTGATCCCAGATTGAAAGGTTAAGTTCCCGGTTGTAGGTTGAAACTGTTGCAAAAAACGAATCCCGGTTGTACATATCCGGCGCGTAATTCATATTGGGCACGTTAAAAGGCGTAAAATCCCGGGTATCAGTTATCCAGGTGAGCATGTTGAAATTGGCATATAACATCTTCTCAATGAGCGACCCCTTGAAGCCTTTCCCTTCGGCCAACCGCGACTGTGCGGATATCATAAATTGCTGATGTGTTATCCAGGGTTCCACAAAAATGAAGGTGTTTTTCTCAACTTTCTCGCCCATCGGTAGCAGGTTGTAAGGTTCCCGCTGCGGCTGGTGTTCTGTAAATTGCAACTCTTTTATCTGAAGTTGGCACTCCTTCCCTGACTGCGAACCGATAAACATGGAAACACTGTCGTTTTCAATGTAAGGTACCAGAATGCTTCCTTTAAAATGGGTCCATTCGCTTTCTGCTGCAGGGAAGTTATCTATGTACTTTACCCCGTTTTCAAGTTCAATGGTTTTTTGTCCGTTCCTGACCCTGAAAAGTTTTACCGCCACGCCTGTATTGCCTTTGCAGAGAAAGGAAATCGTGTAAAGATTCTGATCAGTAAAGGGCATGATAAACTCAACTCCTGCCCTGCCGCCCGGGTGGCCGGTGATGGTAATAAGACCATCCTTCCATTCCACTTCAGCATTGCCTTCTTTCTGATATTTGTCCGTTTTAATCAGCAGGGTTTCCGATCCGGCATCCAGGTTCAGCATTTCGCCAAAGGTTTGCCGGATGTAGTGGTTGTTTTCTGCCTGTTCCAGTGAAGTAGCCACGGCAAACAGATTGGCATCGGCCAGACGGCGCATGCCCACAAATCCACCACCACGACCGCTGAACCGGCGACGGGTGTTTCTGGTAAACTGGTTCAGATAACCGGCATCGGTTAAAAATCCGACCACCTCATTACCGGGTGTAACAAAGCCGGCAGCAGGAAACATTTCATGTACAAAGCCGCCCGGAAAGTTGTCGTATTCAAAAGTTACATAGCGCTTTGGTTTTTTAGCGGGACGAGCGGTTTGTTGCAACATGTAATACATGTCCGGCATGGATGGCTGAAACAGCTCAACGGTCTTTTTGATAAGATGATCATTGATTACTTCATAGGTGACAGAAGCACTTAAATTTGCATCAAATTCAGGAATATAGAGGCCTCTTGAAAGGGTAATCTTTTCTTCATTACCACTCCACTTTTCGCCAGTCCAATACGGTAAATCGGCGGTGGTGCTCAGGTCGAGGTTTGACAAATGGAGCGAAAATTCTTCGGTGTTGTTTAACAATAGATTTCCTTTGTGATTAACACCCACAGTGAAACCATCCTGTTCATTTCCCAAAATTTTCAGCGAAAGCGGTTGAGCAAAAAGGGGAATTGTAGTCAACACAAATACTACAGAAAATAGAGAAAAGCGGAGTGAAGTTAAGGGGTCTTTCATTTTTTTTGTTTTAAGAAAATTAAAAGCGTGAAGTTTGACTGGTCTTTATAGAGGCAATAGCTATCCAACTTACCCCAAAAATAGGGTTGTGTTTATGGCAATTATTTTATCATCAAAAACTTTTGTGTCGCGGTCATTAGATAGTAAAAACGCTTTTTTTAGTGGTTTGTTAAGCACGTCTTCCAGCCCCAACATATTTCTGGCGTCATAGGAAGTAACACGATTCGATTTTTTAATTTCAAAAGCCAGGTAGTGATCCGGCATTTCAATCAATAAATCCACCTCTTTACCATCGTACGTTCGTAAATGATATGTTTGTACCTGAGCGCTGATGGTAGCAATTTGCTTATGAATTTCTGCGATTACAAGGCTCTCAAACTCACTCCCCGTTATACCCCCTTTCTTTTGAAGCACAGCCTGCAGCACTCCATTGTCCATGTAATGGATTTTAGGCATTTTAGATAATCTTTTACCCGGATTTTTTGACCAGGCTGGTAAGACGATTGCCTGGTAGCTTAATTCAAAATACCGGATGTAACGCTGAACGGTTTTTGAAGTTATACCCAATTGGCTGGCTATCGCTGAGGCATTTACGAGGCTGGCCGTGTTTTCAGCAAGGTAACGTTGTAATTTTACAAAAGGTTCCAAATCACGAAATGAGGCTAAATCCCGGATGTCGCGTTCGAGATAGGTGCGAACATAGTTCTGAAGCCAAACGTGTTTCTCTTCCGGGTCCATTTCCTCATCCGAAACGGCTGGATATGCCCCAAAAGCAAGATAGTGATCCCATGCTTTCTGTTTTTCCGCCATCTTTTTATCCATTAGAAATGACGGTAAAAATTCTCCCTCATGCTTATTCTGCAAAATCTTCTGGAATAAGGTATCTTCCACCGGATCATTCCATGAATTTGTACGTAATTCGGGCAAAGTCAGTGGACAAAATTCAATTATGATGCATCTTCCGGCCAGACTTTCTTTTACCTTCTCAAGCAATAACAACTGGCTGGATCCCAATAGGAAGTATTTAGGTTTTTCCCATTGGTCATAAACCGACTTAATGCTTTCAATAAGGCCTGGCTCCTTTTGCACTTCATCAAGTATAGCCGTCGGGTAAAGTGCATTCCACTGTGAAGCAGCAAGTTGTAAATATCTTTCCCGCATGATCACATCTTCTACTGAAATATATTCGTAATCGGGATATAAATGACGTATCAAGGTGGTTTTGCCGGTTTGCCGGGCTCCGGTTAAAATGATAATTCGTCCGGTTTTCCATGCGTGGCGTTGAATAATTAAATCTGCAATTTTTCTGTTTTTCATTTCCTCTGATTAACACTACTTCTTACAAAGATATAACATTTTGCTAAAAACCGACCTCCTATTCCAAATATTACGCCAATAATTGGAATACTATTCCAGTTATTACGCTAATTCCGGGAATTTAATCCTGTTTTTAGAACTTCAACTTAAGTGGACCTACAATATAAATACATATGTAAATGTAATGATGTTACAGAATAATAAAAAATCGAATCGCTATTTAGACTCATTATAAAATAGCATATTAGCTATGGTATTTTCAATTGGGTATTGATTTGTGTATTTTAATTGCTTATGTTAGCAGCCTATAGTTCACATCCTTTAATTAACTTAAAACAACACATTATGAAAACGAAAAAGTACCCCCCCCCCCCCCCAAGTAAGGGAAGATTTAAATCAAAAAGAGCAGGAAATGGTTTTTAGGAAACCAAAATTTAATAATCTTACTATAAGAAATAGATATTTCCCTTTGCTATTTCTTTTCTCCTTAATGACTTACTTTATATTCAATAACCTTGCATTTTCGCAAAGTTCATGGACATGTGGGATTCATGACAGCTTGCATAAACAAGGTTATGATATGAGTTTTATGGGAGATAACAATACGAGCAGTACCTGGCTTGAAAAATACAGGACTCCCGGGCATTGGATTCCAAATGAGAACACTCCTATTAAAACAGTGCTTATTAACTGGGTTGTCTGTCAGAAAGATGATGGAACAGGTGGATGGGTTGATACACCTGCGTTTAGGGCAGGCGTTGATTCGATGTTCACTTATTTAAATGAGTGGTACTCTAACTCACTCCCTAAGCAATATGCCCTAACTTGTGAACCTCAAATCGACTATATTAGTGATACCCGGGTGAGGTTTGAACTAAATGAAATAATTTTCATAAAAAACACAACGTTACATCAAACAACAAATGGCGATTTGGTTATTGAATACCTGGAGCAAAATCATCCTGATTATAAAAAGGCAATGTGCCATATATTCACTATGCCTCCTAATCCTCAACCATCATGGTGGGGGTACTATTCAGTGAACTATGCCCACCAACAATCATATGTGCTCACTGCTAAGTCAATGTACTGGCCTTTTGTGGTTTATCATGATCATATACATCATATTGCGCATGAATATGGCCATGCTCTTGGACTACACCATACATATGATGGTGAATATCGGCAAATAAGTCATTATGACTTTCTTGATGATATATTTGGGTTATGTGCAGAGCCAAGTTGCACAAGCAATCCACAACAAGGTTATATTAATTATTTGACCTATGACTGCTTCTGGATTAACCAGCCAGGACCTTATCCACTAATGGCAGGAAGACCTAATCCCCGGTATATAAGTCCGAAATATGCAGGAAGAATGCATAGAGCCTTGTCTTTATACAAGAATATCTTTAGGGTTAACGACATGCCTATGCATAATTATGTCAAAGAAAAATACAGTTTTTCAATTCCGCTTTATATAACGGAAAATGAAACATGGGATTTTGGCATTAAACTCTATCAAGATATATATGTTGAGGCTGGTGCCACTTTAACAATTGAAGACGAGGTTAGGATGCCAATTGACGGTAAAATTGTTGTTAAGCCAGGAGGTAAGCTTGTAATTGATGGAGGCATAGTAACTTCTGCTCATGATCTCCCCTGGCAAGGCATAGAAGTTTGGGGTAACAGTACTGCGCACCAATTCCCAGACATGAACGGTAATTATGCCCAGGGACGTGTTGTTCTTAATGACGCTACCATAGAAAATGCCGTTTGTGCAGTTAATCTGTGGAAACCTGGTGATTTTAGCAAAACCGGAGGCATGGTTTATGCCACCAATTCTACTTTCAAGGATAATGCTAATTCGGTACATGCACTGATTTATAGCAATTATCATCCAACAAATGGAAATCCAATGGAGTATAACTCTGGGTTCACAAATTGTAATTTTGAAATCACACAGAATTATCCCGGAACTCACACGTTCTACAAACATATTGACCTAAACCAGGTAAACGGATTGAGGTTTAAGGGGTGCGACTTCAGCTTGTCGCCTGATGCGCAAAATGTTTCAGATGGTAACCAGGCCATTGCTGCATACAGTTCAGGGTTTCATGTTGAATCCATCTGTACAAGCATTACTACGCCGTGCAGCCAATACGATAAATCTACTTTCGCCGGGTTCAGGATAGGTGTATATGCAGCTTCTATTAGCTCGTCCACTACCTTTAGTATAAACCGGGCAGTATTCACTGGCAATTCCATTGGTGTACTTTCCAATGCAGTAAACAACGCCATCATTATCAATTCCGACTTTTATACCGCCCAAAATCAATACAATTGGGAAGACTGTACCTACGGCATTCTTGTTGAAGCTGCCAGCAACATGACACTTGAAGAAAACCATTTCTTCAAGCAGGTTGGAGCTCCTCAGGCCAATTATATAGGCATAGGAGCGTTCAATTGCCCGGCCATTACTGATGTGTATAATAACCACTTCACAGATCTTACCGTAGGTAATTACGCTTATGGGAAGAACTGGGGGGATCGGCTATATAACGGTCTCGAATACATTTGCAATACCAACACCGGCAACTGGGCTGACTTTTATGTGACAGGGAAAATTCTTTCTCAGAGCGGTGTTCAATCTCTTCAGGGGAATTCCCTTATGCCTGCCCGAAATACTTTCTCGCTCACGGGAGCTAAGTGGCACTTTTACAACGAAACCCAAAACCTTATCGGTTACTACTATTGTCAAAGTTGTCCCGGGCATTTTCCTGAGTATGTGATGAACGTTACCCGTGAGCCGGTAGCATTTTCGGGTGAATGTCCCTCACATTACGGGGGCGAGAACCCACCCATAGATATTGTGTTGGATGCCTCGGATAAATTAAGTATTGAAACCAATTTTGCCGTAGCGGACCTTGACCTGCAAGGAGTAAAAAACCTGTACAATAATCTGAAAGATGGTGGGGATACTGAAGGCACTATTGAGGATGTGTCAACTGCCACTTCAGGTGAGATGTGGACATTACGCGACAAATTATTGGGTGATTCTCCCCATCTGTCAACTGAGGTGCTTAAATTGGTTGCTGATCGCACCGATGTGTTTACCGAGGCAGTAATATTTGACATCCTGGCAGCCAACCCTGACGAGTTGAGGAAAGAAGAGCTGATCACCTATATTGAGGAAAAGGAGAACCCATTACCTGCTTATATGGTTGACATCCTGAGGCAGGTAGCCGAAGGCACAACCTACCGCACCGTACTTGAACTTCAGTTGGCAAAATTCGGGCACGAGCGGGCTCGTGCAGCCAGCACAATGATACGCAGCATTTTGAACGAGGAAGAATTAGATATAGATCAGTTGCGTGTTTGGTTAAGCAATATGGGTGGTATTGATGCCGAAAGGCAGATCATTTCTACCTATGTTCAGGAGAGCGATTACGCAGTGGCATTAGCTCTTGCTGCAACCCTCCCTGTAGCTTACCAGCTTGAAGGCAATGATTTGTTAGACCATCAGCAGTTTGTAAGCCTGCTTCAGTTGCAACAAAACGTATTTTCCAGCGGTCGGACTATTGAGCAGCTTACTGTTGCTGAAAAGGATACCTTGGGCGATATGGTTGCATCCGAAACTCCTGTTTCTTCTACCATGGCCAAATCCATACTCGAATCGTTTTATGTAGAAAAGTTTCCAAGGTGCCAGCCTATTGAAGGCAAAACATCGTACAAGAGTCAGGTGACAAGTCCTAATCAGTTGGCACCAGCTTACGGTCTTAGCATTTCCGCTAAACCGAATCCTGCCAATGATTGGGTAGCCTTCGATTATACCCTGCCCGAAGAGGCCAAATCAGCCACTCTTCAGATTGCTGATGCCAATGGAAAATCTATTGAAACGCATAGCCTAAACGGTAATCGTGGGCAAAAACTCATTGACACACGCAAATGGGCAGCAGGGCAGTATGTTTACACGCTTAAAACTGCCGGTTATACCCAATCAGGTAAGCTGATAATAGTTAAACATTAGTATTTTAATCTACCGCAGGCAGGCTTGCCTGCCTGTGGTTTAACATTAAAGCAATGAAAAAACTATTGTTTATAATACCATTATTGCTGCTTTGGTACGCTGCATTTCCTCAGCCCATGGTGTTGGAATGGCAGGCCTGCTTTGGAACTTCCGATATGGAAACCGCTTATGATGTTTGCAGCACAGGGGATGGTTATATTATTGTTGTGGAAAGAGATATCGGTTATCATGGCCCTCCAGATATTATGTTGGTTCGCACCGATTTATTGGGTAACAAGGTGTGGGAAAAGTTGTTGGGGGGGACTTCTACCGACAAACCTTACAGAATTTTGTCAGCCGGGAACGATACTTATTACATTTCGGCTATGTCTAGCTCATGGGATGGAGATATTTCAAATAACCCCAATCCGGGCGGTCTATCCAATACCTGGTTAGTCAAAATTAATGGCAATGGCGAAATACTCTGGGACAAAATGTATGGAGGCACATGCTATGAAGATGGCTGGGATGCATGCCTTACTCACGATGGAGGTATGGTTACCTTAGGCGCCACCTGTTCTGGTGATGGCGATATAACCAACTATTTTGGCATGTGGGATACCTGGCTTTTGCGCACCGATAAGCTGGGCAATAAGGTTTGGGATTTTACTATGGGAACCGAGTTTCTTGATTTTCCGAGCGCCATAATAGAAACCTCCGACCGGGGCTTTCTGGTTTCCTCGGGCTCAATGCCCACCACCGGAGGGAATATTACCTGTGAACCATTTAATGATCTAGCTTCTGATATTGTTTTGTTTAAACTTGATTCACTGGCCAACATTGAATGGCAACGATGCTATGGAGGTAGCGAGCATGAAAGTACACATGATATACTTGAAGTCGAAGATGGCTATATCCTTGCTTGTAGTGTTGATTCGGACGATGGTGATATGACCGGTGCAGGATATCATTACGGACAAAACTCTCAAGGGCATCCTTACTCAGATATATGGCTTGTAAAAATTGATTTTGAAGGCAATATCCGCTGGCACAAGTGCTATGGTGGCACAGCACAGGATGTACCGAATAAAATTTTCAAAACCAATGATGGCGGTTTTATTGTTTTTGCCGAAACAGAATCGAATAACGGGGATGTTTCGGGAAAGCATAATACACATGGGATTGGATCGGATATATGGGTTTTCAAAATATCGGCAACCGGCGAGCTGCTATGGCAGCAGGTTTTTGGAGGGCTTGGCTATGAAAGAATGGACTGGTCGGGGGTAATTGACAATAAAGATGGAAGCTATGTAATAACTTGTACACTAACAAATGCGAGTAATAGCGGGGATATCACCTGCCTTCCTGAACACGGAGGTACTGATCTTATCTGGCTTATTCAATTGCGCGACACCTTATTTGTCAGCACACCGCATTTGAATTTGCCTAATAATTCGGTTAAAGTCTATCCCAATCCGGCCAGTGATTATGTTGTATTTGAATTAACTAATACACCCTTCAGCACCCACTCGAGCAATCAAATCATTTTCATTACTGATATCTATGGACGCCCGGTGGATGAAGTAATGGTTACCGGCGAAAAAACGGTATGGGATACACGCAATGTTACGCCAGGAGTGTATTTGTATCGGTTTAACAACGGCAAATACACAAATTCCGGGAAAATTTTAATTTTGAAATAACTTTAAAACAAACAACATGAAGACAAACTACTACCTTAAAAATCTTTGGATACCCATAACCTGCCTGTTTACATTATGGCTAAATGCACCAGAAGCCAAAGCCCAAACCTGGCCTATGCCGGGGGCAACCTGGGAATATTGTATAACGGGTTGGGGCGGAATGCCTGCCGGCCATCTGATGCTTGGCATTAATGGGGATACCCTTATCAACAACCGTACCTATACTATAATCAGCAGACTTGATGATTCGGTTACAGCTAAAGAAGATAGCCCTTTATTTACCCTTTATACCCGCTTTAGCAACGATACCGTTTACCGCTATGTAAACAACCGGGAATACCTGTATTTCAACTTCAACAGCAATACCGGCGATGTATATACTACCTTTAGGTCGGCCGGCTTTTCTAATAACTGGAGTGATTCTGCCTGCACCTCAGTTCTTCCTATCAAAACGATGCAGGTTGACACAATGATGGTCAACGAGATGCCTTTGCGCAGAACAATCCTCAGAGATACTCTTTTCAAAATAATATATAGCCTTCCTGATGATGATGAAGTAGAATATACCTTGCTTGAACGTATTGGTATAATTGATGGCTTGCCATTAATAAACTCCAAAGAAATGAAAGGTTATTCCGGAGGAGGCTGTTCCTTACCAAGCGATTATGCAACTTTCACTTTAGGCAGTTATAGTGATGATGGGTATTCTGTTCAGTTCTCCACTTGCCTGGGTGTGGGTATTGATGAATTGGAAGAAAGAATGTCGAATATTAAGGTTTACCCAAACCCAGCCAGTGCATTTGTGGCATTTGAGATACCGCGAATGTTTGTTGGAGCAACCTTACATAATCAAACCATATTTATCAGCGACATATATGGCCGCCCAGTAGCTGAAGTGCCCGTTATCGCAGATAAAACGGTTTGGGATGCCAGCATTGTTGCATCAGGCGTTTATTTATATTGTTTTAGAAATGGCCAGTATACAAGCTCAGGTAAGTTTTTAATTTTGAAGTGAAAGTTACATTTTTATATTGAGTTGGACGAAGTCTTTTTCTGACATCGCCCCCGTTCTTTTATCCAGGTCCTTTACGCTGTTCAATAGATCAGCGTAGAGGATTTATTTATACTTAACCTCACCCTGATTTGAGAATTTCTAATCAGCCAGAGGCAGACAGGTTTTGAAATTTTGACCCTCAAATCCCCGCCTGACCGATATCATCACCCTTAATTTATTATTTCTTATTTGGTACGTCGGGCAGGCTCAAATCTTTGATTTTTTGAATCTTTACCTCACCAATATCTTCCGGTTCACCACCTTTCCATTACCCAAAGCAATGTTCAGCAAATATAA
>Ga0335397_10008311_pt1 | contig 13079 bp, 12 predicted proteins | sample MAT04_FD_205740 | JGI IMG/M metagenome (GOLD analysis project Ga0335397, IMG submission 205740) | Freshwater microbial communities from Lake Fryxell liftoff mats and glacier meltwater in Antarctica - MAT-04 (spades assembly) (version 2) ...
CGCGATAGCGGCAACACGGTGCTCGCCAAGAAATTCGCAGGCGGGCAGCTTGTCCTGACCGGCGCCAATTCCGCCGTCGGTCTGCGGTCGATGCCCGCGCGCTATGTCTTCCTCGACGAGGTGGACGCCTATGAGGGGGATGTAGATGGCGAAGGCGATCCAGTCGCGCTCGCCATCGCCCGCACGCGCACCTTTGGCCACCGCGCCAAGGTGTTTCTGGTCTCGACGCCGACGATAAAGGGCCTGTCGCGGATCGAACGCGAATTCGAGGCCAGCGATCAGCGCCGCTTCTTCGTGCCGTGCCCGCATTGCCGTCATATGCAATGGCTCAAGTTCGAACGCCTGCGCTGGGAGCCAAGCGAGCCGACCAGCGCCACCTATCATTGCGAAGGCTGCGATCAATCGATCGTCGAACACCACAAGACGGCGATGCTGTCAGCGGGCGAATGGCGCGCGACGGCAACGCCGTCCGATCCTCATTGCGTGGGCTTCCATATCTCCGGGCTCTATTCCCCGATCGGGTGGCTCGGCTGGGCCGATATCGCGCGCGAATGGGAAGCCGCCCAGGGCGACGACGCGGCGCTGAAAGCCGCGAAGAACACGCTGCTCGGCGAGACCTGGCAGGAACGCGGCGAAGCGCCGGATTGGCAACGCATCTATGAGCGTCGGGAAGATTTCGCACCACTGGTGCCGAGATGCGGCCTGATCCTGACCGCAGGCGCCGACGTTCAGCATGACCGCATCGAGGTCGATATCTGGGCTTGGGGGCGAAGGCTCACCAGCGCGCTCGTCGAACACATCGTGCTCGAAGGCGACACCTCCCGCGAGGAGGTTTGGGGAAAGCTAACCGCGTTGCTCGGCCAGACGTGGCGCCACCAGAACGGCGCGCGGATGCGGATCGCGCGGCTTGCGATCGATTCCGGCGACGGGCGCAACACCGCCGCCGTTTATTCCTGGGTGCGGCGCGTTGGCGTCGGCCAAGCGCTTGCGATCAAAGGTGTCGATGGCTTCGACCGTTCAACCCCGGTGGATGGTCCGACCTATGTCGATGTGAACGAACATGGCCGCACGATCCGGCGAGGCGTGAAGCTGTGGAAGGTGTCGGTCGCCGTCTTCAAGTCCGAGACCTATCGGTTCCTGCGGCTTGACCGCCCGACGGACGAAGAACTCGCGGCGGATTCGCCGTTTCCCGACGGCTTCGTGCACCTGCCGAAAAGCGTGACCGCCGAATGGGTGAAGCAACTTGTCGCCGAGCAGCTGGTGACGGTGCGCGACCGCCGCGGCTTCTCGAAACTCGAATGGCGGCAGATGCGCGAGCGCAACGAGGCGCTGGATTGCCGCGTCTATGCCCGTGCCGCCGCATGGCTGCTCGGAATCGACCGCTTCGACGACGCCAAGTTCGAAGCGCTCGAAGAAGAGCTTCGGGTCGCAGCTGTTGACGAAGCGCGGCCGGTCGATCAGCGCGGCCTCACGCCCACAACCGCGCCGGTGCGCCGATCCGACTGGCTCGGGCGGCGCGACAAATGGTTTTAACTTCTCGCGGGATTTCCGATGCCCTGGACGCAGACCGAACTCGATGCGCTCAAGCGCGCCTTCGCGGGCGGAACGTTGCGCGTAACCTATGATGGCAAGACTGTCGAATATGGCTCGGCGGACGATCTCCTGAAGCGTATCCGCACCATCGAGACTGAGATCGCCGCCACCTCCGGCAATCCGCGTCCTATTGCTGGATTCGCAGGCTTCGGGCGCGGTGATCGCTGATGGCCGCGAACTGGATCGATCGCGCCATCGCCAGCGTCGCGCCGGGCGCCGCCCGCAAGCGGCTGCTGGAACGCCAGGCGTTCGAGAAGCTCGCGCGCGCCTATGACGGCGCAGCAGTCGGACGGCGCACCGATGGCTGGCGCTCATCGTCCAGCTCTGCCGATGGCGAGATCGCTTCCGGCGCGTCGCGGCTGCGCGACCGCATGCGGGATCTGACACGCAACAATCCGCATGCGGCGAAAGCCGTGGCGGTACTGGTGAACAACATCGTCGGCGCCGGGATCAGACCGCGCGCGGCGACCGGAACCGACGCGCTCGACAACCGGATCAATGAACTCTGGGAAGCCTGGGCGGCAAGATCAGATGCTGATGGCCTCGCCGATTTCCACGGGCTCACCACGCTGGCGGTGCGCGAGATGATCGAAGGCGGTGAAGTGTTCCTTCGCCGTCGCATCCGCCGCACCGAAGACAAGCTGCCGGTGCCCTTGCAGCTTCAGCTTCTCGAAGCCGATCACCTCGACGATACCAAGATTGCGGCGCAGCCCGATGGCGGGCGGATCGTGCGCGGCATCGAATATGACGCCATCGGTCGACGCCGCGCCTATTGGCTGTTTCCCGATCATCCTGGCGACACCAGCGTGCCGCTGTCGCGCAGCCTCACCTCGGCGCGTGTGCCCGCCGACGGCATTGCGCATCTTTTTGAACGCCAGCGCGTGCAGAGCCGGGGCGTGCCCTGGGGCGCACCGGCCATGCGGGCGATACGCGATCTCGATGATTGGACCAATGCCGAACTCGTCCGCAAGAAAACCGAAGCCTGCCTTGTCGGCGTCGTGCTCGGCGCGGACGAGGCCGATCAGGGCGTCGCGCCAACCGTGGTCGATGCGCAAGGCAAGACCATTGAGCAGTTCGAACCCGGCCTGATCGCTTATGCGCGCGGCGGCAAGGACATCAAGTTCAATCAGCCCGCTTCAACGGCTGGCGTCTCCGAATGGCTGCGGGCGCAATTGCACATCATCGCCGCCGGATACCGCGTGCCTTACGAGCTGCTCACCGGCGATCTGTCTCAGGTCAACTATTCGAGCCTGCGCGGCGGTCTTGTCGAATTCAGGCGCATGGTCGATGCGCTGCAATGGCAATTGGTGATCCCGGGGTTTTGCGAACCGGTCTGGGGCTGGTTCACCGAGGCCGCATGGGTTGCGGGATTGATCCCGAACCCGGTGGTCAAGGTGGAATGGCAACCGCCACGCTTCGATGCCGTCGATCCCCTGAAGGACGCGCAGGCCGATCTTCTGATGTTGCGCTCAGGCACGATGACGCTCGCTCAGGCCATCGCGCGGCAGGGCTACGATCCGGCCTCGCAACTGGCGGAAATCGCCGAAATGAATGCCCTGATCGACCGGCTGAAGATCGTGCTCGATAGCGATCCGCGCATGATGACCAAAGCTGGCACGGCGCAAACTGATCCGAGCGATCCAGGCGGCGACTCTGCCAACAACGAGCCGCCAGGCAAGCCTAAGCCAAAGCCCGGCGCAAAGAGCACAAAATAGCTCCCTTCCGAGGACACCATGAAACCAGCCCAACCGCCCTCGCGCGGCGCATCGCCGATGGCCAATGCGCTCCCGATGCAGACCCGGCTCGCGCCGGTCGCCTCCATCGAGGCCGAAACCCGAACCGTCGAAGTCGTCTGGACCACCGGCGCATCCGTGCGCCGCCGTCGCTGGACCGGCTTTGATACCGCCATCGACTACGAGGAAATTCTCGTGGTCTCGCGTGATGCGGTCGATCTTTCGCGCCTCGATGCGGGAGCACCTGTGCTCGACAGCCATTCGCAATGGACCACGCGGGCGATTGTCGGCGTCGTCGAACGCGCCTGGATCGACAAGGCCGAGGGCCGAGCGTCGCTGCGCTTCCCGAAGCCCAGCGTCGATGAAGCCGCCGATCGGCTGTTTGCGCTCGTGACCGATGGGATCGTCCGCAACATCTCGGTCGGCTACCGGATCGACAAGGTGCGGGTGGAGCGGCCCGAACGGGTCGGCGAACCCGAACGATGGTTCGTCGAACGCTGGACGCCGCACGAACTGTCCTTCGTCGCCGTCGGCGCCGATCCCGGAGCGCAAGTTCGGGGCGAGACTTCGCCGCCGACTTTTCCTTTTGAACTCATCAATTCTCACGCCCGAACGATGGAGACTGCCGCCATGGACGAACCTGTCCAAACCCGTGATGCCGCGCCGGAGGCTGCGCCCGCGCCTGCCGCCAACGAGCGCGCCAATCCCGCGCCGCCTAATCCGCCGCCCGCTGTCCCGGATGCCGATCAGGTTCGCGCTGAAGAGCGCGAGCGTGTTGCGGCGATTTTCGGCCTGGCCGATCGCTTCCGGCTCGAGCGCGCTTTTGCCGATGATCTCGTCACTCGCGGCATCGCCATCGAGGAGGCCCGCCGCGTCATTCTTGACAAGCTCGCCGAACGCGATGAGCGCGGCGTCGGCCATACCGCCGTCTCCTTCCCGGCGGGCGGGCTCGACGCAACCGTCACGCGGCGTGAAGCCATCACCGAGGCGATTGCCCATCGCCTCGCGCCGTCGGCGAATGCGCTGCCGGATCGCGCCCGGGAATATCGCGGCATGTCGCTGGTGGAGATCGCCCGCGAAACCTTGCTACAAACCGGCGTGCGCACGCGAGGCATGACCGCGAACGAAGTGGTGCAGCTGGCGCTCCGAAACGCTGGCCCGCATGGCACCAGCGATTTCCCGCTGATCCTCGCCAATGTCGCGGGCAAGCGGCTGCGGCAGGCCTATACGACCGCGCCGCGCACCTTTGAGCGGTGGACGCGAGGGATCACCACGACCGACTTCAAGCCGCTGTTTCCAACGCAGATCGGCAACTTCCCCGGCCTGCTGCCGGTGATGGAAGGCGCCGAGTTCAGCTATGGCACCATCGCAGAGAGCCGGGAAACCTATCGCCTCGCCACCTTCGGCCGCATCGTTGCGCTCACCCGGCAGGCCATCGTCAATGACGATCTGCGCGCCTTCGACCGGGCGCTCGGCACGGCAGGCATGAAGGCCTCCGATCTCGAAAGCGGCCTTGTCTACAACGAGATTCTCTCGAACCCGCTCCTGGCCGACGGCGTCACCCTATTCTCGGCGGCAGCGGGCCGCGCCAACCAGGGCACGGCGGCGGCGATTACCGAGACCTCGCTCACGCAGGCGATCGAACTTATGACGCAGCAGCGCGAGATGACGCCTGCCGGCGTCACCGGCGATCAGATCATCAACAATTATCCGCGCTATATTCTGGTCGCGCCGGGCACTCGGGCGATCGAGGCGCGCAAGATCATCGCCCAGACGACGCCCGCCCAGGCGTCTCAGGTCAACCCCTACGCCAATGCGTTCGACGTGATCGAGGAGCCGCGCCTCTTCAACACGGCCGGTGCGCAGCGCTGGTGGCTGGCGGCTGATCCCGCGACCATCGACACGATCGAATATTGCCGCCTCGAAGGCCAGTCCGAGCCGTTCCTCGATCAGCGCGTCGGGTTCGAGGTCGATGGCGTCGAATTCAAGATCAGGCACGACTTCGCCGCTAAGGCGATCGACTTCCGCGGCCTGTTCTTCAACGCCGGCGTCTGACGGCGGCGCGATCCTAACCCGAATTCAAGGAGACCCATCCCATGCGGAACTTCATCCAGGCGGGCAACACCGTGGTGGTGCCCGCACCCTATGCCCTCACGTCCGGCCAGGGCGCGAAAGTCGGCCAGCTCTTCGGCGTCGCCACCAACGATGCCGCGCTGTCTGCCGATGTCGCGCTCGATCTCACCGGCGTGTTCGAACTCACCAAGATCGGCTCTCAGGCCTGGACAGTCGGCGCGCTCGTCTATTGGGACGATACCAACAAGCGCTGCACGACGGTTGCCACCGCCAACCTTCTGATCGGCGTCGCCGCGGCGGCGGTCGCGGGCGGCGCGGGCAACACGACCGGCCGCGTTCGGCTCAATGCCTCCTTCCGGGCGAACGATCCGTGATCGACGCTTTCGCTTCGGCCATCGATGCGCTCTTCGCCGATCCCAATATCGGCGAGGACGCGCTGTGGAAGGCGGGCGGCGTTGGCGCTGGCGTCGCTGTCCGCATCATCCGCAAGTCGCCCGACCGCATGGCGGAATTCGGGGGCAGCCGCGCCGTGTTGCCGACCGTCAGTATCGATATCCGGCGCTCTCAGTCCGCGACAATCGCCGAGGGTGATCTGATCATGATCGGGGCCGAGACGTTCAAGATCATCGGCGAACCGATGGGCGATGCGCTCGGACTCGTTTCGGCTTGTGAGGCGGTGAAGGTGTGATCCATGCGCTTCACCATGCAACGGCCCGATCTCGGCAAAGCCCTTGCTGAAACCGAGATGGATATTGAACGCGCTGTCACGTCGGGGATGCGCGACGCTGCTGATGGCCTGAAGCAGGATCTCCGCGAAGATGTCGTCGCTGCCGGGCTCGGTGAAGGGCTGTCTCGGACATGGCGGGGAAAGACGTTCCCCGAGGTCGGCGAGAGCGCCGAGGCCGCCGCCTATGTCTGGTCGCGCGCGCCGAAGATCGTCGATGCCTTTGACCGGGGCGTGGTGATCCGCTCGGCACGCGGGCTGTTCCTGGCGATCCCGACCGCCGCCGCCGGCAAGAACGGACGGAGTGCCGCGGGTTCGCGCGAAAAAATCACCCCGGAAGGCTGGCAACGGCGAACGGGCCTCAAGCTTCGGTTCGTCTATCGCCGCGGCCGTCCCTCGCTGCTGGTGGCGGATGATGCCCGGATCAACACGCGTGGGCTTGCCGCCCGCAACCGGCGCAAGACCGGACAGGCCAGCGTCATCGTATTCATTCTGGTGCCGCAGGTCGCGCTGAAGAAGCGCCTCGATGTCGAGAGCGCCGCCAAGCGGCAAGCCGCGCGCGTGCCCTCGCTGATCGCGCGGCACTGGCGACAGTAGTTCGGATCAATCGGTCTTGCGACGTTCGGCGGCTTTATAGACTTCGTTGCGCTCGCGCTTGCCGACCGCGACGACCAAGACCAGCAGTTCGTGATCCTTGACTTGATAGACAAGGCGATAGCCGGCGCTACGCAGCTTGATCTTGTAGCGCTCCTTGGCGCCATGCAGTCGCGCCGAAGGGATTTTCGGGTTCTGCAACCGCTCGGCGAGCTTGGCCTTGAACTGTTCGCGCGTCGCATTGTCGAGTTTTCGCCATTCCTTCAGAGCTTCGTCCAAAAAGGCGAGCTCATAGGTCATCCAGCGAGACCTTGTGGATAGCCTGGCCTTCCCGCGCATCGGCGACGGCGTTGAGTTCCATGTCTTCAAGCCGCTCCAGCATGGCCTCATAGGCTTTCGCAGGCACGCAATAGAAGGCGGGCTCGTTGCGGTTAAGAATGGCGACGGGGAAGCCCTCACCGGCAGCAACGGTGCCCATGGGGTTCTTTTTGAGCTCAGAAACGCTGGCCGTCGTCGTCGCGTGGATTTGGTGAGCCATGATAAGCCTCGTTAAGAGCGCTCCAAATAGCACTCTTAACAGGTCTTTTCAAGCCGCCTTTGGGGCTTAGCCCGGGAGAGACCTATGCCGTCGAAACGCGAAACCGTCCTTGCGGCGGTGAAGTCGCTTGTCGCCGCTGCCCTGCCGGGCGCGGAAGTGAAGCGCAATCTGGCCAAAGCCGAACGCATTCCGCGCGGCGGGCTGGTCGTGATCCGCGACGGAGATCCTGGCGAACCAGAGGTCAGCCTCTCGCCGCTGACCTATCTCTATTCGCACCGCATCCCGCTGGAGATCGCCGCTTACGAAAGCGCCACGCTCACCCGCGAGCAGGTGATGGACGCCATGACCGGCGCGATCGGCGCGGCGGTCATGGCGAACCGGACGCTCGGCGGGCTTTGCGACTGGATCGAAGCAGAAGCGCCGGTCACGGACGATATCGAAGCGCTCGGCGCCTTGCCCGGACGCTTTGCCGATCTCGCGATCCTCGCCGTCTACGCGACGACCGATTCTTTGAACTGAACCAACAAGGACAGGAGTACTCCCATGGCACGCGCACGCGGCGCCAACGCCGTCATGGCTGCGGTGTTTGAATCCACCTATGGCACGACGCCCGGCACCGGCTTTCGCAAACTGCCCTTCGTCTCGGCGAACCTCGGCGAAGAGCAATCCCTGATCGAAAGCGATCTTCTCGGCTATGGCCGCGATCCTCTGACGCCTGCCTATGACGTGGTGTCGAACGAGAGCGACATCGTCGTTCCAATGGATCACCGCAACATCGGGTTCTGGCTGAAGGGCCTCTTCGGCAACCCGACCACGGTTGCGACGGTCGCGGCGAAGGGCTCGATCCTGTTCTCCGCCCAGCCCGCCGTGAACGCGACGATCACCATCAACGGCACGGCGTTCACTGCAGTCGCCTCGGGCGCGACGGGCAACCAGTTCAACATCGGCGCGAACCTTGCCGCGACGCTGACCAACATCGTGACCGTGCTCACCGCGAGCGTCGTGCCAGCCGTCCAGCAGGCGACCTATACCCAGACCGGCAACACGTTGGTGATCACCCGCACCGCGCTCGGCCCGACCGGCAACACGTTCACGCTGGCGGCTTCCACCACGCCCGCCGCGAACGGCACGGTCTCGGGCGCAACGCTCACCGGCGGCGCGAATGGCCACACCTTTGTTTCGGGCACGCAGACCCTGCCGTCAATGTCGATCGAGGTCGGCCTTCCCGATGTGCCGTTCTTCGGCATGAACTATGGCGCGCGGGCGAACAGCCTGTCGGTCCAGGCGCAGCGCTCCGGGCTTCTCTCGGCAACCGTCAACGTGATCGCCCAAGGCGAGGCGACGGCCACAGCGACGGCGGCAGGCACGCCGACCGTTCTCGATGTCGAACGCTTCAGCCAGTTTCAGGGATCGATCACCCGCAACGGCGCGGTGCTCGGCAATATCGTCTCGGCGGAACTGATGTATTCGAACAACCTCGAAAAGATCGAGGTCATCCGATCCGACGGGCGTATCGCCGATATCGATCCCGGCATCGTCAAATGCTCGGGCAATCTCAATGCGCGGTTTCAGGATACGAGCCTGCTCGATCAGGCGACCGCCCGCACGCCGTGCGAGATCGCCTTTGGCTGGACCATCGACGCCAGCCGTTCGCTGCTCTTCACCGCGCATCGCGTATTCCTGCCGCGCGGCAACCGGCAAATTCAGGGGCCGGGCGGCATTCAGATGCCCTTCGCCTGGCAGGCCGCGCTCGATCCGGTTCTCACCAAGACCTGCACCGTCGTCCTGACCAACGACGTGGCCTCTTACTGACCTTTCCTTTCCCGCAAACCATAAAGGAGCCACCATGCTCAAGCTCGAACCCGTGTCCGCTGAACCCTTCTGGCTCGACGTGCTGCCCGGTGTGCGCATCCAATTCCGTCCCGTCTCGGTCGCCGCGATGCTGATCGCGCGTGGCGCTGCTGGTGAAGCGCTGAAGGCTGGCGGCGAACAAGCGACGATCGAGGCGGGCGCGGCCTTCACCCGCGCGCTCGCCCATACTGGCATTGCCGCCTGGGAGGGCATTGGCGACGCCAAGGGCAAGGCCATCGATCCCGACAAGTCGGCCATCGAGCAGTTGCTCGAACTCTGGCCCGCCTTCGACGCCATCGACCGTCTTTATGTCGGCCCGGCGCTGACGAGGCTCGACGAAAAAAACGTCTGATCGCCCTCGCCGAATGGCACTTCGACGGCGGCGAAAGCTATTGCGCCGCCTGTCCGAACCGGTGCGCGGGCTGTCCTTATGACGAGCACGAACCCGAGACATCCGAGGGATTGCTCGCTTGGGCGGTGATCCGCCGCTCGGCGGGCCAAGTGCGGGCGGTGATGGGCGGCGTCTATGCGCTCGACTTCGGCGCGATCCTGATGCTTGCCCACGCCATGGGCGCGCTCAACCCGCTTCTCGTCGATGTCCTGCCCGAGATCGAACCCATCGTCGTCAACGCCTATCGCCGGAACGCTGATCCATCATGAGCGCCACCAATGTCTCCATCCGCCTCGGCGTTGAGGGGAAGGCGGAGATCAAGCGCGCCTTCGAGGAGGTCGGGCAATCCGGGCAAGCGGCCTTCGGCTCGGTCGAGAAAGCGATGGACCGATCCGGCGCCGCAACCGACCGCGAGGTCGCGCGGCTGAAGCGCCTGGCCGAAGCGGCGCGCATGGCGGGTGAAGCCGACGCCTCGCAGAAGCGCTTCAACACAGTTCTGAACGTTGACCGCCCGATCCCGAAATCCGCCCGCGACTCCGCCGGTGTCTTCGAGGAGGCGGCACGGGAAGCGGAAAGCTTCGCGGCACGGGCGAATGCGCTGCGCGCCGCACTCGAACCTCTCGGCGCAGCGCAGGCCCGCCTCAATCAGGAACTCGCCGAATACGCCACACTCGCCAAGCGTGGGGCGATCACGTCTGCCGAACATACCGCCGCGCAGGCGCTGGCGAAGCAGCGCTTCGACCAGACATCGCAGGCGATCAAAGGCGTAGGCGGCGCGACCGGCCTTACCCGCAACCAGCTTCTGACGCTGCAATACACGTTCAACGACGTGGTGGCGTCGATGTCCACCGGCATGTCGCCGATGACCATTCTCATGCAGCAGGGCGGTCAGGTGACGCAGGCCTTCGGCGGCTTGCGGGGAACGATTGCCGCTTTCGGCTCGGCGCTCGGCGTTGTCGGCGGGATCGCCATCGGGGTTGCCGCGGCAGTCGTCGGCCTCACCGTCGCCTGGGTAGCGAATGACGCTTCAACGCGCGCCGTCACCACCGCGCTCATGGGCGCTGGCCGCGCCTCTGGCGCGACCGCCGCCGAACTTGAGCGGGTTGCACAAGCATCGAGCGTTACGGGCAAGGTCTCGGTCACGGCCGCGCGCGAAATGGAAGTCGCCTTCCTGCGCACCGGCAAGGTCGGCGCGGAAGAAATGGGCCGCGCCATCGGCATCGCCCGCAACTTCGCCGTCACGATGGGCGTCGAAACCAAGGCCGGTGCCGAGCAGCTCGCAACCGCTTTGGCCGATCCGGTGCGCGGCGCCGATGAACTCAATTCCCGGCTCGCCTTCCTCGACGACCGGACGCGGCAGTATATCCGCACGCTGGTTGACCAGAACAATCGCACCGAAGCGCAGCGCGTTCTCTTGAACGCGCTTGTGCCGGCGCTGGCCGACGCCGAACAGGCGACCAACGCCTTCGGTCGCGCCTGGAACTATGTGGCCCGCCAGGCTTCGAACGCCTTTGACGCCATTGGCAAGGCGGTGGATCGCGCGGTCGATGGCCGCAACCCGTCCGAAGAACTCGATCTCCTGAAATGGCAGCGCGACCGTCTGCGCGAGAACATCCGCGGCAATGTCGTGCCGCTGATGCTGCCGCAGGTCGAGCGTCGGATCGCCGAGATCGAGGCCCAACTAGCCGATCAGCAACAGCGTGCCACGCGGCTCGCGGCTGATGCGCGCGCGAACGAATTGTCGGTGCGGGCAGGAGAAACCGCCCGCGACATAATTCCCGGCGCCCGTGATCTCGAACGCTTGCGCCGCGAACAGGCGACCTTGCGCGCGGCGCTCGATGATCCGCTGGCGCGCTCGAAGCTCAATGATGTCGGCGAGGTTGAAGCAGCCTATCGACGCGTCACGGCTGAACTTGCCCGGTTCCGCCCGGCGGTCGATGCGGCGACGCAAGCCGTGGTTACGCAATCCTCAGTCACGGAAGTATCAATCCGCTCGACGCTGGCGCTGGCGAACGCCTATCTCGAAAGCGCCTCGGCGGCCGAGCGCGCCGAAGCCCGCAAGACAGGCCTGATTGATCAGGCGCGCGAAGGCATTGATGCCGAGGCCCGCGCGCGCCAGGCGCTGCGTGAGCGCATCGCCGAGCAGGCGGCGCAAGCGGGAAAGCAGGTTGCCGATCTGACGGCGGAAGCCTCCGCCCAAAAGCGCGTCAACGATGCGGTCGCAGCTGGCTCGCTGGCTTCGGCCAAGGCCCAGCAGGTGATGCAGGTGGAGCAGGCACTTCGCCCGCTTCTGACGGCGCAGGCGCTGGCCGAGGGCGAAGCCAAGGAAACGCTCACCCGCATCATCGAGCGGATGCGCGAAGCCTATGGTCGGCTCTTCGTCGAACAGGAGCGCGCGCAAACCCTATCGGCAAACGAAGATCGCCGCCGCGAGATTGAACTGCTGACGCGGCAAGTTGCGCTGATCAATGCGACCGTCGCGGCGCGCGGCGATGTGCTGGCGGTCATGCGCGCCGAACAGGAGCTTCGCCGCCGCGGCGTCGATCTCGCGAGCGAGGAAGCCCGCGCCTATATCGACTCCGCGCGCCAGATCGAAGGCCTGAACCGGACGCTGCGCGGCCAGGAACAGCTTCGCGATCAGCGCGACGAGATCACCTTGCTGGAACGGCAGGTCGCCCTTGTCGGCGCATCCGTCGCCAAGCGCTCAGAAGAACTGGCTACCCTTCGCGCCATCCAGCAATTGCGCCAGCGCGGGATCGACGCGGCGAGCCCGGAAGGGCAATCGGCCATCGGCAATGCCCGGCGCATCGACGAACTCAATCGCCAGCTTGCCGGCCGCGAGGCCGTAGAGAACCAGAAGGACGAGATCATCCTTCTGCAACGTCAGATCGGGCTCATCGGCCAGAGCGCCTCGGAGCGTTCCGTCATCATCGCCCAGCTGCGCGCCGAACAAGGCTTGCGCTCGCGCGGGATCGATCTCGCGAGCGAAGAAGGCCGCGCCATTGTCGAGAACGCGGGCAGGATCGAACGGCTGACGCAGGAGCTTCAACGGCAGGACGCCGCCTATCGCGCGATCGAGTCGGCGGTCGGTTCTGCGCTCGATCGGTTCGCCGACGTGCTCGCCCAAGGCAAACTCGACTGGAAATCATGGGCCGATGCGGGACGCCTCGCGCTTCAGGATCTGAACCGCGAGATGATCAAACTCGCGCTGCTCAATCCGCTGAAGAACCTGCTCTTTGGCTCGAACCTGCCGACCTTCGGGCAAGGCAGCGGCATCCTCGGCAGCATCTTCTCGCGGCTGTTTCATGAGGGCGGGCTGGTCGGCGCGGGCGGCGTCGGGCGCATAGTTCCCACGAGTATCTTTGCTTCCGCTCCCCGCTTTCATGACGGCGCTTTTCTCAAGCCCGACGAAGTGCCTGCCATCCTGCAACGCGGCGAGCGGGTGCTGAACCGGAAGGAAGCGCGCGCCTATGAGCGCGGCGATCCCCGATCCAGCGGCGCGGTCGTCAACGTCACCATTCAAACGCCGAACCCGACCGCCTTCGACGCCAGCCGCACCCAGATCGCGGCGGGGCTCGCCCG
>Ga0335397_10008318_pt1 | contig 13075 bp, 10 predicted proteins | sample MAT04_FD_205740 | JGI IMG/M metagenome (GOLD analysis project Ga0335397, IMG submission 205740) | Freshwater microbial communities from Lake Fryxell liftoff mats and glacier meltwater in Antarctica - MAT-04 (spades assembly) (version 2) ...
GATTATGAGCAACCCACACCTTTGCAAACACACACGACAACGGGGCCGTCAGCTTTCGCTCACGGCCCCGTAGGACATCGTATTACGGCTGCGCGAACCCCAACGGGTTCGTTTCGAGCTTAGCCGCGAATTTTAGTGACGTTTTCAGCGGCTGGACCCTTCTGACCCTGCACGATGTCGAATTCGACACGCTCGCCTTCCGCAAGCGTGCGGAAGCCGCCGCCCTGAATGGCTGAGTGATGGACGAAGCAATCCTTCGAGCCGTCGTCGGGCGTGATGAAACCAAAGCCCTTCGCGTCGTTGAACCACTTCACCTTGCCGGTCGTACGCATGGCACTACTCCTGTTGCGATGTGTGTTCGGAGTCCGGCCCTGCCGTACAAACCGAGCACTCGTGTTTACGCGGACATAACCCCCGCGCGGGCTGCCAAAGTCCGTCGACTTCAGCTCCAAACTCATCACCGATAGACACGCTCCAACGCGATTGCGAATAGTCTGACATAAAAAGAGAGCCCGCCAACAGCCAGGCCCTCGAAATTGCCCGTCTACGTCGCCCTTCCGCCAGCTCGCATCGACTGGATCTGATTGTGGGCCAAACGCTATCAGCGCTTGGGCAACCTGTCAACGGCGATTTTGCACCCTGCGTCACCAATTTCGCGCGGTGGGCTGGCAAAGTCGCCAGCGAGCGGCTGCACACCCGAACAGTGGCGCGGCCCAACGGCAAACTGCTAAGTTCGCAACGATCGGTCAAAATGACTCCTCTGACCCAAGCCGAGTTCGCTTGAAGGCCAGGTTTCGGTCAAAAGACTTCTGTGACACAAAGCCGAGTTCGCTTGTCGCTTGCCCCAATGAATCGTCAGAGATATGGAGCACTCCCCTGCGTGACTCCTCCTCGGGATGAATTGAACCGCCCCGCACGAATTCGATGACGCCCACCCACCGATCGAGCCTTACACTCACCCCATGAACAAACTCGTCGTATCCTTGTGCTCATTCATCCTCTCCGCCGCCGGATGGTGGTTGGGCGAAAAGATGGGCGGCATCTTCACCGCGTTCACAGTCAGCATGGTTGGCACCGGAATAGGCATCTACGCCGGCCGACGCGTCGTCAGTATGTGGGACCTGTAACAGCGCTCCATTCGTGCAAGCCACGCGACGCCTCACCATACACCGACGCCAGCTCGCACCGTCACCGTCACCGTCCGCACCACCGCTAAAGTACATGACCCGCCACGCCCGGACACTCGGAATTCTCCTTTTCAGCTTCGCTGGTGCCCTGACCTCCTCACCGGGGCCCGCGCAGTCGGCTCGCCTGCGGGTCTCCGATATCGACACGATTGCGCTACATCACCAGGCGGAGCGCGTCGCGTACGGCACTGACTCGCTGCAATTTGGGGAACTCCGCTTGCCCGAGGGTCGCGGTCCGTTTCCAGTCGCCATCCTCATTCACGGCGGCTGCTACTTCTCGAAATACGCAACACTCCGAAACACCGCCGCGCTCGCGGATGCCCTCACCAGCGCCGGGGTTGCGACCTGGAACATCGAATACCGCCGTTATGACAATCCGGGTGGGGGATGGCCCGGCACATTTGCCGACGCCGCCAAAGCCACTGATTACGTGCGCCTGTTGGCCAAGCGGCATCCGCTGGACCTCTCACGCGTAATCACGATGGGTCATTCGGCTGGGGGCCAGCTTGCATTATGGTTGGCGGCACGCACGCAGCCGTCAACCGCCGCGGTGCCGCGCAACTCCCCGCTCTTTCGTGAATCGGCACTGCCAGTGCACGGTGTGGTCGCACTCGGGCCGATCACCGACATGCACGAGTATCAAACACGTCAGAAATCGAGCTGCGGCAATACCGCGATCGAGTCGGTCCTTGGTGGGCTACCCGCCGACGTGCCCGACCGCCTCGGCCTGGTCTCACCGATTGAACTACTGCCGCTTCGGGTGCCCACAGTGCTCGTCGCGGGTGACCTGGACGGAATCGCGCCGCTCTCGTCACTGAACACCTATGCAACGGCCGCTCGCCTCAAGGGTGATCGCGTGCACGTATTTACGTCTCCCGGCGAAGGGCACTTCGACGTGCTCGCACCGTTTCGCGCATCAGGGCAGGCAGCCGTGACGGAGGCGAAAGCGTTGCTGGGTGTCCCGCAGTGAGGCGACTGTGATGCGAATCACGCACGGAGCGAAGTCGCGTGTGCCGCTCGCGAGATTGCTTGTGACGAGCGCTAACGCAGCGCGCGCTGGCTCGTCCATTATCTGGACCAACCGTTACAGTCTGTCCATCCTCAAGCCTTTACAGGTTGCTCTCTGAACGACAACCTCAAGGCACGCACCAAATCCCGTTGTTGCACTTCCCTTATTTCACTTGACGGAGACACGCATGAAAGACGCGCAGATTGCGGCACTGATTCGGAAAACCGCAGCCAAGGCTTCGCAATCCAAAAAGCCCGCTCGGGCCAGTTTCGATTCGACGCTGGAAGCAACGCGTGGTGGCAAAGAGCCAATTGATGGCACCGATGCCGAGCAGATTTTTAAAGAGATGAAGAAGCGGGAATTCTAGTTATTGCAGGCGGCCCACGATGGCAGTGACATTGTCACTGCCACCACGATCGAGCGCTAACTGCACCAAATCCCGCACGGTTTGTTCGGCCGAATGCCTCTGTTGCAGGGCGGCCTGCAACTCGCTGTCCGTGACATGTTTGGTGAGCCCATCCGTGCACAACAGCATGGCGTCGTTCCATTCAATGTTTGTAGGTACGGTAATTGGCGTGGTCTCGCTGCCACCCAGCGCCGACATGAGCACATCACGCCACTGCGACTTTTCAGCCTGCAGCGGAGTGAGCGCTTTTGCCTCCACCAAAGCCGCCGCCATGGTTTGATCGGTACTGAGCAGCTCGAGGACACCGTTGCGCAGGCGGTAGCAGCGACTGTCTCCAACGTGAATGAGATACGCGCGCGGCCACATCGCCATCACCATCGTGAGCGTCGTCGCAGTGCCGGCGGCATCTTCGCGCACATGCTTGTCGGCGTCCAACATCGCCTTCTGCAATTCCTGCAAAAACTGCGCCTCGCCGCGCTCGCCTTCCTTGAGGTCGTAGCAGTGCAGGCAGTGTGCGACGTAGCGCGCAACGCTGCGAACAGCGGTGCCGCTGGCAACATCACCATCGGGACGGCCACCAACGCCGTCGGCCACCATGCACAGGTACCCCTGCGCACCGCCGCGCAAGTCGCCTAACTCAGCGATGCTCAAACTTGACGAGTGCACGTTTAGCGTTTTGTGCAGCGACGCAATGAGAAACTGATCTTCGTTTTCAGTGCGCACGATTCCGCTGTGCGTCATGCCGAAGAGATCAATGTTTTGCGCGTGCGGCCGCTCGGTGCTGACAGTCGAACGATTGACGGCCGAGGATTCGGCAGAGTGTGGGTTGGCGGTACCAGTCATGTTATTCAATCCGCGACGTCCGTATCGACCTGTCCCGACAAGCGTCGCGAGATAAACGACCACGACATGCCGGCGCACAATAGAATCGACAGCGCGATCAGCACGACATGTGCGATTCCCCGCCCACTGCTCGCGTGCACCACATTGAGACTCATCAGGAGCCAAATCACCCCGCCAACGATTGCAAGCGAAATAATCGCACCGGGAAGTCCCAGGGAACGCCGGGTGGCGTTGAGAAATACGGCCCACGCTCCCACGAGGACGATGCCCACCAGAAACTTGACCGCAGGCAGCCCCTCATTGGCCGGCGCACCAAACAGGAGTGGCCCGAACACCCAGTCGACGTACGAATAACCCTCGGGATTCCACGTGCCGTACACCAGCAGCAGGGCCACCACGTAGCGCGTTAACAACCCCCCCAGTGACAAGCTGTCGCGCTGCATGAACTCTCCTGTAGGGCCACGGACGCGCGGCGTGAACCGCAATCTTATGCAGCCGTCGCCCGATCTGACAGTGATTCGGGCCTTGGCCGCGAATCAACGCGACTCTGACCCCGGTACCAACCCCGGTACCAAAAACGTGCGACCGGGTTGCGAGCGGGTATGGTCAACCGGCCCCCAGCACCGGTGAACCTGACCCCAGTACCAACCCCAGTACCACGAATCAACGCGACTCTGACCCCGGTACCAGAATAGTGCGGTCAAAATGACGACTCTGACCCCGGTACCAACCCCGGTACCAGAATAGTGCGGTCAAAATGACGACTCTGACCCCGGTACCAGAATAGTGCGGTCAAAATGACGACTCTGACCCCGGTACCAGAATAGTGCGGTCAAAATGACGACTCTGACACCGGTACTGATGACCCCGGTACCAACCCCAGTACCTAAAAAACGCCGAGGAGTGCCGGGGATCCGAGTTAACAACGCTCCTGACGCACGGCCATGTGATGCGACACTCCTGGACGCACCCACGCGTAGGACCTGAATGACTTCCCCAGACCCCGCATTCGTCGCCCTGCAAACCGCCCTCTCCGGCCGATTCTCCATCGAACGCGAACTTGGCCGCGGCGGAATGGGCATCGTGTACCTCGCGCGCGACGTGCAGCTGCAGCGACAGGTGGCCATCAAGCTGCTCTCACCGTCGTTGGCCGCGAACAGCACCATGCGCCAGCGATTTCTGCGCGAGGCACATTTGGCGGCACAGTGTTTTCACCCACACATCGTGCCCATTCACGGCGTCGAGGAACAGGGTGATCTCGCGTGGTTCGTCATGGCGTATGTGCGCGGTGAGTCGCTGGCAGAGCGTGTACGCCGCACCGGAGCCCTGTCGGCGGGTAACGTGCAACGACTCGCACAGGACATTGGCTGGGCGCTGGCGTACGCACACGAACGCGGGATGGTGCATCGCGATGTGAAGCCGGAAAACATTCTGATTGACGCGTCGACTGAACGTTTCCTGCTCGCGGATTTTGGCATTGCCTTGCACAATGACGAGCTTGAACCGCGTACTCGCGCGGGCAACAATGGCGGGGCTGGAACGAAGTCGGTCGGTGAGAAGGACGCCGGTGCCAAGACGCTCGGCGCGAATGAAGTCTCCGGGCGGGCAACGCAATTGATTGGCGCAGGAACGCCGCGCTACATGGCACCCGAGCAAGCGCGCGGCGACGCGATCGATGGTCGCGCGGATTTGTACGCGCTTGGTGCGTCCTTGTTTTTCGCGGCATCGGCACGACCGCCGTTTGATGCCGCAAGTTCCGCGACGTTGCTGTATCAGCATGCGGCGTTGCCCGCGCCCGCCGTGCGCAGCTTTGCACCCGCGCTGCCCACCAATCTTGCCGATGCGATTGACCAATGTCTTGCGAAGATTCCTGATCAACGCTTTGTGAATGCGGCCGCATTTGTTGACGCGGTCAAACCGCTCGAAGCGCAGAGTGCAACTCCGGCATCGCTCGTTCCGGCGCAGGAGAACATGGCGGGAGCGAAGACGGCGTTGGGTTGGGCTTCGGCCATTGGGGCGACGACGGTGCTGCTGATGCTGGGCGAATCGAACAACACTTTGTCGCGCGACATCATCTTTGCCATTGGCGTATCGCTCGCGGGCTTCATGACGGCTGTTTCCGCACTACGCGTGCTGGAAGCGTTGAACGCAACGGGAAAAGCGTTGCGAGCGGGCGTTGCAACCAAGGACGCGGAACGCGCGTTGAGGGGAGAACTTTCTGCGTCACCAATTTCAGCGGGAGACCGCCGAGACGGGTGGTTGCGCATTGCTTTTGGCGGCGCGCTGGCCCTCGCTCACGGGCACTTGTCGCGCATTCAGGGTATGCCGGAAATCGTTGAGGGATTGAGTCAGGTGATTCTGATTTTTGCGCCCGCCTACATGGTGGGCCGCGGCGCGGTTGGCGCCACACGTGGCACGAAATTTCGTCGTTGGCTGAACGAGAATCTGGAACACGGCATTGCGCGCAGCCTGACACGAATTGCGCGCAGAATTTACACACCCCACGCACCGATCGAGTTGATCACCCTGCCCGACGCACCAACGGAACTCTTTCTCGAACGCGCTGTGCACGCCGCCCTCGCGAAACTCTCGCCGCTGCAACGGCAAGACCTGCACGATGTCGCCGCAGCCGCGAATGCACTGGCGCAGGATGCAGAACGGCTGCGCGTCCAAGACGCGGCACTGCAGGACGCGCTGCGTCTGGCGCGGCAGGAAATTACCGACGAAGGTCGGAACCGCCTGCTTTCCGAGCTGGGCGCCGAGCGGCTCGCGGTTCAAAATCGACTGGCCACGACTATCGCGGCATTGGAAACCATGCGGCTCGACCTCTTGCGACTGGAGACTTCCCGTGGGTCCCAGCCGGGGCTGACGACGCACCTGGGAGTTGTGCGGGATCTGGCCCACCGAGTAGATGCGGCAGCCGAGTTGCGGGCATATCTTGCGCATTCAACCCCCACGCCGGTGTAGAAACTGAGATGAGGCCAGCCGCATGACCGGGACAGACGACGCACCCGAACGCCCGTTCCTCACGGCTGAATGGCGCGACCTCATCATGTTGACGTGGACGGTGGATGCCGGAATTCTGCGCCCACTGCTGGCCAAGGGCACCGAACTGGATCTGTGGAAGGGCGACGCCATCGCCAGTGTTGTTGCGTTCGACTTCAGCGAAACGCGCATCCATGGCGTTCCAGTGCCGTTTCACACACGTTTTCCCGAAGTGAATTTGCGCTTTTATGTGCGCCGGAAAATGCGAGATGGTACTTGGCGACGCGGTGTGTCGTTTGTGAAAGAAATCGTGCCGCTCACGCTGGTCGCGACAGCCGCTCGATGGTTGTACGGCGAACCGTATCAGTCCATGCCGATGCATCGCGTGGCGGTTCCCGAAGCCCCACTGACCGATCCCTCTTCCGACGCAACCCGGTCGCTGGTGTACGAATGGAAGCGCGACGGTGAATGGGAGCGCGTGCTGGCGCTGCTCACGTCACCGCCACGACCGATGCGCGGCGATTCCGTCGAGGAGTTTATTGCCGAGCAGCAATGGGGCTACACGCGTCGTCACGATAAACCAACGATGGAATATCGCGTCGAGCATCCACGGTGGCGCATCACGCACGTTACCGATTGTTATATCGAGGCCGATCTCACTTCTCTTTACGGCCGCCCGTTTGCCGAGGCGCTTTCTGCGCCTCCACTCTCCACGTTTGTTGCCGAGGGTTCGACGGTGAGCGTGTATCCCGGACATCCGTTGGAGTCATGATGCGTTTCTTGCCCAACCCGTTTTACGAGTTATTGATGCAACGGGCGCGCTCGTTGGCGAGTCGCGCGGTACTCGTGTTTTCGATTGTGGCGTGCAGCAGGACGGCCGATACTCCGCCAATCGCCGCCGGTCCGAAATTGCCAGACGGCCGTGTGCCAACCGCGCTCGTCCAGGCGCTGGACACGAACACCATGAAGGCGATGGAACAACGCACGGGCCAGTGGCAGGAGGCCGACGCGTCGTCCGAATGGCGCGCGATGGCGAGCGGCGGGAAAATACGCGTCATCGACGAAACCATGCGCGTTGGTGAAACCAGCAGCCGTCGCGTGACGCACTACTTCACCGACGACGGAAAACTGGCGGCGTATTATGAGTTTCGCATTCAGACGGTCAACGCCGGCGATCGCCCACCGGCCAAACAGTTTGTGCTGTTCAAACTCGAATTCCAGAGCGACACGATCTCGCATTCGGAAAAGACGGTTGATGGCGCAGCGCAGCCAATAGAAAAGTTCGAAGTGGAAAACGCGCGCAAACACTCGATGGTGTTGCTTGACGCGGCCAAATCCGCCCCCGTCACCACTCCAGCGAAGCCATGACCGATTTTGAAACACTCGGCGCCTTCTATCTTGGCAAACGTTTCGATATTGCCTCGCGCAAACGCAGCGAAGATTTTGTGCTGTACGACTCGAAAGACCTGACGACACACGCTGTCATCATTGGTATGACGGGCAGCGGCAAGACAGGTTTGGGAATCGATTTGATAGAAGAAGCGCTGATCGACAAGATTCCGGTCATCGCGATTGATCCGAAGGGTGATCTTGGAAATCTCGCCCTGCAGTTTTCGGGATTGTCGGCTGCGGAGTTTCGTCCGTGGGTTGATGCGCAGCAGGCGTCGAACGCGGGGCTCACGGTTGATGCGTACGCCGAGCAACAGGCAAACCTGTGGCGGGATGGGTTGGAGCAGTGGGGCGAGGACGCTGCGCGCATTCAACGTTTGCGCGATGCGGCCGATGTCGCGATTTACACACCAGGCAGCACGGCTGGACGACCAATCTCGATTCTGCAAGCCTTCTCGGCGCCACCAGTCGCGGTGCGTGAGGACAGCGAAGCGTTTCGCGATCGTGTTGATGCGACCGCGACGAGTGTGTTGGCGTTGCTTGGTGTTGAAGGCGACCCGATGTCCAGTCGCGAGCATATTTTGCTGGCGAATTTGTTGTCGAAGGTGTGGAGCGAAGGAAAAGATCTCGATCTTGCGGGGTTGATTGGCGCGATTCAAACGCCGCCGTTCACGACGATTGGTGTGATGCCGCTGGATAGCGTGTTTCCGCCGAAGGACCGATTGGCGCTGGCAATGAAATTGAACAATCTGCTGGCGGCGCCCGGGTTTCAGGTGTGGATGCAAGGTGAAGCGCTGAGCACCGCGAATTTGTTGTACGGCCCAACTGGCAAGCCGCGTTGCTCGGTGGTTTCGATTGCGCACTTGAGCGACGAAGAACGCATGTTCTTCGTGACGATGTTGCTGGCGGATATCCTCGCGTGGATTCGCACGCAGCCTGGTACGGGTTCGTTGCGCGCCATTCTCTACATCGACGAACTGTTTGGTTACATGCCGCCGGTGGCGAATCCGTCGTCGAAGGTGCTGTTACTCACGCTGCTGAAACAGGCGCGTGCGTTTGGACTGGGTGTGGTGTTGTCGACGCAGAACCCAGTCGATCTTGATTACAAAGGGTTGGCGAACACGGGCACATGGTTCATAGGTCGCATGCAGACTGAGCGCGACAAGGCGCGTGTGATGGAAGGACTGGAAGGTGCTTCGAACGGGGCGGCGTTTGATCGCGCGGCGATGGAGGCGACGATTGCGGGTTTAGGCAAACGTGTGTTTCTCATGCACAGCGTGCACGAGAATGCGCCGATCACGTTTGAAACGCGGTGGACCATGTCATATCTCGCGGGCCCGATGACGCGTGAACAGATCAAGATGGTCACGGCATCGACGGCGGCAGCTGCGCCTCGCGCGACGTCTGCACCGGCGTCAGCGGCTGGAGTGGTCGCTGCAGCATCGCGCAGCACGAGTGGTGGTGGTTTATCGTCACTCGACGCAACCGCGGCGAAACACGCGCCAGTGCTGCCGCCAGATGTTCCGCAGTACTTCATTCCGCCATCGGGCAATCAAGGTAACGTCAGTTACAATCCTTCCATTATTGGCGTGGCCGACGTCACGTACGCCAGTGCGAAGTACAACGTTACCGAACAACGTCGTGTCGTGTTGCTGACGACGTTGGACGACGGGCCAATTGCGATGGATTGGGGCACCGCTGAACGACTGGATCTTGATCCGTCCGTGCTTGAAGGCAGCGCTCGCGACAACGCAACGTTTGGTGAAGTGCCGAAACTCGCTGCGTCGCCCAAGAGTTATCCCGTGTGGGGCAAGGCGCTGCAGAAGTGGATTTCGACGAACGAAGTCATCACACTGGTTCGCAGTCCGTCCACCAAACAGACCTCACACGCGGGTGAAAGCGAACGTGACTTTCGCATTCGGTTGCAGGTGGGATCGCGCGAACAACGTGATGTGCAGGTAGAGAAGTTGCGCGGCAAATACGCGACCAAACTGACGGGGTTGCAGGAACGCATTCGGAAGGCCGAGCAGGCGGTGACGCGTGAGCAGGCCGAGTCGACGCAAGCGAAGATGGATACCATGATTTCGGTGGGGAGCGCGGTGTTGGGCGCGCTTTTTGGCCGCGGAAAAGTTGGCGTTGGAACTATCAGCAAAGTTGGAACGGCGGCACGTGGTGCTGGTCGTGTTGCGCGGCAGAGTGGCGACGTGACACGCGCCGGCGAAACGGTGGAAGCACTCAACGTGCAGTATCAGGAATTGGAGAGCGCACTGCAGGGCGAGATTGACGCGCTGGGCGCGTCGTTTGATTCGCAGACCGAGCAGTTGGAGGAGATTCTGATCAAGGCGAAGGCGGGCGACGTGGTGGTGCCGTTGGTGGCGCTGGCGTGGAATCCTCTACAATCGTGAAGGCGCCACATCGTCGGCAACGAATCCTTTCCAGTTGCGCATGTAGCTGGCAAACGCGGGATTCAATCCGCGTTGTCGAAGTTCTTCAATCGTGACCGGTGGTCGTTGCGGAGTCCAGCCTTCGTGCTGCGACTGCAACGGCCAATCCGGATTGATCACGGCCGAGCGGCCGAGGGCGATGCAGTCGGCGCCCAGTGCGAGTAGTGCGTCGGCTTCTTCGCGTGTGTAGACCGCGCCCGCGGCGAGAATCGCAACATCCCTTGGCAGTGCACGACGAAATAGTGGAAGCGGGTGCTGGTCGGGGTACTTGTGCGTGTTCAATGCCGAGCGCCACAGCGACAGGTGGATGAAGTCGAGGCCATCGTCGGCCAACCACTGTGCCGCCTGGATGCTTTCGTCCAGGTCGAGGCCTTCCGCATTGCCGAAGTCTTCGGGCGAAAGTCGAATGCCAACGGTGAAGTCTGCAGTCGATGCGGCGCGAACGGCGCGCGCGACTTCGCGCATGAGGCGGGCGCGATTTTCGAGCGAGCCGCCCCACCTGTCCGTGCGTCGGTTTTGAGTGCTGCTGAGAAATTGGGTGAGCAGATACCCGTGCGCGCCGTGCAGCTCAACGCCATCAAATCCGGCGTGCTGCGCGCGCCGCGCGGCCGCGGCGAATTGTTGAATCACGCGCGCGATGTCGTCTTCGGTTGCGGCGCGGGCGCCTTCGTGCGCGCTCGCGCTCCAGGGTTGTTGGCCGCTGACGCTCTGGTCGGCCCGTACGCCGCCGTGAAAGATTTGCACCATGGACGCTGCCCCGCGCTCACGCAGCGCGCTGGCGAGGCGCGTGAGCCCCGGCAAATGGGCGTCGTCGTAGATTCCCAACTCGCCGGGCCAACCCTGCCCGTCTTTTGCAACGTGTGCCGCGCAGGTCTCGATTAGTCCGAAACCGCCATCAGCGCGCGAAATCAGCCAGTTGAATTCGTCGTCGGAGAGGGTGCCGTCGGCGTGACTCTGTTTGTTGGTCATCGGCGCAAGCGCCACGCGGTTGCGTGCGGTGAGGCCGGTGCGGAATTTGAGCGGGCTGAAGAGCGATGGGGTCATTGCGGAAGGTTAGCTGGGACGCAATGTCGGCGTCGGGCGGTCTTGCATGTTTGCAGCCGGCCGCGTTTCATGCAGTGATGGGCCCAATAGTTGCGGTTGCGGTTGTCTCTATAGTGATCGTTGCGTTGTCGGCCGCAAACCCGCGATTTTATGCATGGGTGCGTGCCGGATTCGCCATGCGGCGTGAGGAACAAGAAGCGCGTCGTGAAAAGCGGCCGGAGAATCGACATCTTGACGCGTATCACGACTCGGTGGCTGCAAATTCGCGCGCGAATCTGGCGCGGCCTAACGTGGAGGCAGGGCGCGCCGCGGTGCCGGCGCTCTCTAGCGTTTCCATCGACGACCGCACCTGGGCCGACCTCGATCTCGATCAGATCTACACGCAAGTTGACCATACCCGGAGTCGTCCCGGGCAACAGTACCTCCGACATTTGCTGCGCACACCAGCGCTGACCGCCGAGCCGATAGCGGCACTCAATCGCGACGTCGCACAGCTGGATCGCGATGCAGCGGGGACGTCGGCCATACGCCGGACGCTGGAACTGACCGATGATCGTCGCGCGAGTTTTCTGGCAAAGCTGCTGTTCGGCGAATTGCCCGACCGTCCGGCATTCTGGTGGGTTTTTCCGTTGCTCACGATCAGCGCGGTCGTACTCCTGGCCCTAGTCTACGTCTGGCCACGCGCACTGATCGGCCTGCTGGCAATCGCCGTCATCAACATTCTGCTGCAGGTATTCTACCGACCGCACATCGAGGCACTCCTGCCCGCCATTCACGAAATACCGGCGTTTCTGAAAACGGCCAAGGTGATTGGTGCACTCCGCACAGATTTGTTTCGGATTGAACGCGAAATACTCGCGCGAGGCGCCGCGCAAACAGGACTGCTGCGGCGGGCGACGGCCTGGCTCAAATTTGAACCCAGCCAGCAAGCGAGTGAAATTCTGGCGTCGCTTTACACGTACGTCAGTTTTGTCCTGGTGCTGGACATGACCGCGTTTGTCTTCACGATCAACAGCGTCAAACGCCTGCGACCAACGTTACAGCGCATGTTCGAAGCAATTGGTCACATCGACGCCGCCCAGAGTGTTGCCGCGTGGCGCAAGACACTACCACACTGGACCGTGCCCGAGTTCACGAGCGCGAACAAGGAGATCCGCGTGGCTGGACTCGCGCATCCGCTTGTGAAAAACGCTGTCGCAAACGACGTGACCATCACGAACACCAGCGCGCTGATCACGGGCTCGAACATGTCGGGCAAAACTACGTTCATCCGCGCACTGGGTGTCAACGCGATTCTCGCGCAATCACTGGGCACCGTTGTGGCAACGCGGTGGAGTGCACCGATGCTGCACGTGATGAGTTCTATCGGACGTTCGGACAGCGTCCTGGAGGGCAAGAGTTACTATCTGGCCGAGGTTGAATCGATTCGCGCGCTCATTGAACAGAAGGGTGATGGTGCGCAACATCTGTTTCTCATTGACGAACTGTTTCGCGGCACGAACACCGCCGAACGCGTTGCCGGCGCATACGCAGTGCTGGAATATCTCAACCGAGGTGACGATATCGTGGTCGTCGCCACACACGATACGGAGTTGCTGGGAATGCTGGGCGATGCTTATGCACCGCACCACTTTCGCGAGGAAATCTCGGACGAAACCTTGTCATTTGACTTCACGCTGCGAGACGGGCAAGCCACCACGCGAAACGCAATTGCGCTGCTGGAGCTCATGAAATATCCTGCCGAGATTGTCACGCGCGCGCGCAACGC
>Ga0335397_10008322_pt1 | contig 13070 bp, 13 predicted proteins | sample MAT04_FD_205740 | JGI IMG/M metagenome (GOLD analysis project Ga0335397, IMG submission 205740) | Freshwater microbial communities from Lake Fryxell liftoff mats and glacier meltwater in Antarctica - MAT-04 (spades assembly) (version 2) ...
CTTTCGATAGATGGCGCGAATCTCGTCCTCGGTGAACTGATGCTTTGGTTCCATGGCACTATTGTCGCTGACTTTTGTGTTTTTGACAATGGATTTTCAAAAATACACTGCCTGAGCAGTTACCTTTTTTATTTGTGTGCATATTAAGTAGGGGAAACCTAAATATTCAGCAATCGGCTCTGCAATGAAACTATTTGATGCTGTGATAAGCAAGAGGATGAATCCCTGCGATCGAAAGCGGTTGACCCTGCGCATCATTTTTACTCGCACAGTACTGCGCACCTGTCGCAGGTATTCCTTCCGCAAAGTGTAGAGCCGCGCCAGGGGCAGTTGAGTCATAGGTTTTAATAAAAAGGCCTGGTATTCGTGAATATCCAGCCAGCCTTGATCGTAGGCATGATAATAATCGGTAATACGCATCAGGAAATTCTTATCGACCACATTCTTTTCGAATAAAAAACGACACCACATGGCTTCACTGTCGCCATCCAGAATGGTGTAATCAAGGTCAAAAAGGGCCAGCCGGGTAAGAGTCATCTTCTTTTAATAAGTGACTATTTGTAAGCGTTAACCTGGCAACCTGTTGGACTGTATTTCATCGAGCGCAGCAGGTAGATCCCAAATACCATCAATCACATAGTGGGCGCCGGCCTGGTAAAGCTGTTGCTCGGCAGTTTTACGCATCTCATTCTGTCTTTCCAGGGGCAGCGCCTCTACTTCAGCAGCGTTGAGACCTACCAGGTTGCCGGTCAGCGATATCCCGACCGTCCACATACCGGCGTTCAATCCTTCGGCAATGTCTGGCAATGTGTCACCCACTTTGACCATGGCAGTCATCGGAAAGACACCCAGCTGCATGGCGTTCTGATAGCACATCCAGGGGTAAGGCCGACCGGCCGGGACTTCGTCTGGACAGACAATGCAATCTGGCTGGTAACCGTGTTTTGCCGACTCGGGAGCCAGGATATTCATCATAGAGCGGATATAACCGGTGGTGGAACCGATTTTTATACCGCGTTGGCGCAGATCCTTGATCGTATTTTGCAGGCCGGGAATGGGCTCGGCATAGTCTTTCAACACATCCAACTGTAAGGGCACAAAGTGCTGAAATAAATTATCGATATCCAACTCACTTGGAGCGGCACCATACGTGCTTTTCCAGGCATCGGCTACGGTCTGGCGGGCCAGGATGGTACGCAGGTGATCCTTCTTCATCAGGCCCATGCCTGAGCGGGCATCTTCCGGAGTGATTTGCACCCCACGTCCGGCAAACAAGCGTAGGAAAACTGCCGTGGGCGCAAAGGAACCGTAATCTACGGTTGTGCCAGCCCAATCGAGAACGACGGCTTTGAGCGGGCCGCGATAGGTGTGTTGAACGATAATATCCATGTTTGGTGTGCCTTTGGTTAATTCTAAAGCAGGGAAATACCCATTTCAGCCATGGTTTCGCGCACGGCATCCAAGAGATCACGCACATCTTCGGGATAAATTCGCCCGACGTGCCCAATGCGAAAACAATCGACTTTACTCAATTTACCGGGGTAGATCACAAAACCCTTTTCATTGAGCAGCTCGTAAAACTTTACGAAATTAAAATGTTCATGCTGTGGATAGAGGAAGGAAGTGATGATATAGCCGCGGTTTTCTGGACCAAGATAGGTCTTAAAACCGAGAGCTTGCATGCCTTCCAGGCAGGTGTCGTAATTAGCGCGATAACGGACGGCGCGCCCGTTGATGCCGCCTTCGGCATCCAGTTCAAGTAAAGCCTGATGATACGCCAGCAGGGCATGAGTGGGTGGCGTAAAACGAAACTGGCCGTTGTTCTCCAGCCCTTCCCATTGGGCGAACAGGTCCAGGCTCAGGCTGCGTGCATAGCCGCGCGAGGCGACCAGAGTGGAACGCCGGGCGATGACAAAAGAAAATCCTGGAACGCCCTCGATGCATTTGTTAGCAGATGAAACCAGGAAGTCAATATTGGCCGCCTCAATGTTCAGCGGAACCGCGCCAAAGCTACTCATGGCATCCACGATGTAGCAGCAGTCAAATTTCTTGACTGCCTGGCCTATTTCCACCACCGGGTTGATGATGCCGGTGGTGGTCTCGCAGTGGATCACGGCCACATCGGTGAGGTTGGGATCGGCATTCAGGGCTGCATCCACCGCGGCGGCGGAAATGATCTCATTTTCAGCAAAATTCAACACGCTATGCTTGATCTTGAGCACGGCAGCGATCTGGGCGATGCGCCGCCCGTAAGCGCCGTTGACCAGTACCAGCAGTTTGCCATCTGGCGGAATGGTAGAGCCAATCACAGATTCGATCCCAAAGGTGCCGCTGCCCTGCATCAAAATGGTACTGTAGTTGGATTCGCTGCCGCCGCTCAGCGCCACCAAGCGACTGCGTACGTCTTTGACGGTTTGCATGAATTCAAAATCACGCGAACCAAGGTCACGCAGCATGGCCTCTTTAACGGTTAGGCTGGTGGTGAGCGGTCCGGGTGTAAAGAGAAGCTTGTCTTTGGATGGAGGTAGTGAGTTCATTTTTGCTCCTCGTGAGTTATAAGGGTGTACCAAGCAGGCTTTTCCCTTCCCATTGCGGTGGTGCGGATATGCCTGCATAAGCGGCAATGGTGGGGGCGATATCAAGAATGCTGACCGGTGAGTTGATCTGCCCTTGAGGAAAATCAGCGCAACAGATAATGAGCGGTATGGCCATTTCTTCTTCTGAGCCAGCTCCGTGAGAATTACCAATACCGCCGTGATCCGCGGTAATCAATACGGTTGAGTCTTCGGGCAGTTCGTCCAGGAACAGCCCAACACAGCGATCTGCATTTTCAATGGCGGAGATATATTCTGGTGACATCCAGCCGTGCAGGTGACCGGCAGTATCCACGCCGCCCAGGTAAAGGAAGACAAAATCAAGCGGTTGGTGGCGGAGCGCCAGGAGCGAAAGCAGAGTAAGTACGCTATCGCTCTCCCCGACCGGCAGGCTGTACGACTCGGAAGTATTGACGCACAATAATAAATCCAGCGCGCCCGGTTGCGCGAGGTCGCGCAATTGTTCCCAGTTTGTAAAGGATCCTGTTTTGTATCCAGCAGTGTGCAACAGATCGATCAGACCGGGCGTCTGCCAGTCGTGCGAGGCAAAGGTATTGGTCTGGGTGTGATGCATTTGTGGGTTGACCCCCAGGAACAAGGAGGTGATGCAGGGTAACGTCAGGCTGGGGAGCACAGTACACGCCTTCATGCTGTATGCAAAGTTGGCCATCAGGTGTTTTAGAACAGGTGTATTCGCCTGCAACATCCCATCTGGCCGCATTCCATCGATCAGGATCAGGGCAATTTTTTTAGTGGTCATATTAGAGCAGCCAACAGGCATCCGCATCGAAATTGATTTCAAACGGGTCACCGATCTTTGGCGTTTGCAGTTTTCTTTCATTAAATAAGTCCATAGAAAGCAACTGTCCTTCAACATCAATCCGGATCCGGACAATTGAACCCAAATAGGTGATAGCATCTACTTTGCCGGTTAAGTTGTTGGCGCCTTCCACATGGCCTAAATTTAATTCTTCCGGGCGTATGGCCAGCCGCAATGCATGTCCATCGGCGTGTTGTACTGCCCGGCTGGTACGTACTGACTGCTTCCCAATCTTCACCAAACCTTCTGGCGGATTAATGATATCCACCGGAAGTAAATTTATTTGCCCGACGAATTTGGCTACAAACTCGGTCTCTGGATATGTATAGATTTCGGCAGGCGTTCCAACCTGCTCCATGCGTCCCTGACTCATGACGACCACCCGGTCTGAGAGGGAAAGCGCTTCTTCCTGATCGTGCGTTACGTAAATTGTGGTGATACCTAACTGCTGCTGGATACGACGGATTTCCTGGCGCAGTTCCACACGGATTTTGGCGTCCAGGGCGGAAAGAGGTTCATCGAGCAACAGTACCTGCGGATGAATTGCCAGCGCGCGTACCAACGCTACGCGCTGCTGTTGTCCTCCAGAAAGCTGGTATGGATAGCGGGTGCTAAAATTTTCGAGGTGAATCAGGCTGAGCATTTCCTGCACGCGTTGAGCGATCTCCAGCTTCGGCTTTCCAGCAATTCTCAGTCCATAACCGATATTCTCAGCCACGTTCATATTGGGGAACAAGGCGTAAGACTGAAAAACCATCCCTATATTGCGCTTATTGGGTGGGACAGTGGTCAGGTCCTGACCTGCGATTGAAATTTTCCCAGATGTTGGGAGTTCAAAACCGGCAATCATGCGTAAGGTGGTTGTTTTTCCGCAGCCACTGGGACCCAAAAATGAAACGAATTCACCTTGCTCGGCGTTTAGATTAAAATCTTCCACTGCGGGCATGTCATTAAAAGATTTATTGATGTGAGAAAGCGTAAGGAAAGACATTTTGTCCTCGTGGATTTTTTATTTAACGGCCCGTGATTTGTTGGCTGGTACCGCCGTGGGAGACCAACTGCATGATACCCAGGCATATCCAGGTCAGCGCAAAGCTCATGATACCAAGCGCGGCCGGCTCATAGGCCTTGTCTCTACCGACCTGCACCATGTAAGGTCCAAGTGCCGGGCGAACCAGAAAATCGCCCAGGATAAGTTCGCCAATAACGGTTGCAAAACAAATCAGGGCTCCGCTAAGGATGGCGATACGCAGGTTGGGGATGATGACCGTAACCAGCGCCTGGACCCAGTTCGCTCCCAGGCTCTGAGATGCCTCTGTTAAAGTGCGAACATCGATGGACCGCATACCAACATCAATTGCTCTGTACATAAACGGCATGGAAAGGATCACGTAACCAGCCGTGATCAGGATATCTGTCTTGAAGGGTGTCAGGGTGAGTTGGAGGGGCGGGCGGCTAAAGGTGCGGATCAAACCGAAAACATACACAATCACCGGGATGATGAATGGCAAAATGGTAATGATCTCAACCAAAGGCTTGGCCTGAGGAAGTTTTAGATAAATCCAATAAGTGGTAGGCAGGAAGATTAATAGACTGATTAAAACAGTAATCAGACCCATGATTACTGAGTAGCTGAAACTCTCCAGAAACTGCGGATCGGCTAAAACTGTTTGATAGGCCAGCAGGCTGAGCGTGCCTTTTTGCATGCGCAGAGAAAAATCCAGCGTGCCATATAACGGCACAAAGAAATACAACATACCAAGGCTGGCCCAAAAGATAGCCCAAAAGTTATAACGGCTTTTTTTCATGATTTTAACCACCTGGCAGTTCGTCGTTGCAGAATGGTATACCCGGTAACACAGATGCCCATGATCACTACCATGCCCAGGGCAAGGGCATAGCCTTCATTGGGATTATTAAGAACATCGCCTCGGATTTGTTGTCCAATCAGGATTGTTACAAGGTAGATGCTGCCGCCGGTAAGAGCCTGGGCGGTGGCAAATGCGCCAAACGCGCTGGCAAACAACAAGATGCTTGAACCAAGAATGGATGGGAGCAAGACTGGCAGGGCTATATTCCACCAATATTGCAGGTTATTGGCGCCCAAATTTTCGGAGGCTTCACGCCAATCATGCTTCAAGCCCTCCAGCGCTGGGGCGATGGTGAGAACCATCAGTGGGAATTGAAAATAAAGGTAAGCCAGTGTCAAACCAGTAACGCTGTACAGGTTAAAACCGTCTTTATAAATATCGAACGGGCAAATTTGAGCGCCCCCCGCGCCGGTATAACAGATCTGTTTGAGGATGGCAGTCAGAAAACCGGTGTGTCCAATGGTGGCGATAAATGCAAACGCCAGTGGGACACCGCCAAAATTTGCCGCCAGACCCGAAAAAGTCATCAAAATGTTGCGCATCCAACGTGGGGCCTTTCCAATGGTTACAGCGTACGCCACAAAGAAACCAAAAACACCGGCGAGCAACGATGTGATGAAACTGACCTGCAAACTGATGCTGTAAGACTTTAGAACATACAAGTCGCTAAAAAGGCTCATATTGGCGAACGTAAAATTACCATTGGCATCCTGAAATGCGCCTATAAACAAGTTTAAAGAGGGGATAATCAAAAAAACAAGAATAAATACAAAAAAGGGGAGAAGGCCGATCCAATTCCAGGTGGATGACGGAATTCCAAATTTTCTCGAAGACTTTACCAGTGAGATGTCTGCCATTTGATTCTCTTGGGTATGGATGGCGTGGCCCAGTTTTCCTGGGCCACGCCACATTAATTATTTGGGTGTATTAATCGTTATTTGCTCGGCTTGATATCCAGACCAACAACCTTGTCCCATTGATCTTTGATTAAAGCGCGGGCAGCCGTGAGCTGGTCACCATTGGGCACAATGGAGCTCGTCAGTAGAGCGGCATCTGGCAGTTTGGCTTGCAGGTCAGCGGGTACGACCTTGCGGCTGGTCATGTCTGCAAGACGCGCGGGGGCGCAATAACCTTTTATCCAACCGAGTTGGCCTTCATCTGAATACAGGAATTCTTCCCAAAGACGGGCAGCGGCAGGATGAGGAGCATAGGCGCTGATAGCCTGATAGTAATACCCACCCCAGTTTACATCCTTGGGGAAGACAACCTCGATGTTCGGGTTACCCTTGAAGGTGTCTTTGTTGGCGTAAGCATTCCAACTCCACTGGAAGGTAATGGGAGTCTCGCCCTTGGCGATCGGGCCAGAGTCTGCAATCAAAGGCAGCAGGTTGCCGATGGTATTCAACTGCTTGAAGAAATCCAGACCGGGTTGAATATTGTCAAGCGAGCCGCCGTTGGCAAGCGCAGCCGCATACACCGATTGGGCAGCCTGGTTCGATGCGCGAGGGTCGCCGGCCAGGGCAACTTGTCCCTTGTACTTGGGATCAAGCAGATCTTTGTAATTTTGTGGAACATCTTTTACGACATCGGTGTTGACTTCCAACACCATTACGCCGCTGTAATCGACATAGTAGAAGCCATCCGGGTCATTGGTGCCTTTGATGGTGTCCCAGGTGGCAACTTTGTAAGGCGCCAGCAAGTTTTGGCTCTTCGCCAGAGGACCAAAGGCCGGGCCGATATCAATCACATCCGGGGCCTGCGGACCCTTATTGGTTTTATTGTCGATAATGGCCTGGATTTCATCAGCTGAGCCGCCATCCGGGTTGAGCGAGTTAACTTTGATGCCATACTTCGTGGAGAAAGTAGTCATCAATTCGCCATAGTTGCACCAATCTTTTGGCAGGGTGATGACGTTGAGTTCCTTTTCTTTTTGAGCAGCCGCGATAAGCGCATCCATGCCGCCGCCATCCGCGGCAGACTTAACGGTAGACCAATCGGCCATTGACGCCGCCGGAGCGGCAGTTGCCGCCGGACCGCAAGCAGAAAGCATAACTGCCAGCAAGGCCACAAGCGAAACAACTTTTAATGTAACTTTGTTTGAAAACATATTCTTCTCCTTTAGAGTAGGTTGAATAGAACAATGTAATAATATGCTTTCCTTGTTAAGCCTGATTTGTCAAAAGATTAACATCCAGTTATTAACTAGTAAAAAGGCAAGATTGTCATTGAAACCAAGTATGAAAATCATCATCGCCGGAGAAAATGCCCCCATTTAAAAAGATCAAAAGAATCGCTGTTTTTTGTAATCAGCGTGAATAATGCTTGAGTACTCAAAAACGGTTTGCCCGGAAAAATTAGGTTGAGTGACGGTTTCTTTGGCTGTTGGCACAATGTAATCAAACCAGCCAAAATATTAACAAAACAATTTAAATGGATTGAGATATCTTGTATACTCATGTCCGGGAATTCACGCAACTAGCTTAGAGACATGGTCAAGATAGAATGACTTGAAATTGCGATACCTTACAAACGTTAACTAATAAACAAGTCCGTTTCCCCGTTGGTTAATTCTGCGGTACGTGATCATTAAAAAACAATAGCGCTAGAACATGCCTCTTGTCTGGCGCTATTGCGGCTTGATAAATGTAAACCCCGAATTGAAGTGGTGCCAGTCTATAATTCGGACTGCTCGGGTTCCTGGTCAGGTACCTGTGATATTTCAGGTTCAACAATAGCTTCCGGTTGCTTTTTGGGGCGCGAGGTTTTTTTGCTTTTGGTGATTGCTTGCACGGACTCTGGCTGGTGTTCCTTTTCCTCTGCTGCGTCTGCGTCCGCTTTTGTCTTATGGACGGTGCCATCGGCATGATTGGGCGGGGAATACAGTGTGTAGAGTTTTAATGTCTTCTTTTTGGCTGGGTTAATAATGTTATGTTGGGTCCCGGCCGGCACCACCACGGCATCCCCTGCCCTCACCAGGTATTCTTCGCTCTCATTGAAGACGAACCTGGCTTTACCCTCTTCGATACGGAAAAACTGGTCAACATTTGGATGGACTTCACTGCCGATTTCTTCGCCTGGCGATAAACTCATCACAACCAACTGCGCATATTTCCCGGTGAACAGTACCTGACGAAACTTTTTGTTTTTCAAAGTACGCTTTTCAAGCGAGCCAATATATCCTGTCATCATCTTTTTTTCCTTTCAAATTGTTCTTGAGAAAATCAAATTAGCTACATCTTCATTATAGGACAAAATCGAAGGGAATAACACCGAAATTTGACCTGATGCATGAGCAGAACATATAGGGGATCGATCAACGTAACAAAAACCCGTCATTTGTTAATCCTGTCAAGAATGAGCGAAAACTTACAGAAATGCAAATATACCGCTCCTTAATCAACCCTTAACACAGAAAATAGCATTTCCCGTTAAAATTTTGTCGTTATTTTGATATTCTGTTCATTGAGATGCTTATGATGCCCAATCTTGTTGTGTCGACACTACCCGTATCTGAATTTACAAGTTCACCCAAGTTTATTAGTGACCTTCCTTCTCATCACTATGCTGCTGATACTGCAGCTTCTGTCGAAAAAGTTGTCGACGCATTAAATCAGTCTTCTGAATTACCGGGCGTTTTGTTGTACAAAAACATAACATTTGTTGGGGCGCTTTCGCGCTGGAAGATTTTTGAATGGCTTGGACGGCCTTATGGGGTTGAATTATTTTTCAAAAAGCCAATCGAGAATCTGTTTGATAGTTTAAAAATGCACAGCGAAATTTATGCTAGCGACATGACGATCGGTGAGGCTGTTGAAAAATCATTAAACCGGCCGCTGGAAAGCATGTATGAGCCAATGGTAATCTCATTTGGGGATGGGAATCTGCGCCTGTTGGATTTCGATGTGTTAATTCTGGCGCAATCCCACCTGCTTTCGAACGCCAACCGCCTTATCGAAAAACAGGTCGAAATTGGGAAAATCCTCTCGAGTACGCTGGAACTACCGAAAGTGTTAGCGCTCATCCTTGAGCAAATGGATTCAATCATTCCTTACAGTCGCGCAGCCATTATGCTTTACAGAAACGAGCAGATGGAATTTGCAGCTTCACGCGGCTACCCGGCAGATGTCAATATGGATGAGGCACGCGTACTGGTAAACAACAGTCCAATTTTTATTAATATCATCAACGGGCGCCGTTCCACGATTATCGCGGATGCTACACTGCGAGATGATTGGCAACATATTCCAGGGACCCCTCCTACCCGCTCCTGGTTGGGCGTGCCGCTTGTGCAAAATGATAAGGTATTGGGGATGCTTTCCGTCTCCCGCTTGATGGTGGCTCCGTTTAGCTCTGAAGAAGTGGATACTGCCTCTATGTTTGCCAGCCAGGCGGCGATTGCGCTGGAAAATGCGCATCTTTACAATGAAGTTCACAAATTCAACCAGCAACTCGAGAGCCAACAAAAAAGCCTGCAAGATGCTATGGAAGAACTGAACCGCGCCAACCTATCCCTGGCCCGGCGCGCGAGGCAACTGGAAACCAGCAATAAAATTGGTCAGCAAATTACCAGCTTTCTGGATATAAAACTGCTGTTGGCGGAAGTGTTGAGCATTATCCAATCCCAATTCAACTATAGTTGGGTCAGCGTTTGGATGATGACTGACAGCCGGGATGCGCTTGTACTGGAGGCAGGTACAAAATCGTCCGAATTGTCAGGAAAAAGATTGCTGCTGAATCACAAAGGTCTCGCTGGGCAAGCCAGCCGGAAAGGTGAAGTAGTTTTTGAGAACCATGTGGGGCAAAACAGGGATTTTGTCAACACCCCCGGCCTGAACAATGTATTTTCAGAAATAGCTCTCCCTCTTAAGTTTCGGAAAGATGTTCTGGGAGTGCTTGATATTCAGAGTGAGCGCCTGAATGCTTTCAGCCCCGAAGATATTGCCGCTTTGCAAGTCACCGCAGCGCAAATTGCGGTAGCCCTGCGAAATGCCGGGCTTTATTCCGAACTCATGCGGTTAAATCATGAGATGAAACCTGACCCATCAAATATATAAAGGTTGTAGATCACGATAAGAGTTGGGGAAACATTGTATTGCTGCGAGGGGGTTTTTCAGCAACGTTTACAAGTTATTAACCCGATGTTGTTTGAGAAATTATTCACAATTGGTACAATAAAGACAAGTGGTTTTCAGATTCCCCCTTTTGGAGTATCCAGCAAACATGAGATGTGCAAAAACACATTTCCTCAATGTGGCGCGCAAATTCCCGATCAGCAAACAGCTTGTCTGCCATCCTGTATTACTGTGTCAATCATCCCGAGAAAGGCTGGCTCAATTGGGTTTTGGGCATTCTTTTTGTTCTGGCTGTTCTCATGTCTAAAATGGGGTTTATAATGGCCTGAAGATTTGATGATTTTCTGGGATTTATACGCTCGCACTGTTTCGCTCGGATTTTCAAGGCAACAGCATTTGATATGCATAACGAAACTTTTCGATACACATGGTTCCAACTCAGGAGCATCCAATGAAATTCCAAAAATCAGCCAATCCTATCTTTAAGTATATTCTGATTTTCATCCTCATCCTGCTTGGGTTGGGAGGCCTCGCGGGTGGCGGCATTATGTTGATGGACCCCAGCGGCGCGATGATTGGGTTGCCCTCCGATATGTTAAAAGAACTGCCAATTTTGAATTTCATCCTCCCGGGCTTTTTCCTGGTTGGCGTAATGGGCATCGCCCCTCTGATGATTGCCTTTGCTTTGTGGAAGCGCCTATCCTGGGCCTGGTCAATGGCAGTGGGTCAGGGTGTTGTGTTGGTTCTATGGATCTGTCTGCAAATCCTGCTGTGGGGTGCGCCAGCGGGTATCCAAATCCTCTACCTCGTTTGGGGCTTCGCAATAGTGGCAGTGTGTTTTTTGCCAGGGGTAAAACCGAAATGAAGCAATATCTGATTTGGCTGAAACAAGCCTCCAAATTAGATATTTCGAACAGAAACGAGGTTGCTTCCCTGGGAAGAACACAGGCAACGCAAGGATATAGCAGGGTATCTAGAAAAATATCCGGTGTTTAAAACAAACTGAATGGAGAATACTCTTGAACATCAACCCTGCTCTTAAATGGCTTATCCCTTTGATCTTTGCTTTGACCCTGATTGCCACTCTGTCAGGCCTTTGGCTCACGGAAGGCACACCCTACCCGCTCACCAATTTTCGCGGTGAACAGGTAACGATCAACGCGCGCGGTTTGTACTATTGGGACACGCTCAGTTCCGCCGCCCAGACCCAGGCCAATGACCTGGTCACGCTTGTCCTCGGCCTGCCGCTGCTGGCGGTTTCGTTCTGGTTCACCCTGCGCGGCTCGCTGCGTGGGCGGCTGCTCCTGACCGGCACCCTGGGCTTTATCCTGTACACTTATATCAGCATGTGCTTTGGCGCGGCCTACAACCGCCTGTTCCTGGTTTATGTGGCCTTGTTCAGCCTGAGTTTGTACGCCTTCATCTTGAGTATGATGTCCTTTGATTTGAAAACGCTCCCGGCACATTTCTCTGAGAAATTGCCGCGCCGCTGGATCGCCGGGCTGCTCTTCTTTGCCGCCGTCTTCCTGGCTTTTGCCTGGCTGGGGCGTATCGCCGCGACCTTTGCGCCTGGGAATATCCCGGCGCTCGAAAACACCACCAGCATGTTCATCCAGGCAATGGATCTGGCGCTGATTGTTCCGTTATGTGTATTGGCGGGGATTCTGCTCCTGCGCCGCTCGCCTTGGGGTTATTTACTGGCTTCGGTTGGAATGATGAAGTTCATCACGATGGGAACCGCCGTGAGTGTGATGGGGCTGAACATGCTGCGCGTCGGCGTTCCCACGAGTCCGATAGAACTGGCGATATTTCCCACCATCACCCTGGTTAATCTTGTGATGGTGGGAATTTTGCTCAAGAACCTGGATAAACATTGAACCGATATCCGATGCTGTACCGCATATTTCTTTCTAACCTGGATCTCTATGTATTCGCCTTGATCTTTGACGAGTTGTTTTCAGGTTTCTCGTCACTTAACCCCGGTATCAGTTTAGGTTATTATTTTAAAGTCGAGAATATATGAAAGGGAAGAAATTTATGTGGAGAAGTGCCACGGTAAGAAATGCCGTTCGTGTTTTTGTTGCTTTGTGGTACTTGTTAGGTTGGCTCTCCCATTTCTACCTGGGGATATTTGCCCCAGAAATGTATCGCTCCTTTGGCGAAACGGCTTTGATCCCCGCTTACGCCAGCCTTTGGCAGACTTTCGTGATGCCTAATATTACCTTCTTCGCCATGATCTTAGCCGTTTTTGAAATAAGCGTGGGTTTTTTACTTGTGAATAAGGAAAAATGGGTCAAGCTGGGGTTGCTCCTCAGTATATTGTTTAATCTATTTTTGGTGCAAATGGGGTTGGGTTATCTAACACCAAATGGCGGTCTGAGCTTTCTTGTAAATCGTTTGCCCAACTTGTTGTTTATTGCCCTTCAAGTGCCATTGTTGTGGGGATGGGATGAGCATTCGATACAGGAAATCCTTTTGAGGCGTTTTCAACGGGATAGGGCCGAATATACTGTCCGTCAGCATGATTGATATCGTCATGAAAACAATTTTTCGGCTCTTTGGTATTTCGCGTGAAGTCGCCATATCTGGGGGGTGCTGCAATTAGGCAAAATAGCGATAGCCTTCAATATCCAGGTATAGACGTTGGAACAAGGTTGTGTTTCGGAGAATGCCATAACAACGCCGTTTCTTAGTTTTGATCTTGTTGTTCAGA
>Ga0335397_10008323_pt1 | contig 13070 bp, 12 predicted proteins | sample MAT04_FD_205740 | JGI IMG/M metagenome (GOLD analysis project Ga0335397, IMG submission 205740) | Freshwater microbial communities from Lake Fryxell liftoff mats and glacier meltwater in Antarctica - MAT-04 (spades assembly) (version 2) ...
GCCCGACTCGGCGCCGCCAAGAGCGCGAGCAACGCGTGACCGAACTGCCGACGACCACCCGAAGCCCCGCGTTTGCACGGTCTGGTCTCCTCTCGTCTCGACGTGCCCGTGCCCGTGCCCGTGCCCGATCTCACTCTCGAACCTCACGCGGGTCGAGCAGGCTGTCGTGCGACGACGACCTCGTTTGACACCAGTCTCCTAGGTGGGGCTGAGGCTGTGACCTTCCACTGGTGAGGTCTCGAGATCGCTCGCGGTCGGGCTGATCACGAGAAACGGCGTGCGTTGCGCACGCCGGTCGGCGCGTAGCGCCGAATCTCGCCAGGGGAGGCTCGTCGCGAAGCGACGAGGGGACCGGAGGTCCCCAACAGGACGAAGATTCGCCTTCGGCGAACGGCGCCGCAGACGGCGCCGATTTCACGCCTACGATGCGCGAGGCTGTGAGCTTCCATTTGTGAGGTCTCGAGATCCCTCGCTGGCCGTGGATCGAGAAACGGCGTGCGTTGCGCACGCCGGTCGGCGCGCAGCGCCGAGTCTCGCCTGGGGAGGCTCGTCGCGAAGCGACGAGGGGACCGGAGGTCCCCACGGGGAAGACCGGAGGTCCCCAACAAGAATGAGTCAGCGCTTGCCGTCGTGCGACAGGCGCGTGACAGCGCGCCCACGCGCCGTCGCGATGCCCGCGAGCATGTCCGCGAGCTTCTTGCCGTCGCGGACCTTGGGCAGGCGCTCGTAGGTGCCGTCCCAGAGCTCGAGCATCACGTCCTCCTCGTCGACGACGAGGCGATCGATCTGCGCCCAGGTCCACCGCTTGACCTTGGGAAAGCCCGCGATCAGGAAGCGCGCCTCGATGGCGTCGCGCGTGACGATGACGCCGCGAAGGGCCGTCTTCACCACGTTGCCGAGCGCCGCGAAGAGGATGATGAAGGCGAGCGGACCCGAGCCGAACACGCGATTGCGATCGCCTTCGACCACCCAGATGTAGAGCCGCGAGTTGCTCGACCCGTTGTAAGCCGCGAGCACGGTGAGCGCGATCACCGCGGCGAAGGCGAGGAACGCGTAACCCGGGATGCGCGTGAGGAGCGGGACCCCGAAGGCGAAGCGGTCGCTCCGCTCCGGCTCGAAGGCCATCTCGAACTTGGCGACCGTCCCGTTGACCTCGGTGATCGACGGGCGATCGCCCTCGTCGACGTCGGCGATGACGTCGTGGGGCGGGGGAACGCTGGGGCTCGGCGTACGCGGCTGGGTCACGAGCATCTCTCCATCGACACGCCGGAACCTGCCGAGCTTGGCTTCACTCTCTAGTCTAGCCCTTCCTGTACACGTTTGTACTCGCGCAGGGCCGCGACCTCACCCTTCGAGGGGTTGATCACGAGCAGACCGTGGTCTGCGTCGACGAGCGCCACGTCACCGTCGGAGGCCCAGCGAAAGAGGCCCTCGACCCCCACGATGGCCGGGACGTCGAAGAGGCGGAGGAGCGTTCGCGTGCGCGGGCCACCCCCGCGGTCGGTGAGGGCGACGCCCACCGGGTGCGCGCGCGCCGAGATCAGCAGATCGAAGACGCTGAGGGCGTCGCCGACGAGGATGGCCTTCGTGGGAAGCTCGGCGCGCTTGTCCGCCGCGGCGAGCATCACCAGCGCGTCGCAGAGGTCCTCGACGTCGCGGGCGCGCTCCTCCAGGAAGGCGTCGCGCGAGATCGACGCCGCCGTTCGGGTCACCTCGCGCGCGACGCGATTGAGCGCGTTGGGGATCCCGGCTCCGTCGTCGAGGAGCTCGTCGGCTCGCTCGCGGAAGCGGCCGTCACCGAGGATCTCCACGTAGGTCGAGAGGAACGCGGCCTGGTCGCCGAGCTGGATCGTCTTCGCGCGATCGGCAAGGGCTCGGATGGCCTTGTCCGCCACGTCGAACGCGCCGCGCAGTAGCTTGCGGTCCTCACGGACGTCCGCGCCCTCGCGTGTCTCGCTGGGGCGGGCCGCGGGCCTGCGGAGCGCGGCGATCGCGCCGATCGCTCGGCCCCCGACGAACGGCCGGCCCGTGAGCGTCACCTTCCGCGTGCCGCCGCCCGCCTTGCGCGAGATCGGTCGTTCGCGACGCGAGTCGATGAGCTCCGCGTGGCGGATGCCGCCTGCGATGATGCCGCCGAGCGCCGCGAGGAGCTCGATGTCGCGCTCCTCGAAGGCGCCACGCGCACGCTGGATGACGAGGGCGCCGACGGGGCCTGCCTTGCCGCGAACCGGCACGACGAGGAACACCGGGTAGCGCTCCTCACCGAGGACCTCGAAGTGCTTGTAGGCCGAGTCCTCGGGGGCGTGCTCGCTCGTGACGGGCCGGAGGTACTCGACGGCCTCGCCCGTCATGCCCTCGCCGATGTGGAGGCGGACCTGGCCGATCGCGCTCGGCGAGAAGCCGACGTTTCCGCGCATGACGAGCTCCTGACCGTCGCCCTCGACGACGTAGAGCGAACAGACGTCGGCGCCGAAGATCTCCGCGATTCGCCGTGGCGCCTCGTCGAGCAGCGTGACCAGGGGCATCGGCTTCGCGGCAAAGGCCACGAAATCCAGGACACCGTCGAGGCGTTTGTTGCCTCGCAGGTGGATCTTCGGCTTGGGCTCGTCACTCATCTACGGGAGGGAGTTTCGCGCGCGACGCGAGAGCATGTCCAGGGCCTGGCCAGGGCAGGTGACATAACGTCGCTGTCCGAGTATGGGAAAGGGCGGAGTAACTGATGGCCCTCGACTTTCCTTCCACCGAGTGGGTGGCTGCCTACAAGGACGCCATCAACGCGAACGCCGAGTACAAGAAGGCCGGCAAGGACTGGACGCACGGCGTCGTCGCCATGGTCGTCAAGGCCGAGCCCACGCTGGGGATCCCCGAGGATCTCGCGATGTCGCTCGACGTGCACCAGGGCGAGTGTCGCGGTTGCACCCTCTTGCCCGCGAGTGTGGCCGAGGCGGCCGCTCCGTTCGTCGTCGTCGCCAGCTACGCGCAGTGGAAGCAGATCATCAAGAAAGAGATCGACCCCACGAAGGCGCTCATGCAGGGCAAGCTCAAGCTGACCAAGGGGCACATGCCGACGATGGTCAAGAACGTGAACGCGTCGAAGCAGCTCGTCGAGTCGACGACGCGGGTTCCGACGAAGTTTCGCGACGAGTGATCGGGGGCGGGGCGTGCCTGGAGCGGCCTCGGCCGCCCGCCGCCAAGCACGCCGCGCGGTAGGACGCCAGCCTCCCGGCAGGGCGGGACGTCGCATGACCCGCCATGGGGTCGCTCCGGGGGCGTACACGGAGACGGTGCTTGACCCGAACGGCTGCGTGCTTCGATAGTACGGCCATGCCGACTTCCACTCCGCTCGTGCTCGTGGCCGATGACGAGCCGTCGATGCTCGAGCTCGTCGCACGGCACCTCCGCACGATGAACGCTCCGAAGCTCGAGGTCATCCAGGCCTCCGACGGCGAAGAAGCATGGCGTCTCGCACGCGAGCACTTGCCCGATCTCGTCGTCCTCGACGTCATGATGCCGGGGATGAGCGGCTGGGAGGTCTGCCGCAAGATCCGCGAGGACGTCGCGCTCGCTCACACGGGCGTCGTGATGCTCACCGGAATCGGAGAGAACCTGAACCAGATGACGAGCCCGCTCTACGGCGCGGACGCGTACATCGACAAGCCGTTCGAGTTCGACGATTTCGACGACAAGATCCGCGACACACTGAAGGCGCGCACGAAGCAGCGCGAAGGCATCGTGCGTCCGCCGATCAACGGAACGGCCGGCGCGGCGAAGCCGATGAGCGCCGACGAGGGCCGCGCCGTGCGCCCCGCGAAGCCGGCTGCAAAGCCCGCTGCGAAGAAGGCGGAGCCGAAGAAGGCCGCCCCGAAGACGAAGACCGTCGCCAAGCCGGCTGCCAAGAAGGCCGCCCCGAAGCCGGTCGCGAAGAAGGCTCCTGCGAAGAAGGCTCCTGCGAAGAAGGCTCCTGCGAAGAAGGCTCCTGCGAAGAAGCCGGCCGCGAAGAAGGCCCCCGCGAAGAAGGCAGTCGCGAAGAAGTCCGCAGCGAAGAGCGCGAAGAAGGCCCCTGCGAAGAAGCCGGCTGCGAAGAAGTCCGCCGCGAAGAAGAAGTAGCCCGCGCGGCTACTTCGTCCGCGCAGCCTCGAAGTCACCCCGGAACCACTCGACCGCCCGGCGCACCGTCTCCTCCAGGGGACGCGTGCGCAGGCCGAGCTCGCGCTTCGCCTTCGCGTTCGAGAAGAACGCGTTGCGCTGCGTGTAGCGCATCGAGCGGTAAGTCGCGGGCGGCTCCTTGTGCGAGACGTGGTCCGCCCACAGCTCCATGCCGAGCGCCACGCCGGCCGCCAGCGCGCCGGGCATCGGCACCTTCGGCGCGGGCATGCCCGCCACCTTCGCCACGATGTCGAAGAACTCCTTCATCGAGACGTTGTCGTTGCCGAGGATGTACCGCTCGCCCACGCGGCCCTTCTCCTCCGCGAGCAGGTGGGCCTCGGCGCAGTCGTCGACGTCGATCGTGCAGAAGCCTCCGGGCCCGTAGGCCGGCACTTGCTTCGCGAGCAGCGCGCGGACGATCCCGCCGGTCGGCGTCGGTGCGATGTCGCGCGGCCCGAACGGGAACGCGGGATTGACCACCACGACGGGCAGTCCGCTCTCGGCGAAGCGCATCGCGATGCGCTCGCTCTGCCACTTCGTGAGGATGTACGGATTGGCCACGTCGAACAGGTTGAACTTGGTCGTCTCGTCGGCGAGCCCCCCGTCGACGAGACCGATGGCGGCGATCGAGCTCGTGTAGACGACGCGGTCCACCTTCGCCTGCTGGGCCGCGAGCAATGTCGACACCGTTCCCTCGACGTTCACGCGGTAGATGACCTCGTCGTCGGGAAGCCACGTTTTGTAGAGCGCGGCCAGGTGAAACAGGGTGTCGCAGTCGCCGAGCGCCTTCTTCATCGTGTCGAGGTCGGTCACGTCACACGTGATGCGCTCGACGGGCAGTCCCTCGAGGTTGGCCGTGTTGGCACCGGGCTCGATGAGGCACCGCACGGAACGCTTCTGCTCGAGCAGCTTTCGCACGACCGCGCTACCGATGAACCCCGTTCCCCCCGTGACTGCCGCGCTCTTCGCCATCGTGAGGGAAAAGGTAGCGGACGCGCGGACCGATTGACACGTGTGCACTAGGGCGGGCACCTTGGAAAGTGATGTGCGGAGCGGCGTACTGGAGGAGCGCGCCCGCGATCGTGCTCCTGTTCGTCCTGGCCTCTCTCGCTTGCGGCGGCTGCGAGAAGAAGGCCTCCGCGGATCACGCGTCGGGGCAGAACCTCTTCTCGAGCACCTGCGCCAGGTGTCACGGCGCCGATGGCACGGGCGGCCTCCCGCTCTTCGACGGCGGTCCGTCTCCGCGTAACTTCCACGATCGCGGGTTCCACGCCTCGCACACGGACGAGCAGATCAAGCTCACCATCATGAACGGCAAAGGCATCGGGATGCCCCCGTTCGGCATGACGTTCACGGATGCCCAGCTCGATGCGCTCGTGGCGCACGTGCGTGGTTTCGATTTGGAGAAAAGCGGCAAATGAAGAGGTGCGTGTGCTCGGGGCATTGTTCGCCCTCGTTCTGCTCGCGATTCTCGGCCTGGTCGTGAAGTTCTTCGTTCTCTACCCTCCTGGTCGCGCTTCGCCTCCCGCCGGGTCTTGCAGTTCGCGATATTTCGTGTACGAAGTATCGCATGCCCAGCCCGTATCGCGAGGAGCACGACCACTTCCGCAACACCGTCCGGCAGTACTGCCTGAAGGAGCTCGCGCCGTACGCGGATGCATGGGAGGAGGCCGAGCTCTTCCCAAACGAGGTCTTCAAGCGCGCGGGTGACCTCGGCCTCTTCGCGGCCCACTATCCGGAGGAGCAGGGCGGAGCGGGCGGCGACTACTGGTTCAGCATCGCGAAGGCCGAAGAGCTGCCGAAGTGCGGCTCAGCCGGCGTGTCGATGGGCCTACTCGTGCAGGGCGACATGGCGACGCCCGTCATCAGCGACCTCGGCACGAAGGAGCAGATCGAGGAGTTCCTGACGCCCGCGATCAAGGGCGAGAAGATCGCCGCGCTCGGTGTCAGCGAGCCGAACGCGGGCAGCGACGTCGCCGGCATCCAGACGTGGGCGAAGCGCGACGGCGACGACTGGATCGTCAACGGGTCGAAGACGTACATCACGAACGGCACGCGCGCGGACTTCGTGACGCTCCTCGTGAAGACGAACCCTGAGGCCGGCGCGCACGGCTGCAGCTTCTTCCTCGTCCCCACGAAGACGAAGGGCTTCAGCGTCGCGAAGAAGCTGAAGAAGATGGGCAATCACGCGAGCGACACCGCCGAGCTCGCGTTCGAGGACATGCGCGTCCCGCAGCGCTACATGCTCGGGCAGCCGAACCAGGGCTTCATGTACCTGATGCAGAACTTCCAGGCCGAGCGGCTCATCGCGTGTGCGAGCGCCGTTGGCGGCATGCAGCTCGCGATCGACGACGCCATCGCCTTCGGCCGCGAGCGCAAGGCGTTCGGAAAGCCGATCATCAAGCGCGAGTACTGGCAGCACAAGTTCGTCGACCTGCAGACCAAGGTCGAGGCCGCGAAGGCGCTCACGTACAAGGCCGCCGAGATGTTCAACGAGGAGCGCTACGTGAAGAAGGAGACGATCTCCTTCGAGTCCGTGAAGATCATCAGCATGGCGAAGATCTTCGTGGGCGAGCTCGGCAGCGAGGTCATCGACCAGTGCCTGCAGTTCCACGGCGGCGCCGGCTACATGGACGAGTACCGCATCTCTCGCGCGTTCCGTGACCAGCGCCTCCTGCGCATCGGCGGCGGGACGACGGAGACGATGCGCTACTACGTCGCGAAGCTGATGGGGCTCTGAGCGCCCCTTCAGGGGCTGGCGCGGGAGACGGATTGAACAAGCGGAGACGCTGAGGCGCGGAGACGACGCGGAGGCGTCTCCTCTCGATTCCTCACTGGACGCTCGTCGTGCCGGGGAGAACCCGCAGACGGGTTCACCCCGGTGGGGAGACTCGATCTCGCACCGCGCAGGTTCTTCCTCGCTCGATTGTCTCGCTACGCATCGGACATCTCGTCCTACGGGCGTCGATGGAGAGATCTCCGATGCAGGGCGAGACAATGGAGCGAGGGACGACGGGGCACGACGCCGGGGAGACTCCCCACCGGGCTGAACCCGGCTTTGCGGGTTCTGCCCGGCACGACGAGCGTCCAGCAAACGATGGAGGCGGGACCCCTCCGCGTCGTCTCAGCGCCTCGGCGCCTCCGCTTGTTCAATCGGCAACCGTCGGCGTTGCTACTTCGTGAGCTTCAGCGTGTACGCCTGCGCGCCGCCGCGCACGGCCACCACGTAGTCGCCTGCGCCCGACGACGTCGCTGCGATCTTCGTCTTCGAGGCGTTCGCGATGGGGTTCCACGCGGCGCCGTTCCACTTCCACATGAGGATGTCGGCGTCGCCGCTCGTGGTCAAGGTCACGTCGTAGGCGACGCCCGCCTTGTCGACGCTCCATGAGTACCAGTCGACGTCGCTCGACGAAGAGAGCGCGCCGCAGCGCGTACCCGAGAGCGCGTTTCCCGCGTTCGACGCGTCGTTCGGCTCGATCTCGGGCGTGCCTCCAGGGCAGGCGGGGGAGGGGGAAGGCGCCGGCGTGGGGGCAGGAGCCGGAGCCGGCGTGGATGCGCCGCTGCCGCCGTTCGCCGCGATGAGCTGCTGGATCTTCGCGTACGCGAGGTCGACGCGCGCGAGCACCTGCGTGCCGCCGCCGCCGCCTCCTCGGAGATGTACGACTTGGGGAAGCCGTACGCCGAGCCCGCCTTCAGCGTGACCTGGCTACCGAAGAAGAGGCCCGAGTACGACGCCTGACCGTTGCGGATGCGACCGACGTTCACGGCCTTCGTCCCGGCGGCGGATGCCGAGCTCGCGAGCGCAGGATACGCGGACAGCGTGATTGCCTTGTCGAGGATGATCACGGCGACGTCGAGCGTGCTCGGGTTCACGTACTCGCCGCTCGTCGCGTAGTCGGTCCAGGCCTTCGAGCCCTTCGCGCTCTGGTTGCCGGCGTAGGGCGCGACGACCGTCCACGTCGCGGCATCGACGACGCAGTGTCCCGCCGTGAGCACGATGCGGGGCGCGATGACCGCGCCCGAGCAGATGAAGCCCGGCGCGTTGATGAGCGCCGCCTCCGTGTACGCGCTCGCAGGCGAGCCGTTGACGATCGGTTGAGCAACCGTCGCACCGAGGACCTCCTCGTCGCGCGACGACGCGCCGTCGTCACCCGGTGCTGCACAGGCCATGGAGCCCGTGGCGACCATCGCCGCAATCGCAATCGCACTTCGCGCGCAGACGCCGTGGTCTTCATGGGGGCGCATTGTTGATCCCCGATCTGCGCCGCGGAATGAGCACAAGAAGCCTAAGCGCCATTTTGGTAGGCAAAGCGAAGTGCATCGGAGTGCTTCATCGCCATTCGCGGCGCTGCCATCGGACAGTTGCATCATGCACGCAAAAACGTGTGCCCGTGCTCCACGCCTGCCGACATCCACGCCTGCGGCGCGCCCTCCTCAAGTCGGGGAGATCGATGAGGCGTGGATGGCTCGATGAGGCGTGGGCGGCTCAGGAGAGAGAGCCCGAGAGACCGCGTTCAGGGAGTGCAGACCAGCGCGCGGGTGACCTTGCCGCCCTTCGGTCCGGTGATCGTGTAGTCCCGGCCGCCGAGGAACTCGATCGTGACGCTGGCGCTGACGCCGGAGGCCTTCGTGCGCTCGAGCACGATCGTGCCGCTCTCGGGGCAACCGAGCTCGCCGATCCCGCAGCGCTTGTAGCCGGTGACGGTGTGCGAAAATTCGCGGCTCGCGACCGTCGTCTGCGCGCTGCCGTCGCGCGTGATGCACTTGGTGGACGAGTCCCACGTCGCCGTGAAGTCGGCCGTGTGAGCGAACGCCTTGCCGCTCTTCGTCGTGCCGGTCCACTCGCCGGTGCGGTGCCTCGTGATGACCGAGCCGCTCCGCGTGTAGACGACGACGCGCTTGCCGCTGACGGCGGCGCCGTTCGCCTTGAAGCCCGTGGCCTCGTGCGTGACCGTCAGCGAGCCGTTTCCGCGGACGTAGGTCGAGGTGACGGTGCCCGTGAAGTTTGCGAGCCCGTACGGACCCGAGCAGCCGTTGAAGAGGTGCGTCGCCACGTTGCCGGCGAGCTTGGTGGTGATGCAGCCCGCGGGCTTGAACCACTTGCCGGGGTTCGTCTTGATCTTGCCGAGCAGCTCGGCGTCGTCCGCGCCGTCGGCAGGCGTACCGGGGTCGCCCGGGTCGGCGCCGCTGAGCGGCTCCTCGACGCCGGACTCCATCGTGTCGTCCTCGTCCTCGGCCTCCGCGTTGTCCGCGACGAGCTGCGCCTCGTCGGTGCCGAGGTTACCGTCGCTGCTGTCGGTCTTGGCCGCACAGCCGACCGCCACGAGACCAAGCATTGCCATCGTCGACACCAGAGCCACGTTCGAGAGCTTCATCGGAGGTTCCCTTTCCGTTTGGTTACGGGAGACCAAGGAGCACTGTTCGTGCCGTGGACGAGGTTGCGCGATCCTCGATGATTTCGGGGCTACCGGCCTGCGAAAGGGGACGCGCCCAGGGCCGGGTGAACGTCGCGACGTCCAGGCGTCGGCGTCCACTCGCGTGCCTTTCAGGGGGCGCGGAGCTTCTCGGTCTGGCCCATGTGGAAGAACCTGCGGAGCTCTCCCTGCAGCTCGCCGAAGCGGGCGCGCGTCACGTAGTCGCGCTCGAGGCGACCGGTGAAGCGCCGCGCGCAGCCGTTCGCCACGCGATAGCGCTCGCCCTCGACCGTGTCTGCCTCGTGGACGAACGAGATGTCGTCGTAGAGGCGCTCGCGAAGGCGGCGGCTCGTGCGCACGTCGAAGTCACGCAGCGCCGACGCGAGGATGACGTACTTGTCGACCTCGGCCTGCAGCTCGAGCTCGAGCTGGCTCGCCTCGCGTCCGAGCGAAGCGCGGTCGGCGAGATAGACGAAATGACTGACGCCCTCGATGATCTGGCAGAGCGGGTCGAGGCTCGCTCCGTCGACGTCGACGCAAGCGTCCCCGAGACGCGGGATGCGAAGCTGGAGCTCGAGGCCGTCCTCCGACTCACGGACGAGGAGGGCCTCGCGCTGGCCCTCGTCAGCATGCGTGACGAACGCGTCGACGTCGGCCGTGCGGTCGAGTCGGTAGAGCGTCTCGAGCCCGCGCTGGATGCGGCCCGCGAGCGCGATCTCGCGCACCAGACCGACGCCGTTGCCCTCGAGAACGCGCTCGTTCGTGCGCTCGTTCGTCAAGAGAGCACCCTGCCGCCTCCTCGCGGCGCGACGAAGCCCTGCGAAGCGAGCGCCTCGCCGAGACGCTCGTTGCGTGTCTTGAGCCATCGCTCGTAGAGCTTGAGCACCCCGCGCGAGGTCTGGACGCCCTTCGCGACCGTGGCATTCGCGACCTCGGCGAGGACCGCGACGAAGGCGGCGAAGTCCTTCGCGAGCTCACCGAAGATGTCGACGCTCTTCTCTACGTCGCGCTCGCTGCCGGTACGGAGCAGCGAGCCTGCGCTCTCGTACGCCGTCCGACCGATGCTGATGACGTACTTGGTGTCGACGCCGCGTGCCTCGAAGTGATCGGCGAAGAAGCCGGATGAGTAGAGGACGCCGTCACCCAGGGTGCGGAGCTTGTCGAAGCGGTCGGCGAGCCCGTTCGTGTGGAGCGCCTCGTCGAGCAGGAGCGTGAGGGGCCGATCGAGCGTTCGCTCGACGGGGCTGCCGGGCTTCGCCAGCTCGGCCAGCAGCGCTACCAGGTAGGAAGTCACGCCCTCGGAGGCGTTGACGCCGCGCGCCTTCATGGCGTCCTCGACGACCTCCTCGAAGAAGTCAGCAACCGATGCCGTGGCCACGATCCCTGTCATTTCTGACCTCCGCCCAAGTACTTCCACTCAACTGCCGCAGCCCGAGCGGGCTGCTCTTCGTTGATTATACAACGGCCGTACCGTCGGCAATTTTCAGGGAGTTTCGGACGTTTACGTCAAGAATCGTGTCAGCACTCGCGCTTGCCGAGTGCCACGGTCGGCTCACAACGCCGCACGCAACCGTTGCGGCATTCTGGAATATCAATGATTCCAGCATGTTGGTGGCGCGAGGCGGATCGCCATCGAGCGTGCGCGCTGGCCCTTGACGTCCGGGGACACGCGATTATGTTCCGCCGGACCGTTAGCACTCACTACCTGTGAGTGCTAACAATCGCGCACCCAGCCCCCCGCGGTCACGCAGGGGGAGGCAATTTCGAGAGGCAGATCATGAACATTCGTCCCCTGCAGGACCGCGTCATCCTCAAGCGTGTGAAGGAAGAGGAGAAAACCAAGGGCGGCATCATCATCCCCGATACGGCCAAAGAGAAGCCGATCGAGGGTGAGGTCGTCGCGGTCGGCAACGGCAAAGTCCTCGAGGACGGGACCGTTCGCAAGCTCGACGTCAAGGTCGGCGACCGCGTGCTCTTCGGGAAGTACAGCGGCACCGAGGTGAAGCTCGAGGGCGAAGAGCGTCTCATCGTCCGCGAGGACGACATCCTCGCTGTTCTCGACAAGTGAAGTGACGGCTTCTCCGGTTCGAGGGGCTCCGCCCCTCTGACCGCTTCTCCGGTTCGAGGGGCTCCGCCCCTCTGACGGCTTCTCAGGTTCGAGGGGCGCCGCCCCTCTGACCCGAGAACCCCGCCCGCTTGCTCGCAAAAATTCTTCTTCAAAGATTCAGAGGTCACGAACATGGCAGCGAAAGAAATCGTCTACACCGAGAACGCGCGCAACCTGATCCTCGCGGGCGTCAACGCCCTCGCCGACGCGGTCAAGGTCACGCTCGGCCCCAAGGGTCGTAACGTCGTCATCGAGAAGAGCTTCGGCTCGCCGACGGTCACCAAGGACGGCGTCACCGTCGCGAAGGAGATCGAGCTCGAGAACCGTTTCGAGAACATGGGCGCGCAGATGGTCCGTGAAGTCGCGTCCAAGACGTCCGACGTCGCGGGCGACGGCACCACGACGGCGACGGTCCTCGCGCAGGCGATCTACCGCGAGGGCTCGAAGCTCGTCGCGGCCGGGCACAACCCGATGGAGATCAAGCGCGGCATCGACAAGGCTGTCGAGACGCTCGTCGCGCAGCTGAAGACGATGGCGAAGGTCACCAAGGACCCGAAGGAGATCGCCCAGGTCGGCACCATCTCTGCCAACGGCGACAAGGAGATCGGCGAGAAGCTCGCGCAGGCCATGGAGAAGGTCGGCAAAGAGGGCGTCATCACCGTCGAGGAGTCCAAGACGGCCGAGACGATCCTCGAGGTCGTCGAGGGCATGCAGTTCGACCGCGGCTACCTCTCGCCGTACTTCGTCACGGATCCGGAGCGCATGGAGGCCGTCCTCGACGACGCCTACATCCTCATCTCCGAGAAGAAGATCTCGAACATGAAGGACCTCCTTCCGGTGCTCGAGGCGATCGCCCGGCAGCAGAAGCCGCTCCTCATCATCAGCGAGGACATCGAGGGCGAGGCGCTTGCCACGCTCGTCGTCAACAAGCTCCGTGGCACGCTCCACTGCGCGGCCGTCAAGGCGCCGGGCTTTGGTGATCGCCGCAAGGAGATGCTCAAGGACATCGCCATCCTCACGGGCGGCCAGGTCATCGCCGAGGAGCTCGGCCTCAAGCTCGAGAACGTCACCATCTCCGACCTCGGCCGCGCCAAGCGCGTCACCCTGGACAAGGACAACACCACCGTCATCGACGGCGCCGGTGACAAGGAGAAGCTCAAGGGCCGTATCGCGGAGATCCGCGCGCAGGTCGAGAACACCACGTCCGACTACGACCGTGAGAAGCTCCAGGAGCGTCTCGCGAAGCTCGTCGGCGGCGTCGCGGTCATCAAGGTCGGCGCTGCGACCGAGACCGAGATGAAGGAGAAGAAGGCCCGCGTCGAGGACGCGCTCCACGCGACCCGCGCGGCCATCGAAGAGGGCATCGTCGCCGGCGGCGGCGTCGCGCTCATCCGCGCGCAGTC
>Ga0335397_10008326_pt1 | contig 13067 bp, 11 predicted proteins | sample MAT04_FD_205740 | JGI IMG/M metagenome (GOLD analysis project Ga0335397, IMG submission 205740) | Freshwater microbial communities from Lake Fryxell liftoff mats and glacier meltwater in Antarctica - MAT-04 (spades assembly) (version 2) ...
CAACGTCACCAACGTTCTACGCATCCGCTTCGAGATACTCAACGCCAACGCCACCCAGGCAACCTGCTCCAACTGGCCCACCTTCGCCACACCCACCCTTTCTGCCACAGCCAATGCACCGTTTCCGAGCAAGCCTGACTTCAACGCACTTACGCCAACTCGAATCCTGGACACGCGCGATGGCACCGGAGCGGCAAAGGGACGCATCCCGGATCGGGGCGTCATCGACCTGCAGATGATGGGATTAGGCGGGGTGCCCAGCGTCGGCGTGGGGGCCGTCGTCATGAACATCACTGTCACGCAGCCTGATGCAGGCGGCTACCTCAGCGTATGGCCAACCGGCCAACCCCGGCCCGAGGCCTCAAACCTCAACTTCGCCGCTGGCCAGACCGTGCCAAACCTGGTGATCGTGCCTGTTGGCGCCGGTGGAAAGATCAGCCTTTACAACTTCAGCGGCCTCACGCACGTCATCGGAGATGTACTCGGCTGGTACGCCGGCGCTGTGGACACGCGAGCAACGCTGATCAACCTCACGGAGGCGCTCGATCAGGTGACCTATAGCGACTATCCGTTCGCCGAGACCACCACGCCGGTACAGGGCAGTCCACGATTCAATTCGCTCACCTGGAACAGTGAGAAGTGCCGCATCGACACGCCCACCTGGACCGAGTACAACCTCGGCCGCCAATGGAAAACCCTCGCCACCACCCTTTCCTTCGACGACATCAACTCCACAGCCACCTCCAAGATCCGATTCCGCATCCTGGGCGACGGCGTAGAACTCATCAACCGCACCCTCACCTTCGGCCAGAAGATCGACGTCACAGCCAACGTCACCAACGTTCTACGCATCCGCTTCGAGATACTCAACGCCAACGCCACCCAGGCAACCTGCTCCAACTGGCCCACCTTCGCCACACCCACCCTGGCTCGCTAGCAGCAGATGATGTCGATGATGGGCACGGCTCAGGGCTACCAGACCCACATGGCCCGAACGCCTGCTCCGCTCCAAGCGAGCCTGTGGGCGCCGGATCCGTACCAACACCACGGGCTGCGGAATTTCGACGGCACCAACTGGACCATGACAGTTTCCATCAGTGTCACCGTCGCAACCGACCACCTCGGATGAGCGAGTCGAGTTCGTTGCTCGATGTCCGATGGGCCGGCGGCACTCTCACCCTCACGCCCGCCAGCAGTCCCGTTCGAATCGGTCGGTTGTCCGACTGTGCGATTCGGATAGCAGATCCGATGATCTCCGGCCACCAGGGGCACACTGCTCTTCCTGAACGGGAGCTGGCGCTTCGAAGACAGAATTTCCACTGATGGCACGTGGCTCCGAGGCAGCCGTGTCTCGCACGCCGAAATCATAGGATCGACTCAGTTGGCGCTCGGCGGTATCGAGGGACCCATTCTGCAACTGCATCCTCATCCGCCATTGACCGATTATTCCCCACAGCAGCAGTCGCTTCCAGCGGGCGACGTCGATGGAACTACCATCCCCTGGTGGCGCAGAGAACAACAGCGGGTCGTCCTTCGGTCACGTACCATCGGGCGCGCGTTGGACGTCGACCATCCCATCGCCGACATGCTCGCCTCGAGGGCTCACACTCGCCTGGACCTACTTGACGACGGTTCTGCTCGCATTGTCGATCTCAACAGCGTGAACGGCACAAGCGTCGACGGAGTCGCCGCCTCGCCATCACTTCCGGTAGCCGTCGGCCAGCGCGTTGGTATCGGTAACACAACTCTCACGTTTGACGGGACGCAGTTGTTGGCACCGAGCGTCGTACTGGAGACGGTGCTCTCCGTTGATGCGCTGACAACCACGGTGACAACCAAGGCCGGGCCGAAAGAGTTGCTCTCGAACGTCAGCTTCGCACTGCCGCGCGGCACTCTCATGGCGGACTCCGGCCGTCGGGCGCTGGCAAGTCAACCCTGCTCGGCGCAATCACCGGCACTCGCCCCGCAACGTCCGGCTCGGTGCGGTTCAACGGCCTGGACCTGTATCGCAACTTTGGCGAGGTGCGGCATCGCATCGGCTTCGTACCGCAAGAAGACATCCTGCACCCGTTGTTGACTACCCGCACGGCGTTGCGCCATGCAGCTCGGCTGCGTTTCCCTACCGACACCAGCCAGGCTGAACGAGATGCCCGGATTGCGATCGTGCTCGGTCAATTGCACCTCGACGAACATGCAGAAAAGCAGATTGCAAACCTGTCGGGCGGGCGGCGCAAGCGTGTCAACGTTGCCTTGGAACTGTTGAGCGGGCCCGATCTGCTGATCCTCGATGAGCCCACATCCGGACTCGACCCTGGGAACGAACGCTTCGTGATGGAGCAGTTGCGGGCCCTCGCTGACGCCGGGCGAACCGTGATTGTCGTGAGCCACTCGACGGTGATCACCGACGCATATGGGTCGGTAGCGAACTGTGTCATCGGTACGGCCGGCGCCGTCGCGGGTCAACGCAGTACTACCGAAGTCGCACACTTTGATCTGACCGAACGTACCGATCAGGAGGTTTTGCGGCTGCACGTCGCGACGGACGATGCCAACATCGCGAGCAACCCCGAGCGCCCACGTGACATGTTCGCCGACCACGACAAGCTCAAGACCACCAGGCCCACCTGCTGAGCATCTCGATCACCAGGGAACGTCACCACAGGGAGCCCTCTCCACTGCCGATCCAACTGCTCTCGTCCTTGAGCGCAAGTGTGCAGCTGACGGAACGGTCCGTAGGCCAGTTCGTCTCATCGGGAGAGGACCACCAAAAGTCGAATTGGGTCGCATCCACCGTGACACCAACGAAGCCGGCAAACTGCCAGTTACACAGGGCACGCGCAGCTTCCTGCGTGGCGGCAAAGTCAACGACCTCGCTGCCAAGCTTGCCCTGCCAGAAATTCTGGTAGTGGTGCTCCTCATTGCACGACACAGAAGTCGCGACGGCGAAATCGGGCTCGACAGCTCCGGCGAGCACACCTGAGGCCAAAGCTGCCAAGTTGAAGCACTCACCGATGTCGATGAGGTTGACACCGCTGACAGAGTCAGCCATCGAGAACGACCCGGCGGTGCCAACGATCTGAACGCCAACGATAGAGATGGTCGTTGGAGGTGCGACCGTTGGCGGGGGGATCACCTCGGTGGTGTTCACCACGCCGCCTCCCGAGGCAGATTCAGCGGCGATGTTCTTGCCGACGAGGAAGCCGGCAAGCGACAGGCCGCTGAGCGCGGCTAACGCAAAGAACATACGGATGATGGGTTGGTCAGCGGGGTCGGTCGCCATCAGAAGCAACCATTGACGGCACCAACGGCAGCAAGGCCGATCCTGTCGCCGGGACCCCACTCGGGCGCCTCAGTCCGGCCGGAGCCCACATACATGGCTTCACCCTGCCACTGACTCCTTGGCACCCCAGCGGCAGACATGTCGGCGTCGAACAAGAAGGCAAGTCCAAGCGACGATCCAAGAATCTGCATGAGATACCACTTGCCGTCGACCTCGAAGGACTCACTTGAAAAGTCAGAAGCGTGAGTGGTGTTAAGGGTCCATTGGTACGAATCCATCTCCCGGAAAGGTCGGGACGTCCGATCCCATGAGATGAAACGTTGATAGGGGAAGTCGGTGTCATCCCCTGCCAGCAGACCCTCTCCTGGCAGGCCGAAGTGGATCAGTATCTTTTCCCCATTCTTGTACGTGTCCTGGGCGATCTCAGCGGTCAAGCCGCCGTAGGCGATCTCCATTCCGGTCAGCAATGACAGTTCCGCGGCTTGGCTGGCCAACAGTTCCTCCACGCGCGATTGCTGTTCTTCGCTGAGGTGACCATTCGGGTTGAGCAGGATCTTGATCGGGTTCTGGCAAGGGTTGAAGCGAATATTCACTCCATCGAATTCCTCCAGCTTGTACACGGGAGGCGCAGGCGGAAGTGTCGTCGTTGGAGCGGCAGTCGTTGGCGGGATCGTCGTTGGCGGGATCGTCGTTGGCGGGATCGTCGTTGGCGGGATCGTCGTTGGCGGGATCGTCGTCGCCACAACCGCCGCAACGGGCGCCGCCAACAGAGCCTCCACGACGGCAGCCGTAGACGGCTTCGAGTCATGCGTGTCATAGGACGACACCAGGCCGGAGATCAGTGCTAGCGGCAGCAACGCCATCCCCACCCGCTTGAACAGACGCTCGGTCACCGTCGCTCCACGTAACGGACGAACGTTGCGTCGTCGTTCACCATTTCACGGCTCCGCCGCGCAGCGCTCACCACGTCAGCAATGTCACCGATCGGGGCCTGCACGGCGAAGGTCAGCCGCTGGGGGTCGCCGAGCAGCCACTCCGACACGGCATCAGTCGCGGCGATCAAAATGTCGCCGGCAACCAGTAGGCCGCCCGCCAGCTCGATGCCCTCGACGGGTGGGGGTGACACGCTGGACAGCAGTACCGGATGGCTGCCGAACGCTTCAGCCGAATCGAGCGGGAAGGCCCGCACCAATCCCCACCCAGACTTTGTCTTTCGCATGTGGAACAGGCAGCTGTCGCCAACTGCGAGTGACTGCCACGCCCGCCCCTCACGACCCCTGCCGATGCGGACAACGAGCAGCGTCGCAAAGCCACCACGGCGCAGTCCTTCCACTGCCCACCAGGGGAGATCGCCAGCTTCATGGTGTTGCTTCCACGCCTGAGCCGACGGGGTCATCACCTCACCCACGAACGACGGCGCAAGTGGGAGCGTGCTTGCGGCCGCGACATCCACCAGCGCGCGCGACCACACTCTTGACCCAAAGGAGCTGGAGGCACCGTCGGATACGGCGATCGTGCCGGTGTGCGCGTTCGCGGCAAAGCTGTCCTCGTTCTCCTCCGTCTCTGCTCCCTCCTTGGCCAACGAGAAGGACTCCAAGCCCTTCACCGGAGAACCCTCGACGGGTGCCCCAGCCTGTGTCGGCGGGCGCCAGGCGTTGCCCGGGGGAACGACCAAGGTCGGCTGGTCCGCAACCGTCGGTGAAACGGATACAGGAATGACCGAGGGGCGGCGTAGCAGCAGCGACGACAGTCCAATGCCGACCAATCCTGCTATCACGAGTACGACAAGTTTTCCACCGAGCTCTTCGATCTGGCTCGACATCACCACGGCCGCGAGCGCTACGACGAGCGCCGCCGGAATGGCGTCGATCAACAGTCGGCGGACGTCGAGTTCTGCTGTCATCGCAGAAGGTGCCCCACGCTGGTGCCAACGTTCAAGAAGGTGACCACCGACCGGAAGTCGGCGTTCATTCCAAAGCCGCGCGAGCCCGGGCCAACGGGAAATCCCTGCGCCGCGGCCGCTGTGAGCATTACCGACGGCAGCTCGCTGGACATCGCAAACATCGTGTGCCCGTACTTGGACCAGCTCGAGTTGGCGACGTTCGGGAACAAGGCAGGCTGCCCGTTCGAAGACATATCGAGGTTGAACAGCAGAGTACTTCCATCGCTCGTTGCGAGTCCTCGAACGCGACTGGCCCACTCGGACGGGTCACCGTCGGTCGACTCGCCGTCGGAAAGGTTGACCACAATCGGCGGGAACGAATCCGGGTATTGGTCGACCCAACTGCGGACCAAGCGACCTGCATAGTCCATCGCGCCGCAGAGCGGAGTTCCTCCCGCCGCCAACGGGTCCAGCCATACCGGTAGCGAGTAGTGCTGGACCCCGGCAGGGGTCTCCTGCTGACGATTCTCGAGGCGCAGCGGGTGCTGTGCAAGGTCACTCGTCCACACCCACGGGCGGTCGGCGAGGGCACCCTTGAGCATCGGCCCGATGACCGGCTTACCCTGTGGGTCGGTGCGATAGCCGATAACCGAGACCGCGAAGTACGGTCGCGGCGGCTCGGAGAGCGACTTGGTGCAACGTTGAATCAGCTCATAGATCAAACCGTTGAGCTGGTCGGCGACCGCAACGGCGCGCGACACATTGGCACCCGTCATACCGTCGCTCATCGAGGCCGACTGGTCGACCAGGAACACCAGGCAGCTGGGGTTGTGGCGATCAACTCGTCGTTCGTATGTCATGACGTGACCTCCGCTGCCTTTGACCAAACATCGACGGCTCTCGTCGACGAAAACTGGACCCAAACAGCGCCGCTGTTCACATCGTTGAGGGCCACGCTCTCGCCGTTGACCCGAAAGACAAGAGCAGCATCGAATACACCGTCAGCGAGCGGTGCGACAACTGGCGCATCGCCGTTGCATGACTTGGTCCACCTCGGCCGTTCACCGGACCACGCGGCGTAGACGCATTCGCCTGTGCGCACGGGGCGGGCTGGTATACCCGCAGCTTCTAGGAGCAGCTTTGGATCTTCGTTCGAATCCAGGGTGACTTCGAACAGCCCTTCACTGGAGGCAACGAGAACCGTGTCGTCCTTCGGTCCAGCTTGCTGCAGCACGTAGTTGCCGCCGGGGACCTGGGTTGACCAGCCGTCAGTGAACACCTTGCCGTCAGGATTGATATATACGAGCGTGTCGCCCACCGCAGTCACAGTCGTGTCATCCTCGAACAAGTCGGGCACCGCCGTCTTTGTAACCGCCACGGTCGAAGTCGTAACCGCCACGGTCGAAGTCGTGACGGGCACGGTTGTGTCCGTTGCGTCCTGCTGGTCGCTGTCATTCTTGGCTGTGAACTCGGACCAGCTTCCATCACTGACGACCAGGACTTTGCCATCAGTGGTCAACACCACCTGGCTACCCGCGTCCAGGGTGTCGGTTTCATCGTTTGGGAAGGCAGCTCCAACTAGCTCGGTTGCGAGACCGACCCACAACTTGCCGCTCTCCGAGTCGAACAACGTGGCCATTGCGCCGTTCATCTGATACTCCGCAGTATCAGGAAGGGCCAACTGCTGTGGGCTCTCTCCACCGAGCGATCGGGTCGAGAAATCGAACGGGGCGACCTGCCCTGTCGACCCGTTGAAGACCCACACCTGGCTGGACGTCAGTGTTGGAGTAGGCGGAAGGGGGATCGTCGTCACTGGCGAGACGGTGGCCGATGAGGCCGTCGTCGATAGGACGGTCGTCGAAACAGGCGTTGCGGGAAGCGGCGTCGGAACCTGCGTGGAGACCGCGCTGGTTGTCACTGCGGGTTCGGAGGTCGAGTCATCCGATGCCAGGAACGTCGCGCCGAGCGACACAATTCCGACGGCCGCAAGGCCACCCGCCGCCAGCAGAAGACGGCGGCTGTTTGCTTCTGAAGTCATGAGTGGTCGTCCTTGAATTCGACTCGAATGAATGACCCGCCAACCAGTAGCACGTCACCGCTCGCCACTGTGGCGTCGCCAACAACTGGCGTTCCGTTGAGACTGACGGGCCCAGTGTGCACCAGCGAGACTGGCACATCAGTGAGGTTGAGCGTGACGTGCTGCGCCGTGATCGACGAGTCATACCTGAGCACGACGTCGCACCCCGGTGCGGATCCGATGGTGGCTTGCTCACCTTCCACCGCGATCTCCATGCCGCTGTTGCGACCCTCGATGATCGTGAGAGTTGCCGAGCGGCGAGCGCGAACCATCGCCCCGAATGCCAGCCCAATGGCACCGGCCACAAGAGCCACGACCAGAATTGTTACTGGTTTGAGGAAGTAGACGTCGAGCTGGCCACGATCGTCGTACTTGGCCACCGTGGCACCAAAGATTGCGCCGCCCACGGCCCCGCCCCAAAAGCCTGCGATAAGGCCTCCAAGCGCTGTCTTGACGCTGCGCAACATGCCGAGTGCGAAGCCGATGAACGAGCCGACAATCACGAAGATGAGCACATTGGCGATTAATGGCACCTCCAACGGAGGAAGTGTGCAGTTGCCACATTCCGCATCCGTCGCCACTGCAAGCACTGCCGCTGATGCCACAGGCAAGGCGAGCAGACTTGCCGCGCCGCCCACCCCCGCTCCGATCAGGAAGCGTCGCGCCGCAGCACCCCAGTTGCCGCCGACAATTGACTGCAGGCTGAGCAACAGACCGCCGAGAAGTACTCCGATGAATGCCACGAACGCGATCGTCTCGCCACGCTCACCCAGCGACGAGTCGACAAGGACGGTGGCCACCGAACCCAGGGCGCCCGCCAGTGCGCCAGCAGTCAGACCCGCCACCATGCTGTTGCGACCGAACTGCATCAGCGGCGAGACCGCCGCAGGTTTCGTCGTGACCGGCGGAGCCTTCACCTCGGTCACCGGCGCGCTCACGGTGCTTACACCGACAACCGGGGTGGCGGCGGGAGCGTTCTGTTCCCACCACGGCACCTCTCCTGGCGCGAGCACCGGGTCCGGATGCACGGTCGGCGCAATTGCAGCCGCCTGACGCACGACAGTCTGCGCCGAGGAGTCGACCGTCGCCGTGCGCAGTTCCTCGAACGGAATCAGGACGTTCGCTATTGGGCCCTCGCAGCGCTGGCGCAAGGCGGCGGCAAGCCGCGCAACATTCGCGTCGGGCGATGCACACAGCGGACCCCAGACCTCCGATTCGCCTGGGCGCTCGAGGTCCGAGCGCATGAAGAGCAGGTTCTCACCATGCAGGTGGCGTTCCAGGCTGGGGTCGGCGGCCAACCCGTTGAGCGCGAGCTCGATAAGCGCACCGGGGAACGAGTCGACGTATCGACTCCAATGCTCGACGTTGCGCTCGGGATGTTGATAGTTGGGGTGACCGAACTCAGCGGGCGGGCCGATCTTGATCTCTGGCACCCACACGCCATCGAGGTCGACGAGTGCGATGGAGTCGTTCGCGCGGACCAGTACGTTTCCGTGCTGCAAGTCGCCATGGGCGATACCCGCACGTTGCAGGCTGCGCACCACTTCTGCCCACTGGGTGGCCAGCGCACGAAGGCGCGGCGGGTCGTCGAGCATGTCTTCCACCGCAATGTTCAAGGGCGTGCCTTCCACCCATGGCATGACGACAACCGGCCACCGCTTCTCGCCGACGAGGATGCCCTCGCTGAGCCAGCGAGCCGAGGTGAGCGCGCGCGGAGCGGTGTCTACCAGGTGGTTCTCCAGGGCCGCATAGCGGTACGCGCCCTCCGATGGCGGAGTGAGAAAGCAACGAACAGCGTGGCGCTGCTCACCGTTGTGGAGCAGGAACACCACGGCGTTCTGCCCGCTGGCGACGAGTGGCATACCGAGCGCATTTGTGCCTGGTGTCCCCGCTGCTAGCTCATCGTCAGTGAAGGACATGCCCGGCGCCTGGATCGCTCGCGAGTAGTCGGTGCCTGTCGGCCACACCCCGCGCGCGGTGGTCGTACCCGACGTGCCTTCCACTCGTCTCTTTTCGACTGTCATTGGTTCTCCCACCAGCGATCTGGAGTTGTGTTCGGATTCGGTAGAGGTCGCGGCGACGGCTCAGACGTTGCGGACAGCGGTGCCCGGGGTCGGACCACGGTGCGATCATCAAGGTCCGGCGCGGGCTCGGGTAGACGCACTGGCGCTGGCCGCCTCGCCTTGGGCTGGGTGTCGCTGGGTGCCGACACCGCACGACGCGGCCCGGTTTCCTCAACCACGGCATCCGGTGCGCGTGCGTGAAGCGACGTCACCCTTGTGGCACCGAGATCGCGTTCGAAATCGCGCACCTGCGCCAGCACTTCTGCGGCCGTCGGCCGCGACAGTGCAACTTGGCTTGTCATCGTTGCGGAAAGCTGTTCGAGCGATCGGAACGTAGAGAGCTCGATCGCCGACAGTTGCAAGAACTGGCAGCGCTCGTTGATCACGTCCATCGCCCGCTGTTGCTTCGTCTCGCCGCTCATCAGCTGACGCAGCGTGACGCCGAGCGAGTACACGTCGGTGGCCGGACCGATGTCGGGTGCGTCATCCAGCTCCTCTGGACTTGCGTAGCGGTAGGACAACGCACTCGTACGGTCGGTGTAGGCGGTGTCCTTGAGGACGGCAGCAATGCCAAAGTCACACACCTTGCATTGCCCGAACTGACCGACCATCACGTTGTGCGGCTTGATGTCGCGGTGGACGATGCCCAGCGCATGCGCGTCGGCGACTGCTCGCGTGATGTCCGCCATGGCAACAACAACATGGGCAGGGCGCAAGGGGCCGTACGAGTTCAGGAGGTCCATCAGCGAACCACCACCAACGAACTCCATCACCAGCGCCAGTCCGGTCGGCAGTGTGATGAGCTCCTCGATCTGCACCACGTTGGGGTGGCCCTTGAGCTTGAGCAAGGCATCCAGCTCGCGTCGCACTCGACGATCCGTTGTGTCGCGGTCGCCGTGTTCGCGCACAACCTTGATCGCTACATGTCCGCCGGTCGACTCGCGGACAGCGCGGTAGACGTCGCCCAGCCCGCCGGCGCCGACCTTCTCGATGTCGCGATACCCGTGCCCTCGGAGTGCGTTGATCGTCACGTGGAAACTCGGACATTCGTCACTCGAGCCGGCACCAGTTGTCACCGAGCTGCACTCGATCGGACGGCGTGAGCAGCATTCGCTGACCCAGGCCGAGTTCGATGGCACCCAATGCGGACACCACCTCCGTGCCGTTCGTCGAACCCAGATCCTCGACCCAGACAGCACCGTCCTGCACCGACAGGAGGCAGTGCGTCGAGGAAATGGTGAAGCTTGGGTCGGCGACCACGAAAGTCGCCGATCCGCGATGGCGTTCAGGCGCGACCGGCGCACGGCCGAGAATCAGCGTTCCGCTGAGGGGCACAGCCTCACCCGAGGCGAAGCGGACGGACACCACTCGAGCCGGGCGAGGGCGCGGCATGGTGGCATCCGGCGACGGGCCGACAACTTGCGCAATGACAGGCGGGGGCGGTACAGCGACGGGCGACGCCGCCGGAGCGAAGCCTGGCGGCGCGACCGCAAACGCTGAAACGGACGCGGCGAACGGAGGCGGAGCCGCCTGTACCACACCCCTGGCAACTTCCAAGCTCGTGTCTGGCGGAGCTTGCCGGAGAGCCCAAACGGCCACACCGCCGACGCCACCAGCGACGAGCATGACGAGCTGCTGCAAAGTGGTCGAGGCCTGCCACGACAGCCCCCGAAACTCAGTACCAACGAAATACACGACGGTGGTCGCCGACCAGCCGATGGCCAGGGCCAGCGGAGTGCGGCCCGCATTGAGCAAACACAGCGCTGCGATGACAAAGCCGCCCCAGATCGGAGCATTCCCGACGAGGCCGCCAATTCCATAGGGTTGCGTCGCCGCCAGGGTCAAAATGATGCCTGACCCGCCGAGTGCCATCGTGATCTGTTTCCACCACGTCACGACAGGAGGCTTCGCGGCTGAACGCAAGGCGACGCGGGCGGCGCCAACGAAGGCGGCGATGTCCAGCGGGAGGACAAACAGAAGCGTGCCTTGCGTTTCCCAATTGCCGACGACGCCGGCAAGCGCGGCCAGTCCAAGCCCGCTTACGCCGAGTGCAACGCCACTGGCGAGACCGATGAGCACGGCAGACTTCTTGACCAGCGCGGCGATGGCGAGCGCCGCCCCCGCCCCGAACACCATGAGGCTCAACACAGCGGTTGACCCGAACGCATACCTGAACGCGTAGTTGGCCAACGCGACCCAGCCGAGCGTGTACACGACACACACCACGAGGGCAATGATCACCGACGGCACATCGGTCGCCGACCGAGCCGTTGGCGCGCCTGCGAACGGTATCGGCGACGCGGCCCCAGGGGCCGGCGCACCTGGGGCCGGCGCACCTGGGGCCGGCGCACCTGGGGCCATGGCACCCGGCGGAGGTGGGGCAATTCCCATCATCTGCATCTGCAATCGCATCTTGCGGGCCTCGTGCTCCGGCGTCGGCGAGAGCAGTGCCGCAATCAGCAGCCCCGTCAAACCCAGGCAGAACCCGAGCCAGAAGCCGGCGGCGCCTGACCGACCCTTGCCCAGCATGATCGACTTGGCGCCGAAGGCGCAGCCAACTGCAAGGGCCATCCATAGCACGAACAGGACGACGAGAGATCCGATGATCGATTCCATGCGCCCTAATTCGTTTCGCTTGGAACGAGCCGCGCGCTGCGGTCTCCAAAGTGGATGAAGCTGCCGTTGGCGGCCATCGCGCGCACGCCCGGAACGAGCTCCGTGGTCGCTCCGCTGGCGTCGACCACGGATGAGCCATTCGTCGAGCCAATGTCTTGCACCCACGCACCGCCGGGCGCTGGGCCGACCATCAGGTGAGTCGCCGACACACTCATCGTGGAGTCGTCAACGATGAGCAGTGTCGCCGACGGTTCAGCAGGTTGCGCGCGGGGAGCGCGACCAATCACGAGCGGTCCGACGAGCACCACTCTCTGACCGGTGTCCAGAACCAGCTCGGAGGCTTGGGATGCAGGCACCAGCGGGGTGCGGGGAATGGTGGCGTCGATTTCGGCCGAAGGCAGTGGTCGTTCGATGAGAGCGGGGGCTGCAAGGACGGCAGCTGTTGGCTGGGGCAGCGGGGCGGACGGCGGCTGTGCCGTGGACGGCGCAACTGGCGGGGTTGGCGGTGCCGCCGGACGCCAGGTCGGTGCATCCATCGACGGAACCCCACCGTTGGCCACGTGCTCGGTCCACTCCGAGCCATCCCAGAACCGGCTCTCATACCGTCCGAACGGATCGGCACTCCAACGGCTCTGGACTGCGCCGGACATCGTGCTCGCCGGCGCCAGCGAGTTCGAGTTCGTGGTCGAGTTGGTAGTGGTGACCAACGCACTCACGAGCAGGACACCGAGCGCGACCGCTGCAATACCGGCCAAGGGATGCAATCTCCCGCTCAGGGAGGGCGCTCCGAGGTACGACTCGTCGCCGAAGTCTGCAGACGCGGCAAAGATCAACCACCCCAGCATGAGTGCACCACCCGAACTGAGCAGGGCTCCGAACCGTCCACCCCTGACTGCACCCACGAGGAGTGCAATGCACGGGGCCCACACCAGAAACTGGAACGACAGCGCGGACACGACGTCGTATCCATCTCTGAAGTAGTTGTACTCCGCCCACGACGGCTCATAGCCACCGAGATCGGGAGGCACCAACGTGGCGCCGAGCGACATTGCAAATCCAGCAAAGAACGCAATCCACAACACTGATGAACGTCCACCAGTCGTACGAGCTGAGGTTGAACGAATGAACCCGACGATGGCGGCGATGGAT
>Ga0335397_10008338_pt1 | contig 13058 bp, 15 predicted proteins | sample MAT04_FD_205740 | JGI IMG/M metagenome (GOLD analysis project Ga0335397, IMG submission 205740) | Freshwater microbial communities from Lake Fryxell liftoff mats and glacier meltwater in Antarctica - MAT-04 (spades assembly) (version 2) ...
CCTGCATCCCTCCCAGCCGCATCCGCTGAAAATCCTTGAATGAAATCATTGTATATATACCGTTGCATGTGATTATACTTTACCACGGTAATCAAGATGTCAGGAAGGTGCGTGATGGCGATGCCAAATTGGGCTCCAACGTTTACATTGAACGAGTTGTACGAGATCAGCGATGCGGTCATGCCCGTGTTGCGTTGCTACCTGGAAGACGGTGACCCAGAGCAGCATGAACACCAGTACGGAGGGGTTTCGACCCTGCTGGAGATTGTCAGGAAGCTGAATGTCACCTTCGCTATAAGGAGTGGCGCAAAACCCGGTAGCGAACTCCCTGACTGGTTCCCGGAACTCGAACAGCAGGTTCGCCGGTTCCAAGAAAGGGCTTCAGTGATGGCCCGCCAGGGATCGATACCGGAGGGCTACGCCTGGGATCGCTGGAAAACGAAGGCCTTGGCTACTGGTGTGGCCGAGGAACTCGCAGCATTGGGCCGTGCCGTCATGCGAGACCATTACCAGCACAACTGGTTGTCGTATGGCAACGAAGTATCGCCTCGTTCAGGGGATGCAATGCTCCGCTTGGCCCTCAGCGAACCTGAAAAAGCGGCGACGCACTGGCAGTGGCTCCTCGATACCGATGGAGGAAAGCATGTTGCGCTGGCAACGTGAGCTGCATGTGCGGGCTGCCACGAGGCAAATCATCGACCTCTTCGAGTGAGCATGCCCGTCCGCTATCTGACCATCCCCAAATTCGCCACCGAATCCGGGTACACGGAAGACGCGGTGCGCACTAAGATCAGGGACGGCATCTGGCCGGAAAAGCAAGTCTGGCTGAAGGCGCCGGACGGGCGCATCTTGATCGACACAGAGGGATATAACGAATGGGCAGAGAGCGGGACCACGATGGCGTTCGGGCGGCCTCGGACACATCAATCGAGATCGATTTCTATTACCAGGGTCGGCGCTGCCGCGAGCGCATCAAGCTCAAGCCCACCCCCACTAACCTGAAGCGCGCGGCGCAACACCGCGCCGCCATCCTGGATGCCATCGACAAGGGCACGTTCGATTACGCCATCACCTTTCCGGACAGCCGGCGCGCGCCGCAACTGACCGCCCTCCCAGGACGCGCCATCACCGTATCGACCTATCTTGACGGCTGGCTGGAGCGGCGCCGGCCACGACTGAAATCCAGCACCCAGAATGGCTACACCCGAGTGATCAATGGCCACCTTATCCCGGAGTTCGGATCGCGCCCGTTAGCCGACATCAAGCGCCTGGACATCAAAACGTGGGCAGCCGGGCTCAGCGCCGGAAACAAGGCCATCGCCAACATTCTCAGTGTGTTCCGCGCGGCGCTGCAGGAGGCCTTTGAGGATGAACTGATCGACAGTAACCCACTCGCGGGATGGGTCTACCGCAAGGCTGAGCCGCCCAAGGAATCAGAGGATGTGGATCCATTCACGAGAGAGGAGCAGGCCGCCATCCTGGCCGCACTGGATGGTCAGGGCCGCAACCTTATCCAGTTCGCGTTCTGGACCGGCATGCGTACCTCTGAGCTGATCGCACTCGAATGGGGCGACGTGGACTGGCTCAATGGCACGATCAACGTGCGCCGCACGCTCACAAACGCCGCCCGAAAGACTGGCCCGGAGACCACCAAGACCCGCGCAGGAACCCGTACCGTGAAGCTGCTACCGCCTGCCATGGACGTACTAAAAGTGCAGAACGTATCAACCTGGCTAAAAGGAGATGAGATTTTTCAGAATCCAAGGACGCTGGAACGCTGGGGTGGCGATCAACCGATCAGAAAAGGTCTGTGGGCTCACGCACTTAAACGCGCCGGAGTGCGATATCGCTACCCCTACCAGACACGTCACACCTACGCATCAATGATGCTGAGCGCCGGCGAAAACCCGATGTGGGTTGCGCAGCAAATGGGGCACAGCGACTGGGGGATGATCAGGCGGGTCTATGGGCGCTGGATGCCGGACGAAAACATCCAATCAGGGGGATTGGCCGTAGAGCGTTTTTGGCCGGGAAAAGCTGACCAAAATGCTGACCAAAGCACCTATTTCAACCCTAAAAAACAGTCATCCTAGACCGTAAAAAAATCATAAGTTGTTGTTTTTTATATAAATTGCTGGCGGAGAGGGCGGGATTCGAACCCGCGGTAGGCTATTAACCTACACACGCTTTCCAGGCGTGCGACTTAAACCGCTCATCCACCTCTCCGGAAGGCCCGGCAGAATACACGCCGTGGCTGTTCAAGGCAAGGACTGGACTGGCAAGAACTGCGGGCAGGAGCGGTCGTTTTTTCCGTCTTTTGGCAGATCACTCAATTTTTCAGCCATCGCCCAGCCAGACCTTCTTTTAAACCGCATAGAACCGCAAATTAAGCAATCACTTATACACATAAAAGCACTTGACAACGAGATTTGCAGGAGGCAACCAAGCTCGCATCAGGAACATAACTTAAGCCTATGATATTTATAAGATAATTATCTGCCCATTTTTTAAGCCACGGGCTCGAACCAACGTCCTGCAAGGGATTTTTACGGTTTGATGACACGTTTTCCACATAGTTATCCACAGCTTTCGTGGACAACCGAAAAACATCCTTTCAGAGCATCTAGTTCGTTAGTACTCTGATGAAATCACATTAACTTGAAGCGTTAACTCAACTGTTGCCAGCAGGAGAAAGGCTTGCGTGGTTTTCCCCTACTTGCAAAATGTGCCTTGCAGCCGGGTTAAAATTTCGCTCCCTGTTCACTGCCCCAGGCATTACCGATCCGAGTAAATGGACTACACCTTTCTTCGCACGCTGCACATCGCCACCGTACATCTGACCTTGATCCTGTTTTTATTGCGAGGGTTCTGGATGTTGACCGACTCCGGCTTGCTCAACGCACGTTGGGCGCGCATCGTTCCGCACATCAATGACACGCTGTTGCTGACGGCCGCAATTGCGATGCTGGTGGTTGCCGGCATGAACCCGATTGATCAACCCTGGTTGCTGGCCAAGATTATCGGTTTGCTGGTGTACATCGGCCTTGGAACGGTCGCTTTGAAGCGGGGCAAAACCAAGTCTGCCCGGGTCTGGGCGCTGATCGCCGCGCTGGGGGTATTTGGTTACATCATGGCGGTGGCAATCACCAAGCAAGTAATTCCCGGTTTTGCTTAAGAAGGCTGATGACTGATGACGATGCCCTCGCCTGATTTAACCGCCCTGCCGCAAATTCTCGCCTGCCGCGATGAACTGGTGGCCTTGCGCCACGACTTGCATGCGCATCCGGAATTGGCGTTTCAGGAGCAACGCACCAGCGACCGCGTTGCGACTTTTCTCGAAGCGCAGGGGATTGCCGTGCATCGCGGTCTGGCCGGAACCGGCGTGGTTGGCGTCCTCAAACGCGGCGACAGTGCGCGCAGTATCGGTCTGCGCGCCGATATGGATGCGTTGCCGGTGCGCGAACAGAACCTGTTTCCGCACCGATCCCGCCACGATGGCCGCATGCATGCCTGCGGCCACGACGGCCATACCGCCATGCTGCTCGGCGCGGCGCAATACCTGGCGGCAAGTTGTTCAAACAACGAATCGGATTTCGATGGCACGGTGGTGTTTATCTTCCAGCCAGCCGAAGAATCCGATGGCGGTGCGCGGGTGATGATCGAACAAGGCCTGTTCGATCAATTTCCGGTCGATGCGGTGTTTGGCATGCACAACTGGCCAGGTCTGCCGGCAGGCCAGTTCGCCGTCCATAACGGCCCGGTGATGGCCTGTGCCGATCAGTTCGATATTCAAATACGGGGTCACGGCGCACATGCCGCGATGCCGCAACAAGGCCGCGACCCATTGCTGGCTGGGGCAGCGCTGGTGCAGGCATTGCAAAGCGTGGTCAGCCGTCGCATTGATCCGCTTGATTCTGCGGTGTTGTCGGTGACCCAGTTTTTCGCCGGTGGCGAGGCGTACAACATCATCCCGGCGGAAGCCCGCATCGGTGGCACCGTGCGCGCGTTCAAGCCGGAAGTCGAAGATGCCATCGAGTCGGCAATGGAAAGTCTCTGCGCCGGCATCGCCGCCGCGCATGGCGTTCAGGCTTCCCTCGACTACCGGCGCGGTTACCCGCCGACGCTGAATACCCATGCCGAAGCCGGGTTGTGCCGCGACGTGCTGACCGATCTGGTCGGCGCGAACAATGTCCTGATTGATGCAGCGCCCTCGATGGGGGCGGAAGATTTTTCTTACATGCTGCGCGAGCGCCCCGGCTGCTATGTCTGGATCGGCAATGGGCTCGCCGAGGGCGGCTGCATGCTGCATAACCCGCATTACGATTTCAACGACTCGATCCTGCCGCTGGGTTCCAGCTACTGGGTGCGTCTGGTTCAAAAACTGCTTCCCCGATAATTTCATCAAAGGACTTGCCATGTACGCACACACCATCGACCTTGCTCTTCCCATCGACCAGGCGATCGAAAAACTCAAAGCCGCGCTGGCCGAAGCCAAGATGGGCGTGGTTTCCGAAGTCGATGTGCAGGCCATCATGAAGGCCAAGATCAATCATGAAATTCCGCCCTATCGTTTGCTTGGCGTCTGCGCGCCGGGCATCGCGAAAGCGGTGATCGAGGCCGACCCCGATGCGGGCGCCCTGCTGCCATGCGGCTGCTGTGTTTACGAAACCTCACCCGGCAACACCCGGATTGCGCTGCAAGATCCCGGCGTCATCGCCAAGATGGCCGACAATGCCGCAATCACCGCCGCGATGACCACCGCACAAGGCCACCTGGCCGGCGTCATCGCCAAACTGAAAGCCTGACTCTGAAAGCCTGATTCCAATAACCCAACCCAGTACAACCCTGCACAACAACCCCAAGGAGCCCGACATGCGCCACATCCTGCTCAGCCTCGTCCTCGCAGTGCTTTCCATCAACGCTTATGCGGTTGATCCGGCCACGTTGTCGGGAGAAAAAATCACCAAACTCGGCCTCTATATCGAAGCCAGCGAAGTGCCTGCCTTCCTGGAAAAACATGGCAAGGACAAGGTGTTGTTCCTTGATCTGCGCACACCGGAAGAAATGCTTTTTGTCGGCGCACCGGATGGCATTGATGGCCTGGTGCCGTTCGGCATCATGTATTACGACAAATGGGATGAAAAGAAGAGCACCTATGTGCGTAATCCAAACCCGGATTTCCTGTCGCAATTCGAGTTGCGCGCGATGGACAAGGGCGCCGAGAAGACCGACCCGATTTTGCTGATTTGCCGTTCTGGCGACCGCAGTGCGCTGGGGGCAAATTTTCTTGCACGGCACGGCTACACCAATGTCTGGTCAGTGGTTGACGGATTTGAAGGCGACATGGCAAAAACCGGTCCGAACAAAGGCAAACGCGCGGTGAACGGCTGGAAAAACAGCGGCTTGCCGTGGAGTTACCAACTGGACAAAGATAAAGTCCACTTTACCAAGTAAACTTTTTTCAACAACCAAGGAGATCAACCATGAAAATTCGCACCCTGCCACTCGCCGTTTTCCCCCTGATGCTGCTTGCCGGATGCGCCAGCACCCCTGATACCACCAACCTCACCGCCGAGGCGCGGCAAACCGCAGGCGGCCTGATCCAGACCCTGGGCGGCGAATTGAAAGCCGCGATGACCGCGGGTGGCCCGGAGCAAGCCATTGGCGTGTGCAAGGACCGGGCGCCGAAGATCGCCGCCGAAGCCGCGCAACGGACCGGCATGCAGATCAAGCGTGTCAGCCCGAAGAACCGCAATCCGAAGGGCGTGCCCGATGCCTGGGAGACCGAAGCGCTGGCGAGCCTGGAAAAGCGGCTGGCGGCTGGCGAAAAACCTGAAACACTCGATCTGCATGGCGTGGTCAACACGCCTGACGGCAAGGTCTTCCGCTATGCCAAGGCGCTGGTGACACAGCCCGCCTGCCTGAACTGCCATGGCGCGGTGGAGAATCTTTCGCCCGAGGTCAAGGCCAAACTGGCCACCGACTATCCGAATGACAAAGCCACCGGTTACTCGGCGGGCATGATCCGCGGCGTGTTGTCGATCAAGAAAGCGCTTTAACAGGCTGACGAAAAACGCTCCGTCACCCCGGCGGAGGCCGGGGTCCAGTGCAGTGGGCTCAATAAAGCTTGCCCCGGAATGGTTGTATTCGGGGTCAACAGCTTCTGTATCCCGGCCTGTGCCGGGATGATGAATATTCAGGGTTTTTCACGTTTTCGACACCCTGTTAACCATCCCGATGGCTAACCTTCCCCCGTATCGGCGGCTTCAATCAATTTGAAGCCGCTATCACCTCTCTTTTTGTACTGTCTTACCCATGACCGAAGCGGTATCGCCACAAATACAACATTCCCGCCTGCAACATTTCCCGGTTGCTTGGTTTGCCATGATCATGGGCCTGACCGGCCTTGCGCTGGCTTGGCACAAGGCGGAAGGTATTCTGAATCTGAGCATCGCCCCAAGCCCGTGGCTGCTGATGCTGGCGACCACGCTGTTTGTTCTTCTGGCAGCGCTTTATTCCGCCAAGGTGATCAAATTCAAGACAGCGGCCAGCAAGGAATGGACGCACCCGATCAAGATGAATTTTGTTCCGGCGGTGAGCATTTCATTGATTCTGCTCTCGATCGCCTGGTTACCGGTCAGCGCGCCTTACTCGAAGCTGCTCTGGATGGCTGGTGTGGTGTTACACCTGATACTGACCCTGTATGTCATGACCCAGTGGATGCATCACAGCAAGTTCGAGATCGTTCACCTTAACCCGGCCTGGTTCATTCCCGTGGTTGGCAACATTCTGGTGCCGATTGCCGGGGTCCAACATGCCCCAATTGAAGTGTCCTGGTTCTTCTTCAGCATCGGCATCATTTTCTGGCCAGTCCTGCTGACCATCATCATGTATCGCGTGATATTTCACACCAGCCTGCCGGAGCGCTTGATGCCGACGTTGTTCATCCTGATCGCGCCGCCCGCGGTGGGGTTCATTTCCTACATCAAACTGACCGGTGAAGTGGATGCCTTCGCGCAGTTGTTTTACCACTCTGCGCTGTTCTTCACACTGCTGCTGTTCACCCAGGTTCGGCGCTTTGCCAATCTGAAGTTCTTCCTGTCCTGGTGGGCCTATTCCTTCCCGCTGACGGCGATCACCATTGCCAGTTTCCTGATGTACGAGCAAAGCGGAAACATGCTGTTCCTGCGCATTGCCGGTGTCCTGCTCGGGATTGCCAGCGTTGTCATCATCAGCCTGCTCGGTCGTACTTTGCTGGCCGCGATACGGAAGGAAATCTGCGTCGAAGAATGAACCTTCGGCCTAAAACAAGCAGCTGAAATGCGGTAGGAGCGTCCGCTTGCGGCACGAAACGTTGAAGGATCCCGCCGCAGGCGGACGCTCCTACCGCATTTCAGCCACCCTTGGAGGGTAAATGTTGAAATCAGGCGGGCGCGCACATGACCGTGTCGCCCTCGCTGATTGGTCCTCCAACCAAAATCCGCGCGTTCATGCCACCATGGCCGCGCATGGCGTTGTAGCCACCGGGGCCGAGCAGTTCTTCCATGCGTGAACACGGCGCGCAGGCGCCGGTGATTTCAAGCACGACGTGTTCGCCGATGCGCAGACGCAGTGGCACATCCTTGAACAACGTGCGTGCGGCCAGCAGATTCAGGCCGGAGACCACCAGATTGCGGCGCAACCAGGCCGCATTGATTTCGGACTTTCCCGCCAGCGCGGCAATCACCGGTAGATGTTCAACCTGAATCAGCGTGACCTGGCGTTTGCCGCCTTCCGGTCCCATCGGCGAGCGGCTAGCGGTGTGATCGCCTTGCAGCCCTTGTCTGGCCAAGGCCAGCGCGCTGGCCACCCGCGCCACCGGGACGCGACGTTGCGGACGCAGATAAATCGCTTCGATACGGCCTGGGCGGGGAAACCGGACGGCAAGCGGGTGCAGTGAAACGGGCTCGCTTTCCAGCATCATGCTCAGCCGAATAAAACCAAACCCCAGATCACCAATACATTGATCAGGGAAATCAGCACGGCGGCGCTGCCGATGTCCTTCGCCCGCTTGGCCAGCGCATGGTTTTCCAGCGAAATCCGATCCACCGTGGCTTCAATCGCAGAATTGACCAGTTCGACAATCAGCACCAATAAAACGCTGGCAATCATCAAGGCGCGTTCAAGCGGCAGGTCGGCGAGGAAAAATGCCGATGGGATGAGAAGCATCGCGAGCAGGCTTTCCTGACGGAATGCATCTTCGTGCTTCCAGGCCGCGGCAAAGCCTTCCAGCGAGTAGAAAAACGCATTCCAGACGCGCTTGAGGCCAGTTTTGCCCTTGTGTGGACTTTCCTTCAACGGGCTTTCTTCCAACGGGCTTTCGACCGGCGCGTTCACGCTGCTTTCCAGACCAGATCAAGTTCACGCGCCGCCTTGACGTCATCCAAACGGCGCGACGGCAGTTTGTGTGGCGCGGATTTGACCAGATCAGGCTGGCTTTCGGCTTCGCGCTTGACTGCAATCATCGCCTGCACAAAAGCATCCAGGGTTTCCTTGCTTTCGGTCTCGGTCGGCTCGATCAGCAAGCATTCCGGCACCAGCATCGGGAAATAGGTGGTTGGCGCGTGGAAGCCGTAATCGAGCAGGCGTTTGGCGAAATCCATCGCGGAAACACCGGTTTCGTCCTTCAGCTTCTTCAACGTCACGATGAACTCGTGACTGGCGCGACGTTCCGGAAAAGCCAGCTCGAAGCCGGCCTTGCTCAGTTCCGCCGCCAGATAGTTTGCGTTCAGCGCGGCGAACTCAGCGACCCGTTGCATGCCGCGTCCGCCCAACATGCGGGCATAAACGTAAGCGCGCAGCAGCACGCCCATGTTGCCGCCGAAGGCGCTCATGCGGCCAATGCTTTGCGGCACATCGGCCTCGACCGCCCAGCGGTAAAAATCTCGTTCGTTGATGACGTAGGGAATCGGCAGGAACGGAATCAGACGTTCCGACACGCCGACCGGACCCGCGCCCGGGCCGCCGCCGCCGTGTGGCGTCGAGAAGGTCTTGTGCAGATTCATGTGGATGACGTCGAAGCCCATATCACCCGGCCGCACGCGGCCGAGGATGGCGTTCAGGTTGGCGCCGTCGTAATAGGTCAGACCGCCGGCTTCGTGGACGATCTTCTGAATTTCGACGATGGTTTTTTCGAACACGCCCAGCGTCGAAGGATTGGTCAGCATCAAACCGGCTGTCTGTGGGCCGACAGCGGCTTTCAGCGCAGCCAGATCGACATTGCCCTGGCGGTCGGTCGGGATTTCCTTCACCACATAGCCACACATGGTCGCGGTGGCCGGGTTGGTGCCGTGCGCCGCATCCGGCACGATGATTTCGCGCCGTGCCGTATCGCCACGCGCGTCGTGATAGGCGCGGATCATTGCCACGCCGGCAAACTCGCCATGCGCGCCAGCCATCGGCGCCATACTCACCGCCGCCATGCCGGTGACTTCCTTCAGTATTTCCTGCAACTCGTACATGCTGGCCAGGAATCCCTGTCCGGTTGATTCATCCGCCAGCGGATGCCGACCGAGAAACTGCGGCAACATGGCGAGCGAATTACAGGCGCGTGGGTTGTATTTCATCGTGCACGAACCCAGCGGATAGAACTGGGTATCGATGCTGAAATTCTTCTGGCTCAAGCCGGTGTAATGGCGCACCACATCGAGTTCAGACGTTTCCGGCAACAGCGGCGGCGATTGGCGCAACTGGTCAGCCGGCAAATCATCGGCGAGCGGTGCGTTGTAAGGCGCCTGGGCGTGGGCGCGTCGACCGGGATGGGCGTGTTCGAAGATGAGCATGTTGGTAAGCGGTAAGCGGTAAGCGGTAAGCGGTAAGCGGTAAGCGGTAAGTGATGAACGGCGAGCGGTTTCGGCTAACCGTTCACCGCTTCCCGCTCACGGGTGTTACAGCGGTTCACCCTTGGCGGCGGCCAGCGCGGCTTCGTAGTTGGGTTCCTGTTTGATCTCGGGTACTAGTTCGGAATACACCACGCGGTCGTGTTCATCCAGCACGACGACGGCGCGGGCAGTCAGGCCGGACAGCGGCGGGTCCATGATCATGACGCCGTAGTCCTTGTTGAAATCGCGGCCGCGCATGGTGGACAGGGTGACGACGTTTTTCAGACCTTCGACGCCGCAGAAGCGGTTCTGTGCGAACGGCAGATCGGCGGAAATCACCAGCACGATGGTGTTGGGAATGCCCGCCGCGAGTTCATTGAACTTGCGTGCGGAGGCCTGACAGGTCGGTGTATCCAGGCTGGGCACAATGTTGAGAATCTTGCGCTTGCCCCAGAAAGAAGAGAGGGAAACGTCCTTCAGATCTTTGTCGACCAGCATGAAGGAATGCGCGGAATCGCCAGGGCGCGGGAAATTGCCGCTGACCGAGATGGGTTCGCCGCCGAGAGTGACTGTTGCCATGTGATGTCTCCTTTGTGGGGGTTGAATTATTTGTAGGCACAAGGCGGCACGCCAGGCTCGCGCCCGTTGCGCCGACTCAGGATACGTTGCAATTGTTGCCGATAATGTTCGAGATCTTCATCGGTTTTTGTTTCTGTGGCGCAGACCAGAATGCAATCGGCCAGTTCCGGGTAATCGCCACCCAGCGCATAACCGCCGAGGATGCCTTGGGCGCGCAATGCACGCAGCACATCATCAACCGGGGTGCTGACCCGGATCACCGCTTCATGGAAAAATGCCGAGTTGAAGACGCCCTCGACGCCCGGCACGGCGAGCAGTTTTTCCAGCAATGCGCGGGTCTTGGCATGCGATTCCAGCGCGACGCTTTTCAGGCCTTCCGGCCCCAACAGCGACATGTGGATGGTGGCAGCGGTGACCAGCAAACCCTGGTTGGTGCAGATGTTGGAAGTGGCTTTGGAGCGGCGGATATGTTGCTCGCGCGCTTGCAAGGTCAGCGCGAAACCAGGCTGACCATCAAGATCGACGGTACGGCCAACGATGCGCCCCGGCATCTGCCGCACCAGCGCCTGGCGCGCGGTCATGAAGCCGAAATACGGGCCGCCGGAAGACATTGGCACGCCCAGCGGTTGACCATCGCCGACCGCGATATCGGCGCCTTTGTTTTTGCCAACCGCGCCCCAAGCGCCAGGGGGTTTCAAGAGCGCCAGCGCCAGCGGATTCACCACCGCAATCACCAGCATGTTGTGCGCATGCGCCCAGTCGGTCAGCGCATCCACCGGCTCCAGCGCACCAAAGAAGTTGGGCTGAGGGATCACCAGTGCGGCATATTGGTTGGCTTCAGCGCCGGCGATGGCCACCAGCGCGGCGAGATCAGTCACTCCAGTGGCGGCATCGAAAGGCACGCTGATCAATTCGATGTTCTGGTTTTTCACCGTCGTCCGCGTCACCGCCAGATAGCGCGGATGCACGGTTGCCGGCACCAGCACGCGGCGACAGCCGGCCTTGTTGGCGCGCACTGCCATCAGCACCGCCTCGGCCAGCGCAGAAGCGCCGTCGTAGAGCGACGCATTCGACACATCCAGCCCGGTCAGGCTGGCCATCATGGTCTGATATTCGTACAGCAGTTGTAGCGTGCCCTGGCTGGCTTCGGCCTGATACGGCGTGTAGGCAGAGTAAAACTCGCCACGCGTGACGATCTGCCAAACCGCCGCCGGGATGTGATGTTCGTAGGCGCCGGCGCCGATAAAGTTGCTGTAGAAGCCATCCGCCGCCGCGCGCTGATGCATCAAGCGGCTGATCTGCATTTCCGACAGGCCTTCGGGGATGCCGGGCAAGCCGCCGCAATTCAGATCGGCGGGTATTTCATCGAACAGTGCATCGGTGGAAGGCGCGCCGATGCTCGCCAGCATGGCGGTGATATCGGATTCGGTATGCGGAATGAAGGGCATGGCGTGGGGGAACAGTGAGCAGTGAGCAGTGGGCGGGGAGCAGTGGGCGGGGAGCGGGGCTTCGCCGCTCACTGCTTCCCGCTCACCTGATTAATGAGCTTCCGATTCAACGTGTGCCGTATACGCCGCAGCATCCATCAAGCCGTCAAGATCAGCGGCATTGGCCGGTTTCAGCGTGAACATCCAGGCGGCGTAGGCATCCTGATTAATGCTTTCCGGGCTGGCTTCGACATCGGCGTTGGCAGCCAGCACTTCACCGGCGATCGGCGCATACACGTCGGAAGCAGCTTTCACCGATTCCACCACAGCACACTCTTCACCCGCAGCGAGTTGGCGGCCGACGACCGGGTTTTCGACGAAAACCATGTCGCCGAGCAGATCCTGTGCATGCTCAGTGATGCCGATAGCAACGCTGCCATCGGCTTCCAGGCGCACCCATTCGTGCGATTGGGTGTATTTCAGATTGGTAGGAATGTTGGACATGACGGACTCCAAAAAATACGGATCAGGGATTATCAAATGGATTCAACAGGCTGATACCACAACCTTCAAAATCCTTGCTGTTACGGGTCACCAAAGTCAAACCATGCGCTTGCGCGGTGGCGGCGATGAGCATGTCAGGTTGGTCGCGAACGAGGCCGCGCAGCGCAAACACACCGCGCAATTGGCCGGCACGCCGAGCTACATCCTGATCGATCGGCAGCACCTTATGGTTATTCAGATACGTGGACAGCCAGGCATCCAGTTCCAGCGTCGGCCGACGTGAAATGCCATACCAGAGTTCATCCACGCTGATCGCCGAAACATGATGCACGGCCACCGATTGCGACCAAGCCAGGACCGCAGCATTCGGCCGCCGGCGCGTCAACTCGCTGATCACATTGGTATCGACCAGAAAATTCATTGGCCAACGGCCTCCGGATACTCTTCTTCCAGCATTTCAACGAAAGCGTTACGGCGGGTGGAGCGCGGCGGAACAAACAGACCATCTTCATAGCCCGCTTCCGCAAGTAACTGCCGCAACTCGGCAAACTCCTCACCCAGCGTTTTCGGCTGCTTTTGCGACGCTTTCCAGGCCAGATATTCGACCATCTCTTCCGCCGCAATCAGCGCCGCAACCGGCGTTTTACGGTTGTAGATCCATTGCGGCTCGGTGTGGGCTTGCTTCACG
>Ga0335397_10008343_pt1 | contig 13054 bp, 12 predicted proteins | sample MAT04_FD_205740 | JGI IMG/M metagenome (GOLD analysis project Ga0335397, IMG submission 205740) | Freshwater microbial communities from Lake Fryxell liftoff mats and glacier meltwater in Antarctica - MAT-04 (spades assembly) (version 2) ...
CGCGGACAGTTGACGCGCGCACAAGCGACCGAACGTGTGTTCATCGAAACTCGACAGTACGCAAAGCGGCAACGCACGTGGTGCCGTCATCAACTCACTGAGGGAACGGTCACGCGTATTTCTTCCATCGACCCAGATGCGGTGGATCGTGCTATTCAGTGGTTGAACGGAACGGAGAGTCGCACATGAGAATTGGCATCACGTGTTATCCGACCTATGGTGGATCGGGCGCAGTCGCGACGGAACTGGGCATTGCATTGGCCGCCAGTGGTCATGAGGTGCACTTCATCACGTATGCCCAGCCGTTTCGTCTGCCAAGTTTTTTGCCGCGCGTATTTTTTCACGAAGTGGATGTCGGTCGGTATCCGCTGTTTGAATATCCGCCGTACGATCTCGCCCTCGCAGTAAAAATGCACGAGGTCGTGCTTGATCGAAAACTCGACATTCTGCATTGCCACTACGCGATTCCGCACGCGACCAGCGCGTGGATTGCGCGGGAGATGCTGCGCGAGAGCGGAAGTGATGTCAAAGTGATGACGACGCTGCACGGCACTGACATCACAATCGTCGGACAGGATGCCTCATTTTTTGCCATCACCAAGTTCTCCATCGAAAAATCAGATTCGGTTACGGCCGTGTCGGACTATCTGAAGGAAGAAACGTTCCGCGCGTTTGGGTGCACGGGCTGTTCGGTGGATGTCATTCCGAACTTCATCGATCCTGAACGTTTCCGCCGCGACAACAATGTGTTCCCACTACCGCCAGAAACAGTCGCGGGACGCAAGATTGTCATGCATATCTCCAACTTCCGGCCGGTCAAACGGGTTCGCGACATCGTGCAAACGTTTGCGCGCATTCAAGCGGAAGTGCCCGCATTTTTAGTGATGGTAGGCGATGGTCCTGATCGTGGTGACGCAGAATCGGAAGCGCGTGATCTCGGCGTTTCGGAGCACGTCCTGTTTCTTGGAAAAATCGACCTGGTCGCGCCACTGCTGGCGGGAGCCGACATTTTCCTGCTGCCGAGTAACGCGGAATCTTTCGGATTGAGTGCGCTCGAGGCGCTCGCGTCGGGCGTGCCGGTTATTGGCGGAAATGTTGGCGGGTTGCCAAGCGTGGTGCGTCACGGCGAAACCGGCTTTCTCTGTGACATCGGTGACGTTGAGGGAATGGCAAACGCTGCTCTCTCTCTGCTGCGCGATTCGGCACGCTGGAAAGAGTTCAGCGATGCCGCCGCCCTCGATGCCCGCACGCGATTCTCGCAGGAAAACGTCGTGGCGCAGTACGAAGCGCTCTACCGCCACACGCTCACTCTACCCCGGCACGCGTGACAATTTTTCAGGCAATTGTTCTTGGAATACTGCAAGGACTCGCTGAGTTCCTGCCCATTTCCAGTTCGGCCCATCTGACGTTGGCACCGTGGGTGTTCCGGTGGGAAGATCCGGGGTTGGCGTTCGATGTCGCGCTACATGCGGGCACCCTGGTGGCGCTGGCGTGGTATTTTCGCACCGACTGGATCGAGCTGGCGCAGGCAGGATTGGCAATTCTTCGCAAACGTCGCATCGAAACAGCAATCGAAAAGCGATTGATGCTGCTGGTGGTCGCAACCATTCCCGGTGGAATTGCCGGCAAGTTGCTCAACGACTACGCCGAGCAGGCGTTTCGTTCGCCGCAGCTGATTGCGTGCACCCTGATGGTGATGGGTGTGCTGCTCTGGGCGGCCGACAAGTGGGGATCGCAACTCCGCACGCTGGAACAAGTGTCGATGCGTGACGCGATCCTGATTGGGGTCGCGCAGGTATTTGCGTTGATACCCGGAGTCTCGCGCTCGGGATCGACCATGACCGCGGGCCGTGCGCTTGGATTCAATCGTGAGTCGGCCGCGAGGTTCAGCTTTCTCATGAGTTTTCCAATCACTGCGGCGGCAGTCGCGGTCAAGCTTCCCGAAGCCGCACAGGCGCAGGCGGAACTGGCACCCATGATTGCGGGCATCGTGGCAGCGGCCGTGAGCGGATGGATCGCGATTTCGGTGTTGCTCAAGCTGCTCGCCAAACACAGCTTCGGGGTATTTGCATTGTATCGCCTGGCGTTGGGCATCTTTATCCTCGTGCTCGGCACACTTCGCTCCTGAGCACTGGTCCCCCTTCGCTCCTGAGCACTCGGTACGCTTCGCTCCTGCAGCACTGGTCGCCCTTCGCTCCTGAGAACTCTCGCGCTTGTACACAGATCAACCGTTTCATAGGCAGCCGCTGACGTCTGGTCACGCACAACCCCTCCCGCACAGCGCTGACCTGCACGTGCCTGAGGTGGTGCATTTGCCATCCGTGACGTCCACGATGGATGAAGCACATGCGCGTGCATCGCGCGGTGCTCCAGCTGGCACGCTGATTGTGGCCGACGAACAGACAGCCGGTCGCGGCCGTGGTGGCAACGTTTGGGAGTCGGAAGCGGGTGTTGGGGTGTGGTGTACGATCATCGAGCGCCCTACCGATGCGGCCGCGGTTGACGTGCTGTCTATTCGACTGGGACTGGCGCTCGCACAGTCGCTCGAAACGTTCGCACCGGGACCGATCTCGCTCAAATGGCCAAACGATTTGTACGTGGGGCCGGGAAAGCTCGCGGGAATTCTGGTTGAAGCGCGATGGCGGGAGGGCTCACTCGATTGGGTGGCCATTGGCATCGGGGTGAATCTTGTAGCGCCGCGACAGAACGGTAGCGCTGCTTCACTCAACGTCGGGACATCACGCAACGAAGTGCTGATGCAGATGATCCCGGCAATCCGCGCCGTGGCTCAGTGTCGGGGCATTTTGACAGAGCCAGAACAGCACGATTGGACGCAGCGTGATCTCGCTACCAATCGTGTCGTGAGCGCACCGGTTGCGGGCGTTGTACGCGGTCTTGAACGCAACGGAGCGTTGCGCGTCGAAGATGCCTCGGGTGTCGTACACGAATTACGCGCCGGATCGCTGGTGTTCGCGCCGAATGCCGCAGTCCGAACGCAGCGCTGAACCAGTGCCTCACCTCAAGTGTCTCGCATGACTGAACTCTTTCGTCGGGCGTCCGTCATCGCAACCGCGATTGGATTGTTCGCGTCGGCAACGCAATCACAATCCGTGCTCGCGCAGTCCGGCGCAAAAATTCCGACGCGGTTGCTTGGCGCAATCACGGCAGCCTCGCGGGATTCGCTGGGGACGCAGATCGTCGTACGGCCGTTGTCAAATGGCAGCGTGATGGTGAACGACGTCGCGCGTCGGCGCGTGTTGTTGTTCGATCCAGATCTGCAGAAGTTCTCGGTAGTGATCGACTCCGGCAGCACAACGGGTAGCGCGATGGCGTCGGCGGTTCCGTCAGCGCAACTCATTCGGTACGACGGCGATTCAACGTTGTATGTCGACCTCGCGACGCAAGCACTGCTGGTCCTCGACAACAGCGGGAAAGTCGCGCGCGTGATGGCGTTGCCGCGACCGACCGACGCTATTTATTTGTCGGCGACGGCGTTTGGACCGGCGTCCGTCGATCCAAAAGGGCGATTGGTGTATCGCGGAATGCGACCGCCAAAAATCACGCCGCCCGAGCCGGGATCGAAAGTGATGTCGATTCCGCAACAGTCGGACTCCGGCCCCATTTTGCGTGCGGACTTTGATCAACGAACCGTCGACACCGTCACCACGCTCAAGGTGTTGCAGCCCGGTGCGATGACGCTCACGCAGGAAGGCACCAACATGTCGCTCAAGTTGGTGGTGAATCCAATGGACACCGGCGATGAGTGGGGCATGTTACCCGATGGCACCATCGCGATTCTGCGCGCGCATGACTATCACGTGGATTGGGTAACACCTGATGGAAAGATCACGTCTTCACCCAAGATGGCGTTTGACTGGAAGCCCATGACGGACGCACAAAAACAGTTCAAGCTCGACTCGATTCGCCCAGAGTTACAAAAGGCCATTGACGCACAGCCCCCGCAGATGGTGCCGACGGCCGAGGGTCCGCGACGCATACGTATGCAGTTCGATTTCGTGCCGATCAAGAAGTTGTCCGACTACGAACCATCAATTGCGCCCGGCGCGTTGAAGGTCGATCCGAAAGGCAATTTGTGGATCGTGCCGCGCACGTCGGCCGGCGCCAACGGCGGGGTGTTGTATGATGTCGTGGATCGCAAAGGCCAAGTCACCGAGCGCGTGCAATTTCCCAAAGGGTACGCCTTGGCCGGGTTTGGTGACGGTGGAGATGAGGTGTATCTAATCCGGGTGGACGGGAAGGTGGCGTTTCTCGAACGCGCGAAATTGCGATAGTACGTCGGCACGTTACAAGCGCGTTTCATTGAGGTGCAGGCGGTTAAGTTATTCAGCAGTAATGGTTTACCTATCAAGTGTGACATTAGTCGTGCCTTGACGTGGCGTCCGGCATCCCTTACAATTCCGTCCAGTGTTAGCACTCTCCCTCGGTGAGTGCTAACGCGTTCTGGACACCGAGTTAGTTCACTGACCCAATATGTTGGAGGGCAGGACCCCATGAGCAAAGTAGCGCCGTTGGCCGACCGCGTCGTCATCAAGCCGTCTGAAGAGACGGAGCAGATGCGCGGCGGACTGTACATCCCCGACACTGCCAAGGAAAAGCCGCAACAGGGCACTATCGTTGCAGTCGGACCGGGCCGTTATGAGAAGGACAAGCGTGTGCCGATGGATGTGAAAGTCGGCGACAAGGTGCTGTACGGTAAATACAGCGGCACCGAAGTCACGATTGAAAATGAACCGTTGTTGATCTTGCGCGAGTCGGACGTGCTCGCCGTGATCGGCTGATTCACTACTACGACCGACCTCTCACCCATATAAGCAACCATGGCAGCTAAAGAACTCCATTTTAATGTCGAGGCGCGCGCAGCTCTCAAGCGCGGCGTTGATCAGTTGGCGGAGGCCGTTAAGGTCACGCTCGGCCCCAAGGGTCGCAACGTTGTCATCGACAAGAAGTTTGGCGCACCGACGATCACGAAAGATGGTGTGACTGTCGCGAAGGAAATCGAGCTCTCCGATCCCATTGAAAACATGGGCGCGCAGATGGTGAAGGAAGTGGCCACCAAAACCAGCGACATCGCGGGTGACGGCACCACCACCGCCACCGTTCTCGCACAGGCGATCTTCCGCGAAGGCCTCAAGAACGTCACCGCCGGCTCAAATCCGATGGCGCTCAAGCGCGGCATCGACAAGGCCGTTGCGGCGGTCGTCGAAGAACTGAAGAAAATTTCGGTGCCGACCAGCGGCAAGAAGGAAATTGCGCAAGTTGGCGCTATTTCCGCGAACAACGATCTCGAAATCGGCAACCTGATCGCGGAAGCGATGGAAAAGGTTGGCAAGGACGGCGTCATCACCGTTGAAGAAGCGAAGGGTCTCGAGACCACACTCGAAACCGTCGACGGCATGCAGTTCGATCGCGGGTATCTCTCGCCGTACTTCGTGACGGATCCAGAGAAAATGGAAGCCGTGCTCGAAGGCGCGATGATCCTCATTCACGACAAGAAAATTTCGTCGATGAAGGATCTCCTCCCGGTGCTCGAGAAGGTCGCGCAGCTGTCGAAGCCGTTGCTGATCATCGCCGAAGACATCGAAGGCGAAGCGTTGGCCACGTTGGTCGTGAACAAGTTGCGTGGCACGCTCCGCGTGTGCGCAGTCAAGGCGCCTGGTTTCGGCGATCGTCGCAAGGCCATGCTGCAGGACATTGCGACGCTCACGAACGGCAAGGTTATCTCCGACGAAATCGGCTTCAAGCTCGAGAACGCGGTCATTACCGACCTCGGCTCGGCCAAGCGTTTGGTTATCGACAAAGACAATACGACCATCATTGATGGCGCCGGCGACACGAAGGACATCGAAGGCCGCGTGAAGGAAATTCGCGGCGCCATCGACAAGAGCACGTCGGATTACGACAAGGAAAAGCTCCAGGAACGTTTGGCGAAGCTCGCGGGCGGTGTGGCCGTGATCAACGTTGGCGCGCCGACGGAAGCCGAAATGAAGGAAAAGAAGGCCCGCGTCGAAGACGCGCTGCATGCCACGCGTGCCGCCGTCGAAGAAGGCATCGTTCCTGGCGGTGGTGTTGCGCTCATTCGTGCGCAGAGCGCCCTCAAGGACTTGAAGGTTTCCGAGCGCGACGAGCAGATCGGTGTTGAGATCGTCCGCAAGGCGATTGAAGAGCCGCTCCGCGCGATCGTGGCGAACGCTGGTGGCGAAGGCTCCATCGTTGTGGAGAAGATTCGCACGGCCAAGGAAAAGAACTTCGGTTACAACGCCCTCACGGACGTGTACGAAGATCTCGTTCAGGCTGGTGTTATCGATCCGACGAAGGTGACGCGTACTGCATTGCAGAACGCGGCGTCAATCGCGGGCTTGTTGCTCACGACGGAAGCGTTGATTGTCGAGAAGAAGGAACCGGCATCTGCTGGCGGCCATGCGCATGGCGGTGGCGGTGGTGGTGGTGGCATGGGCGGGATGTACTAGTTCAGGCCAGAATGTAAAAGCGGGCGACTCGAGAGAGTCGCCCGTTTTGCGTAGGTTGGTGTGGGTGTCTCGTGCTCCACGCTCTCGATGATTTCCGGAGATTTTCGTTGCGTACACGAATCTGGCTGGGCGCGGCGCTGTGTGCAGGGGCGCTTGGCGTATGACCTCCGCGCAGGGTGGGAATGTTCGGTCGGTCTTCGAAATCGTCCGTATCCAATTTCAGTGAAGTTGCTTTCACGCGGAGGCGCGGAGCTCGCGGAGGCGCGAATGAACGACATTCGAGCAACTGCCGGCTACTGCTTATTCAAGCTGCGCGTGACAACCCAACCACTTTATCGCGCACGCCGTTAGAAAGGAAAAAGGAAATGTTATGCGAATATGATCCACGCCGCCTGAGACTCCGCGAGCTCCGCGCCTCCGCGTGAAAGAAATGCTTCACCACATTGTCGCACGTGTGTGGTCGAGGACGCACGCAGTTCCATTGGCTTGCACAGTGGTCGCCAGCTGTTGTTTGCAAAGCCAACGTTCAGAACATGAATCCCAACTGCACGGCCCGAGCACTCACACCATTCGCGCGCGTCGCATACGGCCCGCGAATCTCCGTCTGATGCGCGGCCCATACATCTTCCCGTTTCCATCCGGCTTTGCGCAGCGCATTCACGGCCGCCAGCACCGCGACGTCCGGCGTGTTATTCGTTTCACTCAGGTGCGCGAGCACAACTGCCCTCAGTCCTTTGTGCGCGCATTGGGCAATGAACGCCGCGGCCTGTCGATTCGACAAATGCCCAAGCGAGCTGCCGATGCGTCGCTTGAGCATCCACGGATAGGGCCCGTTCGCGAGCATCTGTTCGTCGTGGTTCGATTCGACCACGAGCACATCCAGTCGGTCGAAATAATTCGGCAGCGATTCGGGCACGTGGCCGAGGTCCGTCGCAATGCCAACGCGACATCCACTGGAACGATCGGTTATCACGAGCGCCGCCGCCTCACTCGCGTCGTGCGGAACCGGTGTGGCGATCACGCTCAATCCACCAATGCTGAAGGCGCAATTCAGAATCGCGACCGACATCGACGCACCAACCAGCGTCGTTGCGTCCGGCAGATTGCTGAGTGTTCCAGCGGTCGCATGCAGCGGCCAGTTCCAACGCTTGCACGCTGCCACTGCGCCGCACGCATGATCCGTATGTTCGTGCGTGAGCAGCAATGCCTGCACATCTTCCGGGCGCTTGCCGGCGAGTGCGAGACGCTTGGTTAGTGCGCGGGGATTAAATCCTGCGTCAACGAGTATGGTCGTGTCCTGACTCTCGATCAGCACCGAGTTGCCGCGGCTGCCGCTGCCCAACACCGTAACGCGAAGCATGACGAAGGCTACGTGCGCGTCAGGGGGTGCGCCAGCGGGCCGCGTGCACGGCGCGCAGGAACGTGCGCCCTTCGTCGTTCAGCGGTACGTGACGCCGACTCATCATGCGTTCGGCCGTCTCTACAAACTTGTCGATGCTGTACGAATCGTACGGCGCGCCGCTGCCCCACGCGAATGGCTCGACGGCTTTTGGTGGCATACGATCAAACACGTTGGCGGCGGTGCCCAACACGCATCCCGTGGTGAGTTTCAGGCCGATGCCGGTTTTGACGTGATCGCCAAACAGGGTGCCCAGGAATTGCAGCCCGGTATCGCGAACACCGTTCGGTGTCCAGAGTGCGACAGTGCCGTACGTGTTTTTGAGGTTACTGGTGATCGTGCCCGCGCCCATGTTGACCCAGCGACCAACAATCGAGTGCCCGACAAATCCGTCGTGGCCTTTGTTGCTGTGACCCACAAACACAGTCGCGGAAAGTTCACCGTGCACTCGGCACGTCTCACCAATGGCGCTGCCGGAAATGCGATCGCCCATCACGGTCGAATTGGCACCGATGTAACACGGTCCAACGACACGCGTGAACGCCTGAACCGATGCGCCTTTCCTCAGCATGATCGGACCAAGTGCCGTGTCGAAGAACGTGTATGGCTCCACCGTCGCGCCCTGTTCCTGATACACCGGGTGATCACCGCTCATTCCCTTCCACGTACCAGCGGTACGAGCATGCACCTCGAGTGTGGTCGCCAGTGCAGGAATATCGGCGTTGAGCAGTGGTGTCAGGTGTCGCACGATGTCCCACACTTCTTCCAACCACAAACCGGGCATTTCAACGCGCGCGTTCGTCACGGCATGCTCAGACACATCAGTGCGGCGTCCGGCGGGTGCCGTCGCATCGCTGGCGAGATCCAACGCGGCAACTTCTGCCAGGCCAAGCGTTCCGTTGGCGAGCAGTGCCGAATCCAACGCGCCGCGCAGTTGCACTGCGGCGAGCACACCGTTGACGTACCAGGTGCGGCCGTTTGGTGGAGACTGCTTGTCCTCCTTTCGCATGTAGCTGAGCGCAGCGTCGGCCAACGCGATGGCCGCACGCGAATTAACCAATATTGTGCCCGCGGGAATCAGCTGACGCTCGAAGACCGGCGCGTTTTCCTCGGTGAAGTGTGCGAGGTGCGGCGCGCCCACAAACGAAACCCCTTTCGCTCGCAACGCGTGCTCCCAACGTTCTCTCATGAGCAACGCACCCACCCGCATTTCGCACAACGGACGGCTCAGCGCAAACGGCTCAAACGTGCGTGCCTTTGCGTCGTCATAAAAAACGAGTGTTCGAATTGGCACGCTGAACGGCGTAGCGTTCATGTGGTCGGGCGTGTGCTGATCGCGCGAATGGTCACGTCAGTCGCCGCGCAAATTGTCACGTCCGTTCCCACGCAAATCTTCACGTCAGTTACCACGCAAAGCAGCCGGCAGTGAATCCAGCAACGCTTTGAGATCCGTCGCTTTTTCCACTGTCGTGACTAATACCAACCCCTCGCGCGCGACGACGACGAGATCCTGCACGCCGTACAACACGACCGCACTGCCTTCCGCGAACACAACGTTGCCACCTGACTGCAACACATGCGTGCGGCCTTGCAGCGTGTTCCCCAACGCATCCTGTTCGCGGACGCGGCGCAACGCCGACCACGTGCCCACGTCATCCCATCCGAACGATCCGGGAATCACCAGCACGCGCTGACTACGCTCCAAGACGCCTACGTCAATCGCAATGGGTTTGACATGCGCGAAAAACTGCACAAGGTCATCGCCGTATTGTGCCAGCGCCGGTGCAACTTCGGGCGTGAGGGCGTTGATCTCGTCCAACAGATCACCAACACGCCACGCGAAGATGCCGGAGTTCCAGAAACAACCCTCGTTCACCAGCACCGCGGCGCGGACACGATCGGGCTTTTCTTCGAACTTCTCGACTTTGAACACGCCATCGCTCACCGCCGCGCCTGGACGGATATAGCCAAATCCAGGATCAGGACGCACCGGCACGATGCCCACAGTCACCAGCGATTGTTGAGTGAACGCGAGTTCTGCTGCGCGTGCGAGGGTCGCGCGATATCCGTTCACGTCACCAATGGCCCAATCCGCGTGCACACAGACCATCACCGCGTCGCGTCCGTCGCGCCGCGCAATGGTGTGCGCCGCCCACGCGAGCGCCGCACAGGTACCGGCGGGTTGCGGTTCGGGAATGATGTTCTCCGCTGGCAGCGTTGGCGCGAGTGCAGCCACCTGCGTGCGAAGCGTCGCATTCGTCAACACCAGCGTGCGTTCAGGCGGCGCGAGCGTCGTCAGACGATTCAACGTGTCGGACAACATCGGCTCGTTCGTGACGAGCGGCAATAATTGTTTGGGATTCTCGGGAGTCGAGATGGGCCAGAATCGCGACCCCACTCCACCGGCCAGAACAACACTCCAGGTATGCACGACGATTATTCGGTGTCGGGGGAAGAGACAGCTTGCATCGGCGAGGGCGGTGCGCCATCGGGCACTGTGCCACCCGGCACTGTGCCACCCGGCACTGTGCCACCCGGCACTGTGCCACCCGGCACTGTGCCACCCGGCACTGTGCCACCCGGCACTGTGCACGTCAGCGCCATCACGCGCGCCAATAATCGGCGCGGACTAAACGGTTTGGTCATGAATTCCGAAACGCCCAATGTTTCGGTTTGGCGGGTCTGTACATCGTGGCCGGCGGCAGTCAGCACGACGCACAACAGGTCTTTCCAGCGATCATCCGCGCGCATGGCGCTCAGCACATCGATTCCGCTCATGCCGGGCAGCATCAGATCGAGCACAACCAGTTTGATATGCGGCTCCCGTTCCAGTGCCACGAGCGCTTGCGCCCCAGTCTCGGCCACCGTCACGGTAAACGGTCCTTGCTCGAGACGTGTCTTGATAATGCGGCCGATGTGCGGCTCATCATCAACGACCAGGATGTGCGTTGGTTGGTCGGATGCCGAAGGCGCGGATGCCGGTGCTGTCACGCGGTCCTCAGGCGAGGGCCGCGATTTGTGTGCGATGGCGCCGGAGGTCGAACAGCAGCGATGCGAGGTTGGCGCCTGGTCGCAGGACCACGAGCAGTAACGCTTCCGTCGACACCGAAGAAATCACTGCGACACCCGCCTCGTACTCCAGTACCATGATCCCGAAATCACCGCGACCGCTGGCGGCTCCCATCTCTACGGCGGCCATCACCATCGGTGGCACATAGGCCGCGAGGCGCTCGGCGTCGTGCGCGGGAGCGGTTGCCCCGTCAATCAACAGGCCATCACGGCCTAGCACGATTGCCGCGTCCACGCCCTCACGGCGGCGTAGAGCACTGACCAGATCGCGAATGGTGGGCATCAATTCTCCTGAGGTAGTCGGTGTGCGAAGGCTGGGGGGGACAGCAGGTGAAGTCAAGCGACCCAAGCGCTTGCCGGATCACGAGTTGAGCGATAACCTCCAACGTTCGCCCACGTCTTCCGAACCCCGGTAATTTCTCCGTTGAAACGTCTTCGTCGTACAATCACGCTGTGCCTGGTGGCGCCCCTCATTGGGGGTGGGTTTGGGGCATGCGCTAATGACGCCAATTTTACCCAGAACGCAACGTCAACGAACTTCATAACCGGCGCGAACTTGTACGCGTTGACGGGAACGCCGCCGGAACTGCCCGCGGGTTTCGAGGCCACCTCGAATTCGTTCGTTCGGCCTCTGGTTGGTCAGTTTTCAGGCGCCGTGAACTTCGAGCTCGCGTTCGATATCCGCGCCGACGGGAAAGTCCTGCTCCTGCCGGTGCGCGCCCTCATTCCGTTTGCGCCCGCGCCATCCGGCGGCGCGCCGTCCATTGCGCTGCTCAAAAGCGCACAACCGTTTGACGTCGTCACGCGCGCTCCGGCCAACGCCGCCTTCGTGAACGATTCCGTGGCCGTCGCTTCGGCGGGTGACACCTATCTCATCAAGGTGAACACTTCCAATTGCGTGTACGGCGAACCGCTGTATGGGAAAATCGTGATTGACAGCGTCATCGTTGCACAACGCCGCATGGTGGTGCGCGCGCTGATGAATCTCAATTGCGGTGGGTATCGCTCATTGCTAATCGGAATTCCAAAGGACTGAGCTCGTATGCACGACATCCGCCTGCTTCGCGATGATCTGCCACGACTCCGCGAAGGGATGCGGCGGCGCGGCAAACTCACTGAACTCGAACCCATCCTCTCACGCGCCGAAGCGCTCGAGAAGGAGCGTCGCGCGTCCATCACTGAACTCGAAACACAGCAGGCGCGTCGCAACGCGCTGACGCAAGAAGTCGCGCGCAAGCGAAAGGCGGGCGACGATGCGACAGCGCTTATTGCGGAAGGACGCACGATTGGTGACGCCATCACCACGCTTGAACAGCGCAAGACCCAGGCGGAAACTGCGGTACAGCAGATTTTGTACGAGCTGCCCAACATCACACGCAGCGATGTCCCGGAAGGTGGGGAAGAAGCGAACAGCGTTGTGCGCAGCTGGGGAACACCGCGCGCCGCCGACGCTGCGATTCAACCACACTGGGACGTTGGCCGGAAACTCGGCCTGCTGGATCTCGAACGTGGCGCGAAAATCGCGGGCTCGGGCTTCATTGTGTATCGCAAGGGTGGTGCACGCCTCGTGCGCGCGCTCATGAACTTCATGCTCGACCTGCACACGAACGAACACGGCTACGAAGAGTGCTGGGTGCCGTTGCTGGCCAATCGTGCGTCGATGACGGGTACGACGCAATTGCCCAAGTTCGCCGAAGACATGTACGACGTGAATGGCGAGGATCTCTTTCTCATTCCCACCGCCGAAGTCCCGCTCACGAATTTGTACCGCGACGAAATTCTGGATGCGACCGATTTGCCAAAGGCGTTTACGGGTTACAGCGCTTGCTTCCGGAAAGAAGCGGGATCAGCTGGCAAGGACACACGAGGGCTGCTGCGCGTGCACGAATTCGACAAAGTCGAACTGGTGAAGTACGCTGCACCCGAAACGTCGCACGACGAACTCGAAGCGATGACGGCCAACGCGGAAGCCGTGTTGCAGAAGCTCGGCTTGCCGTACCGCGTGGTGTTGCTCGCCGCCGGTGATACCGGATTCGGCAGCGCGAAAACGTATGACCTCGAAGTGTGGGCACCGGGCGTCGGTAAATGGCTGGAAGTA
>Ga0335397_10008345_pt1 | contig 13052 bp, 9 predicted proteins | sample MAT04_FD_205740 | JGI IMG/M metagenome (GOLD analysis project Ga0335397, IMG submission 205740) | Freshwater microbial communities from Lake Fryxell liftoff mats and glacier meltwater in Antarctica - MAT-04 (spades assembly) (version 2) ...
CGGCGGCGTTCAGCGACGGCAACCTCAGCTCGCAGACGTTGATCCCCGAGAGCCCGAACCTCGACAACTTCCGCACCTTGTTCGAGCAGCCGTTCTGGCGATGGTTCTGGAACTCGATGTTCATCGGAGTGATGACCGGCATCTGGACGGTGTTCTTCTGTGCGCTCGGCGCCTACGCATTCAGCCGCATGCGGTTCAAGGGCCGGCGCAGCGGGATGCTGTCGCTGCTGTTGATCCAGATGTTCCCCAACCTGCTCGCCGTGGTGGCGTTGTTCCTCTTCATGACCCGCATCAAGGGGCTGTACCCGTCCATCGGCCTCGGCACGTCATGGGGGCTCATCTTCATCTACCTCGGCGGTGCGCTCGGCGTGAACACCTACCTGATCAAGGGGTTCTTCGACACCATCCCGTACACGCTCGACGAGGCCGCCAAGATCGACGGCTGCACCCACGCGCAGACGTTCTTCAAGATCATCCTGCCGCTCGCCCGACCCGTGCTCGCCGTGATCGCTCTCCTGTCGTTCATCACCACTCAGGCCGAATACCTGGTGGCCAGCGTGATGCTCGGCCAGAACGAGGACGCCAAGACGCTCGCGGTCGGGTTGTCGCAGTACGTGCGAGCCGGGTTCGACAACCGGTGGGGGCCGTTCGCCGCTGGTTCGCTGATCGGCGCGATCCCGGTGGTGCTGCTGTTCATGTTCCTACAGCGCTACATCGTGTCCGGGCTCACATCCGGCGCCGTCAAGGAGTGAGTTCGCCGGCCGGCGACGCTGATCGGCCGACCCTCCACCGCCACTCCACCGCCACTCCACCGCCACTCCACCGCCACTCCACCGCCGGGATGGCATCGGTACGGTCGGCTTCCACATCTTCATCGACCGGCTCACGAACTCGGGCTCCCGACCATCTCGTACCCCTCGCCGTGACGTCGATCCATCTCAGCCCGTGACGGCACATTCCTGAACGACCTCCGAACCATGGTCGACGCCACCGGACACAGCGTCACCTACGTGCGCGGGTCGGCCATCGAGAACGGGCTCGTTCACATCTTCCACCGAGCGACCGGTGCCGAGCCGATGCACGTCGTCCTGCCGGGGGTGCCGCACGCCTACGTCGTGGCCTGTTCCATCGATGCTGCCAGATAGCGTCGAGCGACGTGAATCAGACGAAGAACCGGATGCAGGCGCTCGGACTACTCGACCGCTCCTTCAAGGCCGCCACCGACGCCGAACTCGCCACAGCGATCGAGGCACTCGACGACGACCACCGCGAAGGCCTCGAGTCGTTCGTCGCCGCCGCCACGCCCGACGGCGTACGTGCAGCGGTGAAGTCGGGACGCATCAACGGCGACATGGAAGCCATCGCTGCGATCATCTCCGACCTGTGCCTCGCCGACTGCATCAAGGAACTCGGCGACCACGCCGACAACCCGTCGACCGACCAGCTCCTCGAAGTGCTGCCGGGCGTCGTCGAGCGTCACGGTGTGGCGGTCAGCCGGATGATGCTCGCCGGCACCGTCGCCGGTGAGGCGCCCGCATCAGCGATCATCCGCGACCTGCTCAAGTCCGACGAACTCGTCGCGCTGCCGAAGGTCGACGAGACCACGATCGCTCCACTGATCGACACGTCGAAGCGCTCTCCCGATGAGCAGGCTGCGATGAAGCTCAAGCGAGCAGAGGCGAAGGCCGCCAGGAAGGAAACCGACCGAGCGCGCCGCGCCCAATCGGCCGCCGACCGCAAACGCGCCTGAGCACCTCAGGGGTCAGACCCGAGATGTCATCCGTCGTTCGTGGGCGAGGAGCCAGGCTTTGGTGTCGACGCCGCCTGCGAAGCCGGTGAGTGCACCGCTCGACCCGACCACACGGTGGCACGGCACGATGATCGAGATCGGGTTGCGACCGTTCGCCGCGCCGACCGCCCGCGCCTTACGGCGATCGCCCATCTGCTCGGCCTGCTCGCCGTAGCTGACGGTGGAGCCGTAGGGGATCGTTCGCAACGACGCCCACGCCGACCGTTGGAACTCGGTGCCCACTGCGTCGAGCGCTACATCGAACTCGGTGCGCTCGCCGGTGAAGTACTCGGCGAGTTGTACGACGGTCGCAGCGATCACCGGGTGGCTCGGGTCGTCGGACGTGTCGTCCAATCGGACGCGCGCCGGGTCGTCGTCGGGCCACAGGATGGCCCGAACGCCGTCGTCGCTGGCGACGATCGTGAGCGCGCCGACCGGGCTGTCGATCACGGTGCTGAACAGTGGATCGTTCATGGGTCTGCTTTCGGGTGTCGATCGGACAGGCTCGCCCAGAGTTGGTGGACGGCGTACGAACGCCATGGCGCCCAACGTGACGCCTGACCGGGGCAGAGCCCGAGGCCGAGGCGATCGAGGGCGCGACGCACACCGAGGTCGTTGGTGAGGAACGTGTCGGGATGTCCGAGGCCGCGCATCACCACGTAGTCAGCAGTCCATGGGCCGATCCCCTTGAGGGCCGACAGTTGGCGGTGAGCAACGGCCGGGTCGCTGCCCACGTCGAGTTCGACGAGGCCGTCGGCGACCGCAGCAGCGACTCGTCGGATCGTGTCCCGTCGGGCGCCCGGCATCGAGAACGTAGTGTCGGGGGCGATGGCCAGTTCGTGTGGTTGCGGAAACACGTGCGTGATGTCTCCGACCGGTTCGCCGAGCGGACGCCCGACCGCACGGACGATCCGTCCTGCCACCGTTCGCGCCCCTGCGATCGACACCTGCTGGCCGATCACGGCCCGGATCGCCGTCTCGTAGGGATCGACACTCGAAGGCGCCCGTCGACCCGGTACCGCTGCAACGAGTGCGGTGAGGGTCGAGTCGGCTCCGAGCGCAGCGTCGACGGCGGTCGGATCACTGTCGAGGTCGAGGAGGCGACGGATGCGCTGCACTGCGACGCCGAGATCCGACCACGTCGACAGCTCGAGGCGTGCGGCGACATGGTCGGGTCGGGCCACGAGTTCGATGATGGCGACACCGCCCGGCAGGCCGAGTGAGCGACGGTAGGTGCTGCCGTCCCACGACTCGACACCGGGGATCGACCGGTCGCCGATGAATGACATCACCGCGCACGAGGCGAACGGCGTCCGCACTGCGAGCCGGACTGCGACCGCGACCCTGGCACCGTTACCTGCTGGATCCGGGTCCTCCGTGCTCGACGCCGAACCGCGACGGGTCGCAGTCCGGAGTTCGGTCGGCGACGATGCGAACACCTCGCGCATCGTGTCGTTGAACTGCCGCACGCTCCCGAAGCCGGCAGCGAACGCGATGTCGGTGAGGCCGAGCGACGTGGTCTCGACGAGGAGGCGAGCCGTGTGGGCGCGTTGCGCCCTGGCGACGGCGAGTGGACCTGCGCCGAGTTCGTCGGTGAACACCCGGTTGAGATGGCGCTCGCTGTAGCCGAGCCGACTGGCCAGTCCGGTGACGCCATCTCGTTCTACGATGCCGTCGGCGATGAGCCGCATCGCTCGGGCGACCACGTCCTGGCGAACGTTCCACTCCGGCGAGCCGGGCGAGGCATCGGGTCGGCACCGTTTGCAGGCCCGGAAACCCCGCTGCTGCGCTGCGGCTGCGGTCGGGTAGAAGTCGACGTTGGTGCGCTTCGGTGTGATCGCGGAGCAGCTGGGTCGGCAGTAGATGCCGGTGGTGCGCACGGCGGTGACGAACCAGCCGTCGAAGCGCTGGTCGCGGCTCTGCACTGCGACGTAACACTGGTCGGGGTCGAGCGGCGGCACCTCCTCATCATGGCCCATCGAGGCGCCGAGCCCTGGCGGGAATCGGCCATGTCCCTCCACACCCGATTTCAGTCGGCGGCGATGGGTGTGTGCGTCGTCGCCGTTCGGTACGACGGGCCTGCGTCGGGCGAGCCTGCGGGTACCAGCTTGAAGCGCAACACGTACAGCCCGATGACGCAACAGACGACGCCACCGAAGAACCCGGTCTGCTTGCCGACCACCTGGGCGAAGCCGCCGATGAACAACCCGCCGAACACCGAGCCGACCTCGAAGAACATCGTGAACGAACTGATCGCCCATGCGCGATCGCTGTCGCTCGCCCGATTGACGGTGAGCGCGAGCAGCGACGGATAGTTGAACGCCATCCCGATGCCGACGAGGATCGAAGCCACCCACAGCGCAGCCACCGTCGGCACGATGGCGAGGATCGCGAGCCCGATCATCAACGTGCCGAGCGCAATGGTGACAGCCAGACGCGGGCCGAGGCGCTCGGGCAGCGTGGCGCCGAAGATACGTACCAGCACCGAAGTGAGCGAGTAGGCAGCGAACAGCCCGCCGGACGTTGCGAGGCCGACCTCTCGCGAGTAGTCGGGGATGAACGCGCCGAACGTCGTGAACGCCGCCACGCCGGACGCGAGCACCACACCCGGCATCACCGCTGCCGGATGCATGATCTTTCGACGGCCCGACGTGGGAGCGGCCGAGGCTATGGTTTCGTCGACGGTGTCGAGCGGCGCGACTCGCGCCGGCGCGAACAACGCCACAACCGCCGAGAGCAGGGCGAAGGCCCCGGCCGCTGCGAAGGCACGCTCGAACTGCGTGTCTCCGAGCAGGAACTCGCCGAAAATCGGTCCGATCCCGATGCCACCGAACACGGCAACCGAGAAGTAGCTGGCTCCTTCTGCCCGACGTTCTCGGGGCGACAGGTCGGCGATCAAGGTGGCCGCTCCGACGAACACCGCCGCCTCACCGATGCCCATGATCCCGCGCATCACGAGCAGCTGCCAGAACTCGGTGACCTGACTCGACGCGATTCCGGCGAGCCCGGCAACCGAGGCGCCGACGACGAGCAACACCCGTCGGCCGTATCGGTCGGCGAGACGTCCGAGCACCGGTCGGGCGATGATCGCCGACACTGCGAACACGGCGATCGTGAGGCCGATGCCGAACTCACCGAGCCCCAGCGGCCCCTCGATGAACAGCGGAACGATCGGGATCAGCATCCCGATGTACACGAAGAAGACCATGGCCGCAGCGGTGACGATCAGGAAGGGCCGCGTGAGCAGTGTCGCCTGCGCCGGACCCCCCGTGTTCGTCTCCATCGACATTCCGCCAATCCTGCCGAGTGACGAGCCCCGTCCCGCAACCGGACCCCGCTCGCGACCGATGTCACAACCTCGTGTGTGCGCGATCGGGTTCAGATGCGGGCGACGTCGACCGACACCGACAGCGACTGCGACGACGCCGGGCCGACCACCACGCCACGCACGGGTGCCACGTCGGCGTAGTCGCGTCCCCACCCGATGGTGACATGGCGCGAGGGCGCCATGATCCCATTCGTGGGGTCGAAGTCGAGCCAACCGTGGTCGGGCACCCACACCGAACACCAGGCATGCGATGCGTCGGTGCCGATGGTCTTCGGCTCACCGGGCGGCGGTTCGGTCTCGATGTATCCGCTCACGTAGCGAGCGGCGAGCCCGAGCGTCCGCAGCGCGCCGACCGCGAGATGTGCGAAGTCCTGGCAGACACCGCGCCGCTCACCGAGCACGACGTCGAGCGGCGAACTCACCTCGGTGGACGACGGATCGAACACATAGGTCTCGAAGATGCCCGAACACAAGGCGGTCGTCGCTTCGACCACGCCACGCCCAGGCGTGAACGACGCCGATGCGAGGGCCGACAGCTCCATTCGATTCGCGTCGATCGTCACGAAACGCGACGGGGCCGTGAACGGCGCCACGTCGAGCGCCGTCGGGCCTCTCAGCCCGGCGACCGTCGCAGCCACTCGTTCCCATCCCACGTCGACACGCGGTAAACCGAGCTCCCAGACCCGCGCCTCGGTGATGGCCTCGACCACGAGACCGTCGTGGGGGCGATGCAACCCGAACTGCACGACACGGTTACCGAACACGTCTTCGCGCTCGTCGAACTCGTCCGGGTCGGGGTGAGTGGTGACCACCGACGACGCCACCGTCTGCGACGGGGTCGGTCGGGCGAGCACGCACGCAACGCTGTAGCCGTCGATCATGGTGGTGCCATACCGATACTCGGTGCGGTGCACGACGCGGTAGCGCTGGCCGGGCATGTCAGTCGCGTCCCATCATGCGTGGATCGACAGGCGCTGCCAGGTACGAACCGACGACATCACGCGCGAGACGATCGCATCCGGCGAAGACCTGGGCGAGCACGGCGGCCGTCGATTCGACGGACTCGAACGACGCCGCCTCGATCACCGAGAGCAGACCCGTCGTCTCCTCCACCCCGCGTTCCCAGCCGAGACGGCCCGCCTGGTGCCGGACTTCTCGAATCGCCGACGCTGCGGCACGAGGATTGTCGACCTCGGCGACGACGAGGTGCACGGCGGTCCGGAACTCGACGTCGCTGCGATGGCGCCGCCGATATGCCACCAGGCTCTCGTTGGTCGCCAGGATCAGTTCGACGACACGCTGACGCTGGAAGTCGAGTCGGTGATCGTCTGCGTGGCCCGCCGTCCACGACATCGCCGACAGTGGCTCGCCGCGGTACAGCCCGAACGCACCGCTCACTCCGTCGATCACCCCGAAGGCCCGTTCGAGCCGGCGGCCGATCTCACCGAATCGCCACGCCGGTCCGCGCACCACGCTCTCGTTCCAGAGTCCGGAGAGCGAGGCGAGATCGACGAGGATGTTCTCGAGGGCTCGTCCGTCGATGCGGGCGATGTCGACCACCGATGGTCCCGGAGATCCGTCTTCGGTCACCATCCAGCGCAGCTGTGCACGTGAGGCCGCGAGACGGGCGAGCATTCGACCGGCGGTCGTCGAGAAGAACTCGCGCACCGACGACGCCTCGGCGAGGAAGGAGCCCAACTGTTTGGCCAACGCTTCGACGCCCGATGCGAACGTGGCTCCGGCGCGTCCCGGTTCCCCGCCCCTCTGCGGCACACCCGCTACCGCTGCCAACATGTCGAGACCGTGCTCCACCCACGGCTCGGCCACCTCGGCAGCCACGAGTCCACTCGTGCGGTCGAGCACCACTTCCATCGATCGCGCCAAGATCTCGGCTCGCTCCATCGCCCGACCTGCCCAGAACAAGGCCTCGGCGGAACGTGTCGGGACCGATTCGATCAAGTCGACCTGTGGCAGCGGGTCGCGGCGACGCATCGACGGGGGCGCCACCGTTCCACCGACCACCCACACGTCCTTCGCGGTGGCCGCAGTCGGCCGGATCGGATCGTCACCGGGCAGCAGTACGCGGGCGCTCCCGCCCTGGAGTACGTCGATGCCCTTGTCGCTGGCAACCAGGTGCAGGCGCAACGTGATCGCACGATCGACGAGGCCGGTGCCGTCGTAGCAGGGCCAGGTCGTCCACTCTCGCTCGGCGCGATCCGCTGCTGGCATGAAGGGCAGCGGCCACACCTGCTGATAGTCGGACGCTCGACCGGTGAGCCACGCACCTGCGGCGTCCCAGTGCTCGGCGAGCGCAGGGTCCTCGAGCACACCGCTGCCATGCGCATTCGCCAGGCTGACTCCTCGCGACCGCGCTGCCAACAGCAGGCCCGGGACACCGGCGCTACCTTGGGCATTGACCTCCATCGGGTCCACCTGGTCGTCTTCGAGCCGTCGGAAGATCACGTCGATCGGCTCGAGCCCCGACAGCGATCGCAACCACACCTGGCGTCGACGCACGACGAGGTCGGCCCCCTCGGCGAGGTGCAATCCGAGCCGGGTGGCCAGGTACGACTGTTCGACGAACGACGGGTGGTCGACGCCTCCCGACAGGACCACGATCCGCGGGTTGCCGTTCAAGGAGACGTCTGCGAGTCCGTCGCGAAGCCGATCGGCGAACGGGTCGAGTGAACGCAGCGCACGACCCGCCGGCAACCGCGAGATCGCATCGCGATGCACTCGACTGGCGACCGAGCGCCCCAGCAGCGCGTAACCGACGCCAGCTGGCGCGTCGGTGAGGTCGCGCACGACGCGCCACCGACCGGACACGTCACGGACGACGTCGACGGCGTAGTTGGTGAGCCATCGGCGGTGCGGACGCTGGCCGAAGGCCGCCAGGCGATAGTGCGGACTGCCCCACAAGGCAACGGGGTCGATCACCGTGTCACGAAGCAGCGACCGGGCACCATAGAGGTCGCCGAGAACCGCTTCGAGCATCCGCATGCGGGCGATCGCTCCGTTGGCGAGCGCGACGAATTCGTCTGCATCGATGACCAACGGGATCGGGTCGAGGCGCCACGGTCGCGACTCGAGCGCCACCGTTCGACCGTCGGCGCGCAGCGGAAGATCGTGCACGATGTGCCCGGCACCCTCGGCCGCCAACAGCCGATCGTGGTCCACCTGGCGGGTACCGAGGTCTGCGAACCCGGCAATCGTTCGCATCAGTGCTGCGGCATCGAGCCCACCCCGGCTGAACACGGCCGAAGGTGGTGTTCCGGCTTCCCGGTCGAGACCGGTGTCGAGACCGGTGTCGAGATGGGTGTCGAGATGGTCGGTCATAGCGGGATGATTCGCGGTCGATCAGTGAACGACATATTGCTCGTGCATCACGTTGTCGAGTCCGGCGAGCGCGTTCTGTACCTCGTCCATCGCCTTGTCGAGCACGGCCCCGTCATCGGCTGCGGGACGACTCCGTCGCAGTTGGCGATCAACGGCCTCGACCGCCCCCAGCACGCTGGAGTACTCGGGGAGGCGCAGAATCGACGTGCGCATCTCGGCCAGGCAGCCTGCGACCGAACGCGGGAAGCGATGGTCGAACAGCAGGAACCGAACCACAGATGGACCCTCGATGGGCCCACGGGTCGCCCGCTGGTACATCTGCAGCGCCGACAGCGATCGCAACACCCCCATCCACTGCACCTCGGCGAATTCGTCGACTTCACCTGGCGGCAACGACAACAAGCTGGCTGCGCGCACGCCGAGCACTCGTGTGGTCATGTCGGCGCGTTCGATGTAGCGACCGAGGCGCCACATCTCGAACACCTCGTCACGCGTCATCGTGGAGATCATCACGCCGTCGAGGCGGCGGCTCTCGTCGATCACTCGCGAGAGGAAGCGATCGCGGCGACGCCGATCGACCGACGTGACCGCTGCGCCGCGCACGTAGATCGACAAGTCGTTCACGGTCTGCCATGCCTCACGCGGCAACACCTCACGACAGGTCCGCAGATTCTCTCGGCACTGCTCGACGGTGTTGACGATGCTGTTCGGATGTTCCCGGTCGGCGATCAGGAACTGTGCGACCTGGCTCTCGTCGGACCCCACCACCGGCGGCAGCCTGACGTCGCTGCCCGAGATGGACACGAGCGGGCTCCATCGCGACGACGACGTCGGCAAGTCAGCGAGCACGTCACCATACGCGCGCAGGACACGGGCCGAGTCCTCGGCGCGCTCGACGTATCGAGCGGCCCAGTACATCCGATCGGCGACTCGCGACAGCAGCGCCATCAGTCGCTCCCGCCCTGCGATTGCGACAGCGATGATTGCGACGGCGGTGATTGCGACGGCGGTGATCGTGACGGCGGCGATTGCGACAACTGATGGCCGGATGGGTGATGGTTGTCGACGATCCAGGTGTCCTTGCTGCCACCGCCTTGCGACGAGTTGACGATGAGCGATCCCTTGATGAGGGCCACGCGTGTCAAGCCGCCGGCGGTGACATAGCTGTGTTCACCGGTGAGGATGAAGGGTCGCAGATCCAGGTGCCGCGGCTCGATGCCCTCGTCGACGAGCGTCGGTGCGGTCGACAGGTCGAGGATCGGCTGGGCCACCCAATTTCGCGGGTCGGCACGAATCGACTCGGCGGATGCTTCGAGTTCGTCGGCGCTCGCCCGGCTCCCGATCACGATGCCGTAGCCACCGCTCTCGTTGGCGGGCTTCAGCACCAGTTCGCCGAGATTCGCCAACACGTACTCGCGCTCGTCGTCGTACATGCAGCGGTAGGTCGGGACGTTCGGGATCAGAGGATCCTCGCCCAGGTAGTAGCGCACCATGTCGGGCACCCAGGCGTAGACGACCTTGTCGTCGGCGACGCCCGCACCTGGCGCGTTGGCGATCGCAACGTTGCCGGCCTTCCATGCCCGCATCAGCCCGGCGACGCCGAGCGTCGAATCGGGCAGGAACACGTCGGGATCGAGGAAGAGATCGTCGATGCGTCGGTAGATCACGTCGACGCGCTCGAGCCCCTGAATCGTCTTCATGTACACGCAGTCATCGTCACCGACCACGAGGTCCTGGCCCTCGACGAGCTCGGCGCCCATCCGCTGAGCGAGGAACGAGTGCTCGAAGTAGGCCGAGTTGTAGATTCCCGGCGTGAGCACGACGATGCGGGGTTCGTGGCGATCATCAGGGGCGAGCGACGACAGCAATCGGTTGAGTTCGTCGGTGTAGGCATCGACGGGACGGATTCGGTAGTGCTGGAACAGCTCGGGGAAGGTCCGCTTCGCGACGCCACGGTTCTCGAGCAGGTAGCTGACTCCCGACGGCACCCGCAGGTTGTCCTCCAACACGTAGAGCTGGCCATCGCCAGCGCGCACCAGGTCAGAGCCGGAGATGTGGGCCCACACCCCGAACTTCGGATGCACGCCCTCGCACTCGGTGCGGTAGTTGGCGGAACCATCGAGCAGATCTGCCGGGAACACGCCGTCGGCGATGATCCGACGATCGTTGTAGATGTCGTCGATGAAGTGGTTCAGCGCCCGCAACCGCTGCGCCAGTCCGCGTTCGACGAGACTCCATTCATTGCCGTCGATCAGACGCGGGATGATGTCGAACGGCCAGGCGCGATCGATGTTCTCGCCATCGGAGTACACCGTGAACGAGATCCCCATCGTGAGGATCTCGCGATCGGACACCCGCTGGCGCTCACGCACCTCGTCGATCCCGATGCGATGCAGTAGCTCGATGAGTTCGCGCGCCATCGGCCGAGGGCTCCCATCGTCCTCGAGCAATTCATCCACTATCGCTGACCGTACCCCGCCGCCGCCATCCCGACCATCTCCACCCGTTTCCTTCTCGTGAACTCGTGCGGGGATAGTCCACGCACGAGTTCACGAGAAGGAACGGACCGAACCTTCTGGCGCAAGCACGGATAGGTTCGCTACACGGGACTTCCCGCTCGGCTGACACCAGCCCGACTGCAGGATTCAACCCGGAGGGAGCCTCCATGGCCATACTCTCAACGCCGCTCGCTGCGTTGGTAGCGCAACGCCACGGCATCGTCACCCATGACGACCTGACCTGCGATTCATACACCCGAGAATCGCTGCGTTATCAACTCGACAATGGGGTGCTGGTCGGGGTGCACCGGGGCGTGTACCGAGTTGCGACGTCGCCCGACACCTTCGAGAGTCGATGCGCCGCAGCCTGCCTGGCCGACCCACTCGCAATCGTGACGGGGGTCGCTGCAGCACGACTCTGGGAATTTCGGCACGTGTTCCGGACCGACACACCGCACATGCTGGTCGGCCACGACCGCACTCCGATCACGCGCGGTGTCGTTCTGCGACGTTCGAACGTGATCGACGGCACCGACGCGGTACGACGCGAGGACGGCATCGTCGTAGCGAGCCCGCCGCGCGCGTGGTTCGACTGTGCCCGCGACCTCGACGACGCACGATTCGAGCGATTGACGGAATGGGTGCTCGACAATCACACGACCTTGACCACCCTGTGGCGAACGACGAGGCGTCTCCGAGCCAAGGGCCGGCCCGGGCTGGCCAGGGTCAATCGGGTGATGTCACGGCGGGCCGACTGGCAGAAACCAGCCGGCTCCGGCCTGGAGCTACGCGTGCTCCAGGCCCTCGAACGCCGGGACATAGAGCTCGTTCGCCAGTACGCCTTGACGCTTCCGGGCGGCCAGGTCATCCATCCCGACGGGGCCGATCCGTCGATCAAGTGGGCACTCGAAGTCGACCATTCGAGCTGGCACGCCGGTCGGCATGAGGCCCAGGCCGACAAAGTCCGCGACCGTGGACTGCGTCGCATCGGCTGGCAGGTCGACCGTGTCACCGATTACGAACTCGACGACGACTTCAAGGCGACCATCGATGAACTGGTCGACATCCATCGCCATCGACGCATCTCCGCCGCCGGCGCCGCCTGATCACCTCGAAATGCTTCTCATGAACTCGTGCGGGGATAGTTCCCGCACGAGTTCACGGGAACCGGCTGGGTGGTGGTGTGGCGACTGGTGGTTACTCGGTGGGGGGCTTGGGCTCTTTGGGGAGGCCGAGGACGCGTTCACCGACGATGTTGCGCTGGATCTGGCTGGTGCCGCCCCAGATGGTCTCCGAGCGGGAGAAGAAGAACGACGACATCATCGCGCTCACCGGATAGCCGTTGCGACGCTTGTCGCGCGCCGCACCGGGCCAGCTGCCCGACTCGGGGCCGGCGTCGATCAGCATGCCGTCGGCGCCGACGATGTCGACCGCCAATTCCATCGCCGCCTTGTGCATCTCCGACCAGAACATCTTGTTGGTGGCGCCGAGCGCGATCGTGCCCATGTCGCCGGCACCGGACAGCGTCGCCGACAGGTTGCGTAAGCCGTTGATCTTCAGGATCTGGATCTTGGTGTAGTACGTCATGAGGCGCTGGCGGATCAACGGATCGTCGAGAACACCCTTCTCGGTGGCCATCTCGACGAGCAGGCGGTACTCCTCGGCGAAGCGTCGATAGCCGGTGGTGGCCGACTGGCCGCGCTCGAACGCGAGCGTGGAGTTGGCGACCTTCCAGCCGTTGTTGACGCCACCGACCACGGCGTCCTTCGCGCAGCGAGCGTTGTCGAAGAACACTTCGCAGAACTCGGCGGTGCCGTCGGGCTGCACGATGCCGCGCACCTCGACGCCCTCTTGGCGCATCGGTACCAGCATGTAGGAGATGCCGGCGTGCTTCGCGTCGTGGTCGGTGCGGGTGAGCAGGAAGCAGTAGTCGGCGTGATGGCCCTGGGTGGTCCACACCTTCTGGCCGTTGATGACCCATTCTTCGCCGTCGAGCACCGCCGTGGTCTTCAACGAGGCGAGGTCGGAACCGGAGTTGGGCTCGGAGAATCCCTGGCACCAGCGGGTGGTACCGCTGAGGATGCCCGGAAGGAACTCCTTC
>Ga0335397_10008347_pt1 | contig 13052 bp, 12 predicted proteins | sample MAT04_FD_205740 | JGI IMG/M metagenome (GOLD analysis project Ga0335397, IMG submission 205740) | Freshwater microbial communities from Lake Fryxell liftoff mats and glacier meltwater in Antarctica - MAT-04 (spades assembly) (version 2) ...
AAGTTTTATTCCTGCGCTCAAAGACGATTTCGTCCATTGGAGCGACATAAACTTCTTGCTTTGTCATTTTTGTATCTAATATTAAATGTGAACAACAAACTTTGTCAACATCTGATGCGTTATTTTACCGGAGTTGTTACCGGTTTTCCACTGATCATCTGGTTTTCAGTATCACTGATATCAACTACTGCGTAGTTTGCAACCGCGCAGATTGACATTTCATCGATAATGTCAACTAGGTTCTTGTATTTAGCCTTTTCGTCAGCCTTTATCAGGATGATGGGCGCATTTTTGTCAGATTTCTTTATTTCCTTTATTTTCCGGGTTAAAGTTGAATCTGACATTACCTCAGTTCCTTTGATTACCTTTTCCCTCTGTTCGGTAACAGCTTTGAAAACTATTTTATTACGCTGTAAGAGAATTTTCCGAATTCCGTCCTTACTGTAATCAGTAGCAGTCAACTGGGGAAGTGGTAATTTAGGATCAGCAACACCAAAGTAATAGAATATTTTATCATCACCTGAGATTAAAATATTGATGGTTCTGTCAGCTGCAATTTTAGGTGCATCTTTAGGGTCATCCTTCTCTGTCTTGTCAGGCATGGTAATGTCCATTGCTTTGGGCTTAGCAAAAGCCGTGGTTAGCATAAAAAAGGTAATCAGCAAGCACATCAAGTCAACCATGGGGGTCATGTCGATATGCGTCGAAAACTTTTTGGCTTTCTTTTTGCCGCCTTTTTGTTTGCCTTCCGCTTGGATTATTTCAGCCATATTACGATTTCTTTAGATTATTAAGATTATGAAAACTATTCTTCCAGTTTGGCTTCATCCTTCATCAGGTTAGTGACCAGATTAAACTTATTAACCTGGTTTTCCTGTAGAATATCCATTACGTGTTTTACAGCTTTGAAATCTGCATCTCCATCGCCTTTAATGGCAACTTCGGCATATTGATTTTGCAGTCGGATAAAACGCACCCATAAATTTAGCTGATTATCAGTAGAGTCAACCGGAATACCTGTTTGAAACACTTCGCGTTCTTTTGAATCGCTTGTGTTCAAATAAGCTTTCATTTTTTCCATTGGCATCCCGAAGGAAGCGCCTGTTGAAAATGTTTTTAACTCCTTTTCAGTAAAACTTAGTTTGAATTGTTCCGCCATTTTCTTCAAAACTTCTTTTCTGATCAGTACGGATGTATCTGCTCCATTATCAAAAGTGAGGAACACTTTATTATCCTTTCCGACAAGAATCGTAATGACATTCTTATCTGGAGCAACTTTTTCGCTAACGGAACTGGGAGTATCAATTTGTGTTGCTTCCGTAGGGCGAAATGAAGTTGTTAACATAAAGAATGTAAGCAATAGGGCAAATAAATCCACCATAGGCGTCATGTCTATATGTGGAGTTCTTACCGGTGCTTTAATTTTTGGCATGGTTTCTTTTTTTTAGTAGTAAAAACCGGGCGCAATGCGCCTTGATTCAATAAATGCTTAGAACAAACCTTATTTGGCCTGGGCTGCAAAAGTCTGAGTCAGACTGAATCCAGCTTCGTCAATTTTGTAGGTCATACCATCAATTTTCGTTGAGAAATAATTGTAGAAAATGATAGCGAGTGTTGATCCTGTGATACCAAATGCAGTATTGATAAGGGCTTCGGAGATACCAGTTGCAAGAGCAAGAGCATCAGGAGCACCGGCCTGAGCCAAAGCGGCAAATGCACGGATCATACCAAGTACAGTACCAATAAGACCGATAAGTACAGAGATTGAAGCAATGGTGGATAACATAACCAGGTTGCGCGACAACATCGGAAGTTCAAGAGCTGTGGCTTCTTCGAATTCTTTCTGTAAAGAAACAAGTTTCTGATCTTTGTCGAGGCGGGTGTCGGACTGCAGTTCTTTATATTTAATCAAACCTGCTTTCATTACATTACCGATTGAACCTTTTTGTTTGTCACATGATACGATAGCCTGGTCAATCTGGTTGTTTTTCAAGAAACCCTGAAGATTGGTGACAAATACATTTGCTGGGCCAGTTCCCTGAGCCTTGCGAAGTGTTAATGCTCTTTCGATAGTGAAAGTAAGGAGAACAATAATAATAGTGATCAGCAGAGGTACAATCATACCCCCTTTGTAAACCATCGCCAGGTAGTTGCCCGGTATTGGATGGCCGTCCGGATTTCCGCCTTCAAAGTTAACAGGATTTCCCAATACAGTATAGTAGATCAGGAATGCGAGTGCCAGTGCAATTAAAATTACTCCAGTTGCGAAAGCTGAACGAAGTGTTTCTTTCAACGATTGACCGTTTTTGCTCATTGTGATAAGATTTAAGATTAGTGAATGGTATTTAATTGTTTTTGGGTGAATTCAGTAGTAAACTTATCGCAAAGATAAAAGATTTTCTCTTTTAAAAAAGACTTTGACTTGCGAAGTTTGATTTTTATTGCAAAAAAGTAATTTTCAGTAAAATGTTATTCGCTAAAGATGTTTTATTTTACTGAAAATCAGTTTAATGTGTTATTATTGTTTGAAATTTTTTGGCTTATATTCCGGACAACGTGCTTTCAGATCTTTTAAAGCACTCATGGCATTCTCATATGTTGGGTCAATTGCCAGGATTTTATCCCAATACTCAGCCGATTCGCAGTATTTTTTGTTAACCAGGTAATAATACCCCAGGTAATTATATGCTTCGAAAAGGTCTTTCGAATACTTTACAGAATCGGCACCAGCCTTTTCTACCAGTATATCATAAAAAGGCTTGGCAAGTCCTTCTTTTGTTTCGGGATCCAGGTTAGAGTAGATTCTGGCACGGAAAAGATAAGCAGGCTCAAAATCAACACTCATCCTGTTTACGTTTGCAAAAGCGGAATCAGCTTCAGCCCAGTTTTGGGCGTAATAGTAGGCCAGACCCATCTTCCAGTAATCATTGATGCCGGCATTAGGATACTGAATTTTTATTTTATAGGTATCACCTGCGTTCTGATATTTTTTCGCTTTGCTGTATAAAGATGCTATTTCAGACAAAAGATCAAGATTGGTGCTGTCTGCTTCAAAGGCTTTGGTGAGGCTGATAATACCTAAGGAATCCTGACCGTTTTTAAGCAGAATGCGACCATCATAAGCATAATCTTTTGATGTGATCTTTTCGGCAGGCGCATTTTTCATAAATTTCTCCATATAAAACTTTGCCTTAGGAAACTGTTTTTCTTCAAAATAGGAGTATGCCAGTGCACGGTTCAGGTCATTGAAAGAGGTAGAATCCATTGCCATAATCTGGCGAATCTGCTCAATAGCTCCCGGATAGTCTTCGGTTTGTATCAACATATTGGCATACCTGCGTTTGGCAGCGATATTGCTGCTGCTGAGATCAAGGTATTTTTTGAAATTTTCTTTCGATTTTTCCTTATCCTTTGTTTTGGCATAAAGGAATCCCATTTCGAGGTAGGCAGGTGCGAAGGATGGATCGATTGCAATAGCTTCCTGGTAATAGGTAAGAGCATCCTGGTAGCTATTAATACGTGTGTACAATTGGCCAAGTCTTACGCGAGCTCTCTTGGACTGTGGCGCAAAATCCTGTGATCTTTTATAATTTTCCGCTGCTTTACTTCCGTTATTAAATGTATTTATCCAATAATCGCCAAGCACCAGGTATAATTCCGGGTTTTTAAGATCAAGTGAAGCAGCTCTTCTAAAGAAGCCAAGAACTGTTGCACTATCCTTACTGTTAACAGTTACATAAGCTTCGGCCAACTGAACCAGAAGCGTTGCCTGTTCAGGTTTGCTAAGTGCGGATTTTACCTTTCTCGCAGGAAGAAAAGTTTGTGCCTTGGCGAAATTTTCGTCGGCCACTGTTTTGTTCTTCTCTATAAGTGCAACTTTTCCAAGTCCGACAAAGTTAAGAGGTTCGTTCGGATTGGCAGCAATACCCTTATTGTAACGTTCAACAGCTTTTTTGGCAATTGCTTCGAACGAAATATTGGTAGGATCAATAAAATAGGAGGCTAATTGATTTTCACCACTATAATAGTAATACTTGCCATTGGCTGGCTCTGCTTTGATAAGGGCATTAAAAGCATTATCAGCAGCCTCAAATTGCTCCTGGTTTGTCATATTTAAGGCCTTATTTAAATCCTGGCCCGATGCAATACCTCCGATTATCAGCAAACTTACGCCAATGAAGGTTTTTGTGATCATTCTCGTAACTCGTAACATAATGTTTCCTCCTGTATGATTGATGAATTAGTCTTACTGCTTACTTTTTTATTTCTATTAATCTGATCGGCATGGTTGCAGGTACAAGTCCTGATTTTAAAATAATCCGCTGCCCCTGATCTCCTGCTACAAATGATGCAAAACCCGTGCCAAGACCTGAAAATGTTTCCCTGCTTACCATATACACATCGCGGCAAAACGGGTAAGAACCTTCTGCAATGTAACCCTGGTATGGTTTACAATAGTTTTTAGGATCTGTCCCTACTTCCATAATACGAACATCTTCAAGGAATTTCTCCGAAAGACTGTCCTGTGTATCGCTAATCCAGTTTACGCTTATAATTCCTAGTGCGCTTCGGTTATCTTTCACATATTTAATAACCTCAGCATTGTTATTTACGGCAAAGCAATTGGATGGGAATTTTTCGGTTAAATTAAACTTTTCGCGAAAATAACGCACATTGCCTGATTTATTGTTATCAAATACAACATTTATAGGACGATCAGTTGATTTGGGATTTATCTGTTTCCAATTCGTGATTTTACCCCTGAAAATATCTGCAAATTGTATGTCTAATATTAAGGTATCAGGATTAGCTTTGTTTACAATCAATGCCAAAGCATCATGAGCAACCTTGGTAGTGCGGGCCACATATTTCTGTGCCGACAGGTAATCTTTTTCGGCTTTCGTCAGTTCGCGGGTAAGTACTATAGTGCGAACTGAATCATTCATAAAATCTGCCAGAACATCAATTTCGGGTTTGTAAAAGGATTTGATTTTCGCATCCGGATATAATGACTCAAAAGTATAAAGCTGAGTATCATAAAGTAAATGGAATGATTCATCAACACTTATTTTTATATTACCCCTTGTAGGTGTTTCGATGAGGGGTTGAACTCCCATCGGGTTATGGCACGATGCTATCAGCAACATCAACGTTGCGGGTAACAGGAAGAATGGATTAAGAACAATGCGTTTCATATTTCTACTCCTTTAATCGTTAGGTTCAGTTTTCTTTGTAATCATTTTAACCAGTCTATAAAATCCATAGGCAATCAGAAATAATCCAAATGAAAATTTCATTGCCGGTGGGAGATCGGGGAATTTGTTGGTAGCCAGAATCACAACTCCTAAGCCTACATAAATAGTAGCCATAAGGTAACCGAAGTAAATCATGAATTTTGAAAGCCAACCCTTGCTAAACAACATACCAACCCTTTTTCTCTGTATCTGAAATACTTTTTAACAAATTAATTTCCTGATCCCCAATAGGTAAATGTCAAATTAATTACAACTGCTAAACGCTTTTTTAAGACGCATAAGATTGTCTTTCAGTAGAATCCTCAAAATTAGTAAAAAAATGATGAATTCATCTATATGACGGTGTGCAAAAGTAATTTTTTTTTCAAAATTTGAAACATTTTTTTAATCAAATGATATATATCATTCAATTCGTTGCTTTTTGACTATTGTGATCAGGTTCAAACTCATTTGATGTTAATTGCAAACAATGGATTTTTAATTGCTGCTAACTGTAAATCAGTTTATTGCTATCATTGGTTCATAAAAACGTTTCTTAAAAGTTTGTTTACAATACCTAAGATGAATACTGCGGTTAAATTCCATAAATATCCTGAATATTTTTTATAATAAATTTGTATGTATGGTTTTACAATCTAAATTTGCCGACTTGATTTATATAAGTTAACTTCTAAAATACCCCAAAAATTAACACTATGAAAAACAATGTCCTGCTGCTGACAGCAATTTCGGTTGCTTTGATCACAGCATGTAAGAACGAAAAAAAAATGACGGAAAATCCATTCTTTGCTGAGTATTCAACCCTTTATCAGGTTCCTCCGTTCGACCAGATTGATAGTACGGATTACATGCCTGCTTTTATCGAAGGCATAAAACAACATGATGCAGAAGTAGCAGCCATAACAAACGATGCTGCTAAACCTACTTTTGAAAACACCATTCTGCCATTTGATAAGTCAGGAAAAACGCTTAACCGGGTTAGCAAAGTGTTTTTCAATATGACGGAAGCAAATACCAATGACCAGTTACAAAATATTGCTGTTAAAGTATCGCCTTTACTTTCGAAACACAACGATGATATTTCGATGAATGCAAAACTGTTTGCACGTATTAAAGTTATTTACGACAAACGCAAGGAATTGAAACTTGATGATCAGCAGGTACGTGTAATCGAAAAGTATTACCGCGATTTCGAACGCAGGGGGGCAAATCTGCCAAAAGAGAAGCAGGATCAGTTGCGAAAAGTAAACGAAGAACTTTCGATGCTTTCGCTAAAGTTCGGTGACAATCTGCTTGCCGAAACCAATAAGAATTTTAAGTTGATAGTTGATAAAAAATCCGACCTGGATGGATTGCCCGACGATGTAATATCGGCTGCTGCCGAAGCTGCTGAAAAAGATGGCCAAAAAGGCAAATGGAAATTTACGCTTGCAAAGCCCAGCCTGATCCCTTTCCTGCAATACGCCAAAAACCGTGAATTGCGCGAGAAAATTTACCGTGGCTATTTTATGCGTGGCAATAATGATAATGCCAATGATAATAAAACCATCCTTGCCAATATAGTAAGACTACGTGCCGAAAAGGCTAAATTGCTTGGATTCGAAAATTTTGCAGCTTATGTGATTGATGAAAATATGGCTAAAACTCCTGCAACGGTTGATGCTTTTCTCAATAAACTTATGGTAGCTTCGCTGCCGGTAGCAAAAATGGAACTCTCTGAAATGCAGAAAATAGCCGACTCTGAAGGCGGCAATTTTAAACTGCAGTCGTGGGATTGGTGGTACTATTCCGAAAAATTACGCAAACAGAAATACGACCTCGATGAAAATGAACTGAAACCTTATTTCAGTCTCGAAAATGTGCGTAACGGAATGTTTGCAGTAGCCGGAAAACTTTATGGTATCACATTTACAAAAGTGACCAATCTGCCTATTTATCAAAAAGATGTTGAAACATTCGAAGTAAAGGAAGCTGATGGTTTACATCTTGGTATTTTATACCTTGATTATTATCCCCGGACTGAAAAACGTGGAGGAGCCTGGTGTACTGATTTTCAGTCGGCCGGATGGGAAAACGGTAAAAAGGTTGACCCAGTAGTTTCATTGGTTTGCAATTTTACGCCTCCAACCGGTGATGTGCCTGCTTTGCTCAACTGGGACGAAACCTCAACCTTGTTCCATGAATTCGGACACGCTTTACATGGTTTATTTACGCTTGGAAAATATAATCGTACAGCAGGAAGTGTGCCTCGCGACTATGTGGAACTGCCTTCGCAGATAATGGAAAACTGGGCCGGTGAACCGCAGGTGCTGAAGATGTACGCAAAGCATTACAAAACAGGTGAAGTTATTCCTGATAAACTTGTTGAAAAAATCGTTAATAGCGGACTTTTCAACCAGGGATTTGTAACGGTTGAATATATAGCAGCTTCTATCCTCGATTTGGATTACCACAAACTTAATGCACCAGCAAAGGTTGAACCTGAGTCCTTTGAAAAAGAAGCAATGTCGAAAGCTGGTTTAATCCCGGAAATTCTGCCACGCTACCGCTCCACCTATTTTGCTCATATTTTTAGTGGCGAAGGTTATGCGGCAGGTTATTATGTTTATATCTGGGCGGCTGTGCTCGATGCCGATGCTTTCGACTATTTCACACAGTCGGGAAATATTTTCAATCCTGAGCTTGCCGCTAAATTCCGTAAGTATTGCCTGGCCGAATCAGGCGATGATGAAGGAATGATTCAATACAAGAAATTCAGGGGGCAGGAACCATCCATGGATCCATTATTAAAACGCCGCGGACTGAAATAAAGACTCGTTTTTACCGAAAAGCCTTGTTTTCCGATGGAGAGCAGGGCTTTTTTGTGGATGCCCGTTAATCCGGTTACAGGTAAAAGTCAGATTGCAAAAGATTCATGGTTTTATACCTCATACTAAAAAGCTACTTTTGTTTCCTCAATAAATTTCCATGTCAGAATACATACTATCAAAATCGACCTATATCCGTGGCTTGCAATGTCATAAATCATTGTACCTTAATAAGTTCAGGCCATACCTGCGCGATAAGATCAGCCAGGAGCAACTCGCGAAGTTTGCAAGGGGCCATGCTGTTGGTAAAATTGCTCAACAGCTTTTCCCTGCAGGTATCGCATTATCGCGGCCAGGAGCCTCAACAGCTTTAAAAACCGCACAATTGATCAGCGAAGGATGCCCCGTTATTTACGAAGCCTGTTTCATATCCGATGATGTTATCGTGGCGCTTGATATATTGGTAAAAACGGAAACCGGCTATAATGCGTACGAAGTGAAAAGCAGCCTGGCATTAAGCAATGTTTATTACAACGATGCTTTTTTGCAATACCATGTTATTTGTGCTTCAGGATTAAAACCCGAAAAATTCTTCCTCATTCACAGGAACCCGGAAATTGAGTTATCAGAATACGGGGATTTACATGAGATGTTCATCTTTACCGATGTTACGGATGAATGTGAAAGCAGAGAAAATATTATTCATGAAAATATAGTGCAAATGCTGGAAGTGATGAAACGGGATAAATCGCCTGATATTCAGCCGGGCTGGCAATGCATGAAACCCTATCCCTGCGATTTCAGGGGTGTTTGCTGGAAGAAAATTACAAAGGAAGAACAGGATCATCTTTTGAGAGGGGATTTATAGCGTTTAAAAGTTCCAGATTCCAGTTTCAAAGTTCCAGGTTTCAAAGTTCCATATCCAAATAGTAAAGAAGCATAAAATGAAATTTATTGATCTTACCCATACAATCAGTCACGGGATGCCGGTTTTTCCGGGCGAAACCGTACCTTCAATTATTCGCGATATTCTGCCGGATGATGCAGGGTATGTAACACATAGGCTTGAATCGAATATGCATACCGGAACGCATATAGATGCTCCTTTTCACAGCAAAAGCGATACTCTGACTATTGACAAATACCGGGCGGAACTTTTTGCCGGAGAAGCGGTTTTAATAGATGTTAAGGGTTTGTCGAAAGTTGTTATGCAACCTGAATGGATTCATATTTTCAACAAATATAAAATTGTGCTTTTTTATACCGGTTACAGCAAACAATGGGGAACAGAAAGATATTATTTCGATTATCCTGAGTTTGATACCGAAATAGCTGAGGCACTTGTAACCGCAAGAGTAAGAATTGCCGGATTCGATTCGCCATCGCCCGACAAATCGCCTTTCAATTTTCACGCTGTTTTTTTGAATAATGAAAGATTTTTGATTGAGAATCTAACCAATCTGGATCAACTAAAAGGAAAAGAAAATTATACTTTTATGGCATTTCCTTTAAAAATAGAAGCAGAAGCCTCGCTGATAAGGGCAGTTGCGATGATTGCTGAGTAGAACAGGTTTACTTACAAAGTTCCTTCACTTTGTTTTCCAACTCTTCGCCACGTAATTTCTTGGCAACAATTTTACCTTTTTTATCAACCAGAACAGTAAACGGAATAGCGGTTACGCCATAGGCTGCCGCTCCTTCTGATTTCCAGTATTTCAGATCGCTTACATGGTTTGGCCAGGTAAGATTATCTTTTGCAATGGCTTTAAGCCAGCTTTCGCGGTCTTTATCGAGCGAAACACTGTAAATTTCGAATCCTTTATCCTTATACTTGCCATACATAGCAACCACATGAGGATTTTCTTTACGGCAGGGACCGCACCACGAAGCCCAGAAGTCGATAAGCACGACTTTCCCTTTCAATGAAGATAGTTTCCGGATTTTACCTTCAGTATCCATTAGTGAAATTTCGGGAGCAGGCGATCCAATTGCTGTCTTTCGCTCCACCTCAACCATCTGGTGATGCTGCTGAACAAAAGGATTTTCAGGATAAGCTTTAAAGGTGGCTGCATCGGTCTTATCTATAATATCAAAATCAGTCGTCATATCCAGTTTATCCTGGAAAAATATCCAGGCAAGTGATGCAGGATATTTATTCATTTGAGCTATCAGAGCAACTTTCTGTAAGGAATCGTTAGCCCGGAACTGGTTAATAATGAGAGTTGCCAGTGAATCGCGTTTCGGCGACGACTGTATTTCATTATATTGCTGATTAAGAGCAGCTTTACGGCTTTCGAAAAGCTGGGTATTACTCATTGTACTGTATAATAATTGTGTGTGGAATGATCCTTCGATTGCAGCATCGCCACCCAGTTTGGCAGAAGTAGTTTTAAGACTAATCTTCTCGCCTGGCGTAAGAATCAGCATCATATAATTTTTATCATCAAGCCGGAGCCTGAAAATATCAGCCGAAGTGATGGGCGCAACAAGTTTAAAGTTACCATTGCTATCAATAGCTGCTGAAACAAAAATCCATGGATTCTGGCCGTTGAGGGTGTCGAGGTAAATCTTTGTATATGTGCCTTTAGCAGTAAGGGTGCCGCTTATGACAACGGGATCGGGTGCATTCTGTGCATGAGCCAACGTGAATAAAAGCGTTGACAGAGCAATCAGGAAATATGTATTTTTCAGAAATTTCATTCTCATTAAATTGTTAATTATTGTGCGACAAAAGTAGCTATTATTCTTCAAAAACCATGCCTGGGTGAAGTTTGTTCATTAGTGGTCCAAATTAATCAGCAGGAGATAAATCATACCTTATTTCAAGAGGAGTAAGATTAAGTGGAATACGGAAATTAATTATATGATTACTCTTAATTCTGCTTCATATTTATATACATTTGCACCGTTTTCCGTTTCTAACTTAAATAAAATCTGCAATGCCAAAGATTTCGCAACGAGGCCTTAAAATGCCTGCATCACCTATACGTAAGCTTGTTCCATTTGCTGATGCAGCCAAGAAAAGAGGCATAAAAGTTTATCATCTCAACATTGGCCAGCCCGATATTAAAACTCCTGAAGTTGCCATAGCTGCAATCCGGAATTATGAGGGGAAAGTGATTGAATACAGTCATTCGGCTGGTAATGAATCGTATCGCAAAACATTGGCTGCAAATTATTGCCGTCAGGGTATTGAAGTGAATGAAAACCAAATACTTATTACCACCGGTGGCTCCGAGGCAATTTTGTTTGCCATGTTTTCCTGCATGAATCCGGGTGACGAAATTATAATTCCTGAGCCTTTTTATACAAATTATAATGCTTTCGCTCAAACAGCCGGAGTGATAGTAAAACCAATAACTTCGAATATAAAGGATGGTTTTGCGTTGCCTGCTATCAGCGAATTTGAGAAATCAATCACACCGAAAACCAAGGCCATCATGGTTTGCAACCCTAACAATCCTACGGGTTACCTATATAGTAAGGATGAATTGATGCAATTGCGCGACCTGGTTTTGAAACATGATCTGTACCTGTTAGCCGATGAAGTTTACCGTGAATTCTGTTATGGCGGCAACGAACATTATTCAGTAATGAGTCTTGAAGGCCTTGAACAGCATGCCATTATGATTGATTCAGTTTCGAAACGGTACAGCGAGTGCGGAGTAAGAATAGGTGCTTTGGTTACGCGTAACCAGGATATTGTTCAATCCGCTCTCAAATATGCTCAGGCAAGGCTTAGCCCGCCATCGTTAGGGCAATTGGTGGGAGAAGCCAGTCTGCAAACGCCCCCCGATTATTTTACTGAAGTGTATGATGAGTATATTGCCCGCCGTGATTTTGTAATTGATGAGCTGAATAAAATACCCGGTGTTTTTGCACCCAAACCGAAAGGTGCTTTTTATGCCATTATCAGTCTGCCGGTTGACGACAGCGATAAATTTTGCCAGTGGCTGCTCGAAGATTTTAATTTTGAGAATCAAACTGTAATGCTGGCTCCGGCTTCCGGGTTTTACGCAACTCCGGGTTTAGGCAAAACCGAAGCACGTATTGCTTATGTGTTGAAAATTGATGATTTACGCGGTGCAGTGAAATGCCTGGAGGAAGCGCTGAAGGTTTATCCGGGAAGGGTTGTTTAGAGTGGGAGAGTGGGAGAGTGGGAGAGTGGGAGAGTGGGAGAGTGGGAGAGGGGGAGAGTGGGAGAGTGGGAGAGTGGGAGAGTGGGAGAGTGGGAGATGGGGAGACACGGAGACACGGAGACACGGAGATATTGAAAAGAGGAGAGGGGTGAATGAGTAATTTGGGATTTCGATTTTCGGTTTTGACTTAAATACATGAAACCCTGTAACTCTGCCCTTCCCTGCCCGATGCAGGCGGGGGCTGCGCTCAGGGTCCTGTAAAACTGAAACCCTGAAACCCTGTAACTCTGCCCTTCCCTGCCCAATGCAGGCGGGGGCTACGCTCAGGGTATTGTTAAACTGAAGCATGAAACTTTGAAACCCTTACTCAAAATCCGGGTAAAGCAAATATTTCTTCCTGATTTTCTTGAATGTATCAAGATCCGGTTGCCACGATTTACGGATTTCGGTTTCACTTATTCCGCTTTTTATTTGCTTTTGTAGTTTGCTGGTTCCGGCAAGTTTATCAAAATAATTGTTGAAAAACCCGGTTTGTGAATTCAGTTTTTTGTAGGTTTCTATTAGCCAGCCCAGTTCAAGATTTCCTTTATTTTTAATTGTTTCAGCTGTTTTGCTGAGATCTTGACCATAACAAAGCTGGCCTTTCAGCGGGGGATCTTCACTTACTCCTTTTATAGGCTTTGGCGTAAAGCTATATGTGCCGGAAGTTAACTTCGGATGCCCGAAGACCTTGAATGGCTTTTCTGTTCCCCTTCCAACGCTTACCACTGTTCCTTCGAACAGGCACAGCGAGGGATACAAATATATAGCTTTCATATCCTGCAGGTTTGGCGATGGCCGTACCGGCAGCA
>Ga0335397_10008348_pt1 | contig 13050 bp, 14 predicted proteins | sample MAT04_FD_205740 | JGI IMG/M metagenome (GOLD analysis project Ga0335397, IMG submission 205740) | Freshwater microbial communities from Lake Fryxell liftoff mats and glacier meltwater in Antarctica - MAT-04 (spades assembly) (version 2) ...
TGGCGCGCCCGACTGGAGTCGAACCAGTGACCCTTGGCTTCGGAAACCAATACTCTATCCAGCTGAGCTACGGGCGCGTTGGCAGGATTATAGGGGGCGACTCCGCTAGCGGGATCGGCCACCGGTTCGCCTCGCTATAATCGAGAGTTGTCCGACGCAGCTTTCCTGATAGCCGTCGTCCATTCACGTCATAGGCAGAGTCACAGGCATGAGCGAAGAACACGGCACACTGATCAAGACCCCCAAGCAACTTATCGTGGTTTGCGTGGTAGCGCTGGTTGTGCCAGTGGCGATTTCTGTGCTCGGCGCGCAACTGGTTTCGGGCAACAAACGCATCGACCCCACCGAATCCAAGAAATCGGTCGAGCAACGCATCAAACCCGTCGGTGAAATCGTCAAGTTTGACGGCGCACCGCCACCCGTTGCTGCCGCTGTGGCCACTGTCGCAGTTAAAGCCAAAAGCGGTGAAGAGGTTTATAACGGTGCCTGTGTCGCCTGTCATGGTGCCGGCATCGCTGGCGCGCCGAAGACCGGCGACAAGGGATTATGGGCACCACGCATAGCACAAGGCGTCAACACCTTGTACGACCATGCCATCAAGGGTTTCAAGGCGATGCCGGCCAAGGGCGGTCAGGTCGCACTGAGCGATGATGAAGTGAAGGCTGCGGTCGACTATCAGGTTGCCAAGTCCAAGTAATGTCGCAACGCTCACCAATCAACGCGCCTCGGGGCGCGTTTTTTGTTTCTCCTGATGCGGGGCACAGGTCATGAGTACGTACGTCATTGGTGACATTCAGGGCTGCGATGATGAACTGGACGAGTTGCTCGCGCTCATTCGTTTTAACGAGTCCGTCGATCACGTGTATTTCGTTGGCGATCTGGTTAATCGTGGACCGAAGTCGGCTGAGGTTCTGCGTCGCGTAAAGGGTTTGGCCGATGCGGGTGTGGCCGATTGCGTGCTGGGCAACCATGACTTTTTTCTGATCATGGCGTTTGAGGGCTTCTCGAAGCAGCACGACGGCGATACGCTGGATCAGGTTTTGGGCCAGCCGGACGCTCGGACGCTTGTGGGTTGGTTGCGACAACGACCGCTACTGATCGAGGCCGGTACGCATGTCATCGTGCATGCGGGTTTGCTACCGGCTTGGACGATTGCGGACGCCCATGCGCTGGCACGAGGGATTGAGCATGAATTGCGTGGGTCGAACTACCGCGAATTTTTACGCACGCTTTTCGGAAACGAACCACGCATCTGGCATGATGATTTGACCGGCGTTGCCCGTCATCGTGCGGTGGTGAATGCGTTTGCACGGCTGCGCTTTTGCACGGCATTTTCCGAGATTGAATTTCATGAAAAACGCAGCGCGTCGTTCGCACCGAATGGATACTCGCCGTGGTTCGCCTTGCCAGGACGTCGCTCCAGCGGCGCACATGTCATTTCGGGGCATTGGTCGAGTGAAGGGCTACGCCTGTTGCCGAACGCGAGCCTGCTTGATTCCGGTTGCCTGTGGGGAGGGGCGCTGACAGCCATGCGACTGGAAGATCGCGCCATTTTTCAGGTTCCGAGCCAGCAGCCGCTGTCGCTGTTAGCAGATTAGCAAGCCCAGGCGGACCGGTCGGCTTTGATCACGGCCCGAATGGCTGCCTCAGCGCGCTGCGCCACGTCGCGCCGGGTAAGGCCCGCACAATCAATTGCCTCAACGAACTGCAGCTCAGCAATGAGCGGCGCGTGTTGGTGAAATGACCTCAGCGACGCGAGTAAGGTCATGTCGCCGATGTACGCTGCCGCGTCCGTTCGCAGGTTATCTTTACCGGAAAAATAGCGAATCGCGACCACCCACACCTCGCCACCCGAGGCCACGATGGGCTCCAGCAGCGATGCATGAAACTTAAGTACATCGTGCCCGATACTGGTGGTGCCTTCCGGAAACACGGCCACCGTCTCGCCCGCTAAAAGCAACTCGTGCACGACGTGCTTCAGTCGATGTGTTTCCTTGCGATCGCTGCGGTTGATAAAGATGGTGCCGACATTGGCCAGCAAGTGTCCGGCCAACGGCCATTTGCGCAGTTCAGCCTTGGCGATGAAGTGGCAGGCGCGCTGCGTGTTGAGCGCAAAAATATCGGCCCAGGACACATGATTGGCCACCAGCGTTACCGGTCGCTCTGTATCAGTCGGGAAGCCAATCGCCCTGACCTCGACCCCCGCTAGCCGCAACTGCTCTCGCGACCAGTTGCGAATAATGGCGTGCCGTCGCACCGAATCGCCGCGCGCGAATGAGGTCGCCGAAATCCACAAACCGATCAAAAGTTGCCCGGTCAGCCGGGCGATACGCCAGTAAAACGACACTACGATTGGCTCCTGTGATTGCGACGCATGTGTGAGCAAGGCTTGTCCGGTGGTCTTGTTCCCCGGATTTCACTATCATTACGCCCACTAAAGAAAACTTTGATGCGATCAGCGCATGGCATGACACTTTGCGCCAGGCGTTTGCGTCTTATCCCGTACACGGACATTTTTTCAGGAGACACTTTCATGTCACGAATTCTCGCACTCAGCCTCGTTGGCGCGGCCCTAGCACTGGTCGGCTGCGAAGCTACCCAGCCCAAAATTGGCTCCGATCAAGCCAGAACCGCCGCGACCGGCTCTACTGGCGGCGCGGCTGCACAAAACGTCAATGCCAAGCTTGGCCGTTGTGATCGTCCGGCTGGCACCATCGCGCTGGTTGAGGATAATTCGCTTGATTGGTATCGCGCCTACATGGACAAATACCGCCTCGGCTCGACCGCGCCGGTGCTGCGTCTCCTGATCCAGCAATCGAACTGCTTTATCGTGGTCGAGCGTGGTCGTGCGATGGCCAACATGCAGCAGGAGCGCGCCCTGCAAAACTCCGGCGAAATGCGCAATAACTCGAACTTCGGTAAAGGCCAGATGGTCGCAGCCGACTACTCGTTGACCCCTGAGGTGCTGATGAGCGCTCGCGGCACCAGCGGTCTGGGCGGCGCGCTCGGCGGCTTCGGTGGACGTCTCGGCGTGCTTGGCGCTGTAGCCGGTGGCATCCAGACCAATGAAGCTGCCGTGATGCTCACGCTCGTGGACAACCGGTCAGGCGTGCAGGTGGCTGCGGCTGAGGGCTCGTCGTCTAACACCGACTTCAACCTTGGTGCTGTTTTGGTGGGCTCTTCGGGCTTCGGCGGTGCCGGTGGCTACACCAATACGCCGCAGGGCAAAGTGGTTACAGCCGCTTTCACCGACGCCTACAACAACATCATCGGCGCTGTGAAAAACTACAGCCCGCAATCGATGGGCGATCGTGGCATGGGCACCGGCGGACGTCTGGCCGTTGAAGGCGCGTCGCAGCAGCAGGGCGCATCGGTGCAATCGAGTCAGGCCGCTGGCCCCTCGTCGAACGCCGCCGCCAACGCCAATATGTCGATGCGCGACGCTCAGATCAAATTGAATCAACTCGGCTACAACGTCGGCGCGCCAGACGGCCAAATGGGCAGAAACACGGTTGCTCAATTGCGTGCGTTCCAGCGTGATCGCCGCTTGACGATCAGCGGTCAGCTGGACCAGAACACAATGAACGAATTGGCAAAGTAAGCTTTCCGCCAATCGCTCAGGTAAGGCCCGCATAAAGCGGGCCTTTTCATTTCCGGAAGTAAAGTTTTATTGCGATTGCGTCACAACAAGTGACTGAAATTCGGGGTGGAACGCGAGATGAGCGGGTTTTCTACAAAGGCCATTGGTGCTACGTTGCGCTCGAGTGCGAAGTCACGAAGAAGCGTGATTTCAAGACGACGATGATCGGCGAGCGGCCTGTGATCGTGGTGCGGGATAGCAAGGGGAGCATGAATGTTCTGGAGAATCGATGCGCGCATAAGGGAGCAAAGTTTCGTCAGAAAGAATTTGGCAACGCGAAGGTGTTTGTCTGCAATCACCGGGATCGAGAAAACGCTGGCGTTCGCGCCACGATTCAAGCGGCATATCATCGGCCTTCCAAAGATCGAAGGCATGAGCGCAAGAACGCCATTCATCGTCGGGCAAGCCGTCAGCACCGGCCTGCCGGAAATCCTCGCGACTGGCTGTTATCACGACACTCTGGCGAGCACCGCCAACCGCATTCGGTTCGCGGCGCGCAACGCTGTTTACGACAACGCGTTGATTCCGAATTCACTGCTCTATCCTCTCTAAGAAACACACCATGGATCTCGGACTCAAAGGCAAAAACGTTATCGTCACCGGTGGTAGTCGCGGCATTGGTCGCTCGACTGCGTTGGCGTTTGCGGCGGAAGGCGCGAATGTTGCGATCTGCGCGCGCACCACGGAAACGCTTGAAAAGGCACGCGCAGAAATCGCCTCACACGGCGTCACAACGTTTGCGCAATCCTGCGACGTTGCCGATGCGGCGTCGCTCACAGCATTCATGCAAGCGGCCAACGAAGCGCTCGGCGGCATTGACGTGCTGGTCAACAATCCGTCCGGCTTTGGTATGGGCGACGACGATGCAGGCTGGGCGGCGGGCTTCAATGTGGACATGATGGCGGCGGTGCGCGCGAGCTGGCAGGTGGTGCCGTGGATGGCAGCGCGTGGCGGCGGCGCGATTGTTCACATCGCCTCAATTTCCGGCATGGAAGGCAGCACCCGCTCGATCCCGTATGCAGCAGTCAAGGCGGCGATGATTTCGCATTCAAAATCGCTGGCGTTGTCGCTCGCCAGCAAGAACATTCGCGTGAACTGCGTGTCGCCGGGTTCGGTGGAATTCCCCGGTGGCGTATGGGAGCAACGCAAACTTGAAGGCTCGCCGATTTACGAGGCGACGCGCCTGGGCATTCCGTTCAAACGCATGGGTCGACCGGAAGAAATCGCCGCGACCGTCGTGTTCTGCGCGTCGACTCCGGCGAGCTGGCTCACGGGCGTCAATTTGCCTGTGGACGGTGGCCAGCATCGCGGAAATCTTTAACAGCTTTTCGCTGTAATGACGTCTGCTTGGGGGCTAATCTCAATAATCCGTGTATGTCGATTATTGCCGTATATATCAACTAGCCCCAATGCCAGACACTTAAGCTCCGATTTGTCGACTTTGTAGGCGCGACCCCGGTCGCGCTCCACGGTGGACAAGCGCGACCGGGGTCGCGCCTACCGTTAAGTGACCGGTGTTGCAACTAGCCCCTATGTAGTCGTGCTTTAACGAAAAAGCTGTTCTGCCAAATCAACGGAGAAAGTCACCGTCCGTCATCGCCGACCACGGCGAATGCCACATGCCAGCGTCATCGCCTCAGCACATCTGGTCACACGAGTGTCAAATTTCGTCATGTTGCGACGCGACAACGATCCTCGAAACCGCCCTTTTTAAGATAAATCCCCGGAAAAACACTCAGGCACGCACCTTGCCATACATTGCCCAGATCACTGAAACTGAGGGCGTAATATGGGCTTCATTGCAAATTTGTTTGGCGGCAAATCGGGCGCACCGTTGGCGACCCACCCGTTGATGCCCTCTTCGCCCGCGCACTCTGGCAAGCCGGATCTTGAACATGCCCTCGCCGTCCTCGGCGACCGTTTTCCCACCGCGCGCAGCACTGGCGAAACTGAACACAAGATTCGCGACTACACGATGCAGCCCACGATCACCCCGTCGGAGCTCTCCAAAATCATGCCGCGCGATGGCGAATGCTCGATGGCTGTGTCCGGTCTCGACGGCGTACTTACCGTCGGTAAAGACATGACAATGACCACGGATCAGCCGATCTACTGCCAGACGCTGCGCGTTCTCGGCACGCTCGAAGCCACCGTCCACGCTCACAAAATCATCATCGCTGAAGGCGGTCGGGTGATGGGCTCCGTCCGCGTGAATGAAGCCGAAATTCTCGGCGAATTCGATGGCTCGCTACAAGTGCGCGGTACGCTCGCCGTATTTCCGAGCGCGACAGTCATCGGGAAGGTTCGCGCCACCGAGATTAGTCTGGCCAAGCAAGCCAAAGTGAGCGCTGCGGAAATCAAACGCGTCGTGCCGAAAGTGCTCGACGGCTTCGACAACGGGCCCATGACCGATGGCCGCTTTGAAGATGGCTATTCGTCAATGTCGATTACGGTCTCGCAGAAGTCTGCAATTCGGGCCTAACGCTGATCGCCGACGCCTGACGGTGTGGGAGCGGCTTTAGCCGTGAATGTTGGCGGCAGAACCGTTCGCGGCTCCAGCCGCCCGTACATTAAAAATACGAAAAGCTCTACCAGGCCTCGTGCCACGTCGCCACAAAGCGCTGACGCAACGCCTCAGCGCTCAACTGGTGATTCTGACCGCCACGCTCGCTGATCTTGATCGAGCCGAGCAGGCTGCCCAGCTTGCATGCCTTTTCCACCGACCAACGATGTGCGATGCCGTAGAGCAAACCCGCGCGGAATGCGTCACCGCAACCGGTCGGATCGACCAGCGTCGCTGCAGGAACCACCGGTACATCGGTGGTCTTTCCCTCAGCATAAATGCGTGAGCCCTGCGCGCCCAGCGTAACGATCAACGCCCTCAATCCCGGTGCGAACGATTCAATCGAGCGACCGGTTTTTTGCGCAATCATTTCGGCTTCGTAGTCGTTCACCGTCAGGTAATCGGCCATACCGATCAGCTCGACAATTTCGTCACCGGAGAACGCAGGCATGGCCTGACCGGGATCGAAGATGAACGGAATTTTCTTCGACGCGAATCCGCGCGCATGGCGAAACATCCCATCGCGGCCATCAGGCGCAACGATGCCGAGCGCGATATTGTCAACCGCCGTCACGTCATTCAACTGTGACTGGAACATCGCGCCCGCGTGAAAGCTCGTGATCTGGTTGTCCTCCAGATCGGTCATGATGTAGGCCTGCGCGGTGTACGCATCGGGCACCAGTTTCAATGCATCGAGCCCAATGCCGAGCGTCTGCATGCGCTCGCGATAGACCTCAGAATCACGACCCACCGCCGCACAAATCACCGGAGCACCACCCGCCAGTTTCAGGCTGTATGCGATGTTCCCGGCGCAACCACCAAACTCGCGCCGCATCTCATCGACCAGAAAAGACACGCTAATCTTGTGCATAGCCTCAGGGACGATGTGCTCGCCAAACTTGCCCTGAAACACACAAATCGTGTCAAAGGCCATCGAGCCACAAATGAGGACGCGGGGTTCAGACATAGATGAAATTGCACATCGAAGAAAAGTTAATTGTAGGGTTCACTAAAACCTCGCAATGAATAGCATTAATAAACAGCGGCTTGCTCAGGGGCTCGGATACGCGGGACTCATTCCGTTTGTGTGCCTTGCAGTTGCTTTGGTCGCAAGCGCCCCATCCCGCGCCCCGGCTGAGCCATGGCTCATCATTTTTATCTTGGCGTACGGCGCAATTATTCTGAGTTTTGTTGGCGCGCTGCATTGGGTTTACTGCCTGCAATGCGACGAGCTGGGCGCGGGATGGCTGGTTTGGAGCGTCATTCCGTCGCTAATCGGCTGGGTCGCGCTCTGCGGTGCCGTCGTAGCGAGCGACCGACTCAGTCAACAAAAATTGACTGTACTCATTCTGATAACTGGTTTCGCAGCACAGCTTGTCGCCGACTTCCGGATGCAACATATCCTAACTTCTGCTGTTTGGCCCGGCTGGTTTATGCGCCTTCGCGTTCAGTTGACTGCCGTTGCCTGCGCGTCGCTCGCGGTGTTGCTGTTCATTCACTGACCTCTCCGGGTTAGCCGACTGGCGCGTACGGCGCACATTAAAATGCTCCCCGTAGCTGCACGTGCGAATCTGTTGAAAATTCGAACCAATGGTGCGCACGCCGGTGCGCGCCCTATGCGAGTTCGAGAATTACTCTCGCACCCGTTTCGCCAACGACCTGACCTGCGCGTGCTGCCTGCGGCTCACGGGAAGCCGCTCGGGGCGACCACGCAACGTAACAATCCACTGCGCCTCACCGTCAGCATCGGCATCGCGCTCAAACGTTTCGATGAGATCAGCGCGGGCCAGACAATTGCGGTGAATTCGCAAGAATCTGCCGCCGAATTCTTCCTCGATACGGGTGAGCGAATCCTCCAGCAAATGCTCCTTTTCAGCGGTCACGACCGTGATGTACTTTTGCTCGGCGCGAAAAAAAATCACATCGTCGCTTGGGACCAGTAAAAGGCGGCCGCGCTCGCTGATGCTCAGGTATCGGCGTGCGCCGCGCGGCAGCGCCTCAAGCTGCGTTTCTGTCAGCGGTACGACACGTTGCAGTGCGGCGAGCAAGCGTTCACGACGCACCGGTTTCAGCAAATAATCGACCGCTTGAACTTCAAACGCAGCGAGCGCGTGTTGCTCATACGCCGTAATGAAAATCACGCTCGGCGCGTTGTCCATTTTGAGCAGGTGGCGCGCGGTTTCCAGACCATCCATTTCGGGCATGTTGATGTCGAGCAGGATCACGTCCGCCCCCTGCTGCGCGGCCTCCAGTGCGGCGCGACCATTGTCGACCTCGGCGACAACAATGTGTGGGAAGGCTGGTTGCAGCTCGTCGAGCAGGTCAAACAGTCGGCGACGGGCGGGCGGCTCGTCATCGGCGATGATGATGCGCTTGGGGCGGACGGGGGCGGCCATATTTGTCATACGAGGGATCGGGTATCGGTGGTTTTGGTCATAGCAACGTAGGGCAGCACAAGCTGCACCTGATAGCGGCCATCGCGCGGACCAGAGGTCACGCGCGCCTCGGCGTCGAAGTGCAGCGCGAGGCGTTCGCGAATATTACTCATCGCCATTTTGTTTCCGCCGTGGTGTGCGCCCGCCCGTTCGAGGAAGGGATTTTTCACGCTGATGATGATCTCGCTGCGCAGGCGGGCAACCTCGATTTCGATGACGCCAGCGGCTTGCGTTGGCTCGATACCGTGATACACCGCATTCTCTGCAAGCGGCTGCAGTACGAGCGGCGGCACCACGGCGTCAAGCGGCATTTTGTCCAGCTTCCACACTACGTTGAGGCGGTCACCCAGGCGCATTTTTTCGAGATTGAGATATTGCCGCGTAAGCGTGATTTCATCCGCGAGCGGTTGCAGCTCACGGTTCTCACGCATCAGCACGCGAAACAGATCAGCCATGTCTTCCAGCGCAGTTTCCGCGCGCTTCGGGTCGGCGCGCAACACGCCGAGCACGCCGTTGATGGAATTGAACAGAAAATGCGGTCGGATGCGCGCTTGCAACGCCTGCAATCGCGCCTCCGTGACCGCGGGAGACAGCGCGCGGCCCAGCGTGTGAAAGTAACCCAGAATCGCCGTCAACCCGAGCAAAGCAAGTGGAACCGCACGCCAGGCTGGAGCATCCGTCAAGCGTGCGCCCCACGCGGCCACCACGACAGTAAGCGCGGCCAGAAGTCCTGCTGCCTGCCAATATGCCAGGCGACGCAGCCACGGCGCCAATAAAGCCCACGCAGCGCCAACCAACGCCGCCACCGGCAAACCACCCGCCAGCACCACGGCAATGTTGATGATCAACTCGCTGGGTTGCGCGGTGATTGCAAGCGCGTAACCGAGCACCATGGCCATGTACAGCATGAGCGCGCGAGCGAGGATGCCGACGTTTCTCAAGTCGGGAAACACGGCCTCCCGAGCGTCACGCTCCTTGCGGGCTAAAATTTGGGTCTTCATGGTGTGAATGTAATCGTCCTCGGCGACTTATTCGCGCCTGTTTTTTTTGGCTCTATGTCCTCGCGATTTCCGAGCCTATTCCAGACTTTCTGAACATGCAAGCCTCTCCATCAGTCGCCACCAACCCCTCCTCCGCTTCAGCATCCTCTGGTTGGTCCGGTCGCTTCGACGAGCCTGTTGCCGAAATCGTCAAGCGCTATACGGCATCGATTCCGTTTGACTATCGGCTCGCGGAGTTCGACATTGCCGGTTCGCTTGCGCATGCGCGCATGCTCGCTGCCGTTGGCGTGATCACGGCGCAGGATCTGGCCGACATCGAACGCGGCATGGCCACGATCAAGGATGAGATTGCGGCGGGTAATTTCGAATGGTCGCTCGATCTGGAAGACGTTCACTTCAACGTGGAAATGCGCCTGACGAAACTTGTTGGTGACGCCGGAAAGCGCCTGCACACGGGCCGCTCACGCAACGATCAGGTAGCGACCGACGTTCGCCTCTACACCCGCGCGGCCTGCGATCAGATCGCGCATCTGTTGGTGAAATTGCAACTTGCATTTGTCACATTTGCCGAGCAGCATACGGACACAATTCTTCCAGGCTTTACACATTTGCAGGTGGCGATGCCCGTCACTCTCGGTCATCATTTGATGGCCTATGTGGAAATGTTCGCACGCGATCACGAGCGCATTCTCGATTGCCGAAAGCGTGTGAACCGCTCGCCGCTCGGCGCAGCGGCGCTCGCCGGAACGACATTCCCGATTGATCGGGAGATGACGGCGAAGGCGCTGGGCTTCGATGCTGTGTGCCGCAATTCACTGGACGCGGTAAGTGATCGCGATTTTGCAATTGAGTTTTTGAACGCCTGCACCATCACTATGATGCATTTATCGCGCATCAGCGAAGAGCTGATTTTGTGGATGAGCCCGCGCTTCGGTTTCATCGATATTGCCGACCGTTTCTGCACCGGCAGCTCGATCATGCCGCAAAAGAAAAACCCGGACGTGGCCGAACTGGTGCGCGGAAAAATGGCGCGCGTACAAGGCCATCTGGTTACGCTGACGACCCTGATGAAAGGTCAGCCGTTGACCTACAACAAGGACAATCAGGAAGACAAAGAGCCGCTGTTCGACACGGTGGAAACCATCACCCAAACGCTCATCATCTACGCTGACATGATCGGCGGCATTCGTGTGAAAGCTGATCGTATGCGTGCGGCGGCGAGCGAGGGATTTGCTACCGCGACGGATCTCGCAGATTACCTCGTGCGCAAGGGAGTGCCGTTCCGTGACTCGCATGAATGTGTGGCGCGCGCGGTAAAAGCGGCCGAGGTGAAAGGCGTTGATCTCGCGGATTTGACACTCGCAGAATTGCAGGCGTTTTCTCCGGTCATTACGGAGGATGTGTTCGCGTCGCTCACGCTAGAAGGATCGGTCGCAGCGCGCAAGCATGTCGGCGGCACCGCTCCAGAGCGTGTCCGTGAGGAAATTCGATTAGCGAAGGCGCGGCTCGATGCACTGTAGAAGCGGCGAAAGCCGCGAACGCAAAGGCAGGATTCGCGACTTTTGCCGCATCTACAAGGACTTCGCGTGAACGCTGAAACCTTAGGCCTCATGGCTGGCACGCTCACCACCGCGTCGTTCATCCCGCAAGTCTGGAAAATCTGGAAAACACGCTCCGCGCGCGACTTGTCGTGGGGCATGGTCGCTGTGTTTACCGTCGGCACATTTCTGTGGCTGCTATATGGCATCAATGTTGGATCGACGTCAATCATGACGGCGAACGCGATCACGTTCGGGCTCTCGTTGGCGATCTGCATCATGAAACTTAGATTCGAACGACTGTAGTCGCGACGCCCATGGCCTCTGCGCCTCCGCTCCACGCAGACTAAAAGGAACTCATCGGACAAATGCGTTGCCAAGCCAGGCGGGGCGTACGATAATAAAGTATGTACCGACGGTTCTAGCTGTGCCCTGACGGGCGAAAGCGCGAAGGTCAACGGCAAAATGGCAAAAAAATAGTCGCCGAGGGGGCGCAATATGACAAACCGGCGTAGTTTTTTAGGTGAGGGCTTCGCGCTCACGTTTGCAGCATCGGGTGTGCTCGAATTCAGCGTGGCGAATGCTGCAAATGCGCCGCTGCTCATGACCTATCAGGGTCGGCTTAGCAGCCCGACCGGCATACCGCGTTCTGGCAGCTATTCAATAATTTTCCGGATGGTCGATGCGGCGGGTGTCGGCCTTCCGGCTAGTATGCCGTGGCAAGAGACCCATTCCTCCGTCCCTGTAGTCAACGGCTTTTTCTCTGTTCAGCTCGGGAGCCTGACGCCGTTGACGGAAGCGATGTTTGTCGGGCCTCCGACCGACATTTTTGGCGCCGTGCGCTACATGCAGATTACCGTCAACGGAGAGGCGCTGGCCCCTAATTTGCGCATCAACAGCGCCGCGTATGTAATCACGACACCTCAGGGAACACCCGGCCCGACGGGATTGCAGGGGATAGCCGGTGTGACTGGTGCGGGCGGTTCAACAGGCGCAGCGGGGACGACTGGAGCCGCAGGCTCAACCGGTGCCATCGGGCCAACTGGCGCGAATGGTGTTGCGGGCGGGACGGGGCCGACCGGCAGTATCGGGGCGACCGGACAGCAAGGTATTGCAGGCTCCACCGGGAGCACAGGTCTTGCAGGAGCGACAGGATCTCTTGGGGCACCGGGTGCTTTCGGGCCAACGGGTGCCACTGGTATGGCAGGTGTTCAGGGGCCGCAGGGGTTCCAAGGCGTCACCGGCCCTCAGGGGCTATCAGTCGTCGGCCCGACAGGACCGACAGGTCCAGTCGGAACTACGGGGGTCTTCGGCCCAACCGGGCTTACGGGAGTGACCGGAGCTACTGGGCCAACTGGCCCTATCGGAGCGACCGGACCAACGGGCGCGACTGGACCCAGCGGCGCAACCGGATTTGGTCCGCTCGCCACTCAAGGCGATTCAGTGCGTGACATATTCGTTGCACGGATCTCGCGCAGCTATGTCGCCTGATTCGCAGACTGCGGCGCGGATCGCTGCGGTGATCGCGAGCTGCTGTTTTGCTTCTCTCACATGGGCGCAGTCATCGTCGAGCAATTCCTTTTCTCTGGAATCGTCGCTGCTGACAGGTGCCGCGCGCTCCACGTCATCGAATTTCACCGCTGAGACCTGCGTGTCGCCTGGCATGGGCGGTGTGTCCAGTAGTACGAACTTTGCATTGACGACTGGCTGCGGTGCCGCGCTGACGCTTAGTCAGTCCGAACGTGCCGCGCTCGGACTGCTGGAACCGGGCCCAGTTGCCGTTCCGACTACGTCCGATTTAGCCCAAGTCGTGCTGCCAATACTGCTGGCACTAATGGGCTGGCTCACCCTCCGTCGCCGCAGTCGCTCGCGC
>Ga0335397_10008351_pt1 | contig 13048 bp, 12 predicted proteins | sample MAT04_FD_205740 | JGI IMG/M metagenome (GOLD analysis project Ga0335397, IMG submission 205740) | Freshwater microbial communities from Lake Fryxell liftoff mats and glacier meltwater in Antarctica - MAT-04 (spades assembly) (version 2) ...
AACGAACCGACGTCCGACGATCTTGAACACCGTCGACAAAGTCACCATACCGGCCGACTGCTCAAGCTACTGCACGCCCATCGCCTCATCGCCAAAATCCCGCGCACGCGTGGCTGGAGAGTCACCATACACGGCCACGCAGTCATGTCCGCGATCCTGACGATCCATCATCAGCAATATCATAAACCAAATATACAAGTCACATGACAACCCAAAATGATGCGCGCAAAATGCGCAGTTGTTGAAAAGAAAGAATCTAAGCAGCCACAACCGGATCGCCGGGCAGTAGCGGAGTCTTGAATTTAGAAGATTGCCGAAACGGTTCCCGGGACCTTTTAAAGTGTTTTGAACCAGACTATCTCTGGAACATCCGCTTATGTCTTCTGCTTCGGGAAAGGTCTCAGGCCGAGCAGCATTTCGGCGCGCTCGGTGAGCGGTTGGGCGGCAATTTTGTGATCGGTGTATCCAGCGAGATTGCTGATGACGATGTTGTAGACCGCCTGACGATCCTGACTGCTATCGATTTCAACACACCTGTTTTTGCTCTTGAAGATCTCAACGGTGGGCAGAGTTTCCGCCTTGAAAGTATCGAATCGCTGCTTCAGGCTCTCCACATTATCGTCACTTCTGTCTGTGTATCTGGCACGACCCATGATGCGTTTTTCGAGCACATCAAAGGGACATTCAAAGTAGAGCATTCGCGGGAGGTCAGTTTCCCTGCCGAAGATCTCATACCACCCGTCCAGATTCGTCAGGGAACGGGGAAATCCATCAATCAGGAATTTGTTCTTTCCAGTCGTTCTGGTCACCGTCTCCATCGCGTTCCTGAGCAGAGTCACCATGATGTTGTTGGGTATCAGTTTGCCAGCAGTTACGCACTCGTCGATCGTGGCAGCCGTCGGCCCTCCCGTCTCACGTTCGGCGCGGAGGAGATCACCCGTACATAAGTGAGTCCAGCCGAGCTGCGATTCGGCAAGCTCACACGTCGTGCCTTTTCAGCTACCCGGTCCACCGATCACAAAGACGACGTTGGGGGCGGGGCACGGCTGTCTGGGGTCATAGTGATGAAGCACGACCGTTGGGGCCGACGCAACTCCTTTCTTGTAGACGTGCCATTCTGTATCCGTTGGCGGCAACTCATCGTCACAGGTGTTGTCGTATGCGAGATGACCATCGAGACGGCAGATCCTCCAGGATTTGTACCTGTTGGAATATGAGATCGCGGGGCTTCTGGCCGATCGGCCATCGGCACGGTCCCATGCCATCCTGCCATTCCAGTAGCCGAGTCTGGATACAGTTCCCGATTCGGATTCCGCGGGAGGCGCCGTTGAAGGAACGAACAGGCCATCCACTTCGGGAAGGCCAGATCCGGACACCACTATGAAAAAAGTGTTAGGAGTGAGCCCTTGTGTTTCGACCATGATATTTCTTGCTATTCTTCATGCGGCAGAAAATGACTGTGCGGGATTTTAAATTCCGCCCTCTCCCTGGGGCAACGCAGTTAAAGATTTTAGCGAGAGGATTGACAAGCTGTCGCGGGACAAATCAAAATTTGTTTAACCCGTGGCCGCAGGCCAGGCCGTGAAAACCTGGCCTGCGGCCACGGGTTAAACAGAAGGAGCCTCTCACGCACGACCGCGTGATGTATACACACACAGTTTTATTGGAGGAGTCCATAATGATCGTCAGATGGGTATGCCTGTTGTCGTTGGGAACTCTGGCTTTAGTTGCTCAAAGTCTGGTCGCGACAAGTGGCGCAGCGGCTGAGCCGGAGAAGGTGGATATCTTTGTCAGTGGAGACGGGTACCCGGTGTACCGAATTCCTTCAGTGGTCTGCACGCCCAAAGGCACATTGCTGGCATTCTGCGAGGGGCGTACCGGTAATGACCAAAGTGCGACAGATATGGTGCTGAAACGGAGTCTCGACGGTGGCACGACGTGGCTGCCGATGCAGGTGCTTGTCCAGGCGGCCCCCGAAGCTGCCATGGATCCCACTGCTGTGATCGACCAAACCACGGAGGAGATCGTGCTGGTCTACGACCGCTGGCCGGAAATTCCCGAAGGAGAAGAACTGGGGGAACATAAAAGAGCGCCTGGTCTCGGCCGCGATTCCATAACGACCTGGATCATGACCAGTAAAGATGAGGGCGTCAAATGGTCCACGCCGATCGACATCACGGCCATGACGAAGCAAGCCGACTGGGCAGAGACCGGTCATGGCCCAGGCCTGGGGATTCAAACTCGTTCCGGTCGTTTGGTGATTCCCTGCTTCGAAACCAGGCCTGTCGGCGGCAAATGGGGGACTTCATGGAACTTCATTATCTACAGCGACAACCACGGCAAGACGTGGCAAATGTCGGACAACGAAGTGGGGCCCAACGTCAACGAGTCACAAGTTGTCGAATTGACCGACGGTTCACTGTGGTTGAACATGCGGACTGAGCACCGCAAAGACTCACGGGCAGGTGCAACCAGCAATGACGGGGGCAAGACCTGGTCCGATTTGTACGACATCCCGGAGTTGCCCGACGCCGGATGTCAGGCCAGCCTTCTCCGCTACACGTGGCCGGATCACGACGGGGGCAAGAGCCGGATTCTTTACAGCAAGGGGTCAACTCCGGACCGCCGCGTCGGAACGATACGCGTGAGCTACGACGAGGCGAAGACGTGGCCAGTCGCCAAGGTGGTGTGCGAAGATTACTTCGGGTATTCGTGTCTCACGGCCATGCCCGATGGCACGATCGGATGTCTGTTCGAAACAGCTAATTGCAGCAAAATCACTTTCACAAAGTTTTCGCTGGAGTGGCTCACCGATGGAAATGATTCCTTGAAACGCTAACGGCGTTGAGTTCAACCCTTGGCGTCACTCCACGGCATTCGTCCGCACGCACGACGTAAAAACTTTCGTGGTTATGCCTCTCGTAGAACAGGGAGGCATACTATTCGTTTACGCTCAACAACAGCTATTCGCCAGCTCCGATCTGTTCTGCATCACGGGGTAACGAAATGGCACAAGAAACGAATTGGGACGGAGAAACCAATTGGGACGCTGCTCATAAGTCTCCTTTTCGGCCCCAACGGAATCGCACAGTGAGCCGGATCGTAACGGTGCGCTTCGTCCGTCTGTGTCGCATGGTCGGCAGAGATCAACTGCTCATTGTCGTCAGGCAGTACGTGGTGACTTAATCCGGAATCGTGGTGGGCAAGTTACTCAGGAATTCAACACGCCACTTCACCCTCTGATGCGGATCGTTTGTTCGTTGATGATCCACAGTTTGCCGATCAGTTCTTCATCGTGCGCAAGCTTCGGAACCAGTCGCGTCAGTACATCGACGACGTGCTGTTTGTCCTGATGATCGAGTCGCAGAACGATTAGGCCGAAGTAGTCTTCCGGCGGGTATGCGAGGATATCAGCGAAGTCCAGATCGAGCGTGACGATGGCTCGCTGTTCGGCTTTGCAGACATTCGCGATCGTGGCATCCATCGACCCGTCCATTCTCTGGTCGTGGACAGACATCGCATCAAAACCCGCTCGCTGCAGGACCGCTGTGACTTCCAGTGGTAGATTTTCATCGACTTTGAACGCCGCCATCAGGTCCGGCCTGCCACTGTCAGATTAACAGTGCGATCTCGCGCCAGATCCGCAGCGTACGCCATCGCCGCCATCACACTTTCGCGTGAGAGTGACGGATAACTTTTCAACAATTCATCGACGCCGATACCTGCAGCCAGATTGTCCAGGACGACAGATACCATCACCCGCGTTCCGCCAATGCAGGCTTTGCCGTGGCAGACGGTCGGATCAACCGTGATATGTTCTCGCCAATTCATAGTGTGTACTCCCTGCGTGGATTCTACTCCGTCTGAACTTTTTGAGTGTGGTCGGTTTTCGGTTTACGCCCGGAATTTTCGGGATTCGTCGGGGTTTCGCTGGAAGAACTAGATGGGTTTATTTAAGAATCGAGATATGCCAGGCAATACAATTCTCGCTAGACATTCATTCCTTTGTGGCATTCTTTGCAGCCGCAAAGCGCGCCTCCTTGTCGGGGACGGCATTCATTCGCAAAGCAATCTGACCGTCGATTTCCTGGTCGTCAAGTATCTGCAGCCTTGGTCGGCATCTCAACCAGTCGGCATGCAACTCCAGGATATCTTCTTTTGAAAACGCTTTCTCGATGGACGAATCAAACGCACTGATGAGCTGAAATCCGGACGTTCGCGTGTATGCAGCAGCATTCAGGTATCTGCTCAATACCTTTTCATCGAGTTTCTGCACATCTCGCAATGCGATGGAAAACGCCTTAGCTGCTTTGGGAGCGTTGATGGCATCCAAAGCCTCGATCCCTTTTTGAATCGCACCTTCATCCAGCAGCATGTTGTAGACGACTTGGGCGAATCCTCCTTCCTGAAATTCCATGAATAATCTGTTGAGGCAGACACTCAGAATTGCATCCGCCGAAATCTCGTCGTCATTCAACAGACCTTCAATCAAGTCACCGACAACATCGGCATTTCCGTCGATGACGTCCAGCGAACGACCTTTATCGATTCGACTCCGGCGGATCATCACACAGTCGTCCGAAGACAACACCTTGCCGATGGCTTTCACTTTGCCTTTGTTCGGAATACGAGCGGCAGCGGGCTTATCCTTTTTCGAACCGCCTTGGTCCGTCGTTGACGCATCCTCGTTGTCCGACCACACAAGTTTGAATTTGAAGCCAGTCAGACCGTGACTGGAAACGACAGAAACGACCTCGTCAGTAACATAAATCGACGTCCGCAGGGCGTCGGCTGCAAGTCGAAACGCATGGACATTTTTGAGCATTTCCGGACGAAAAACATATCTATTGAATGTTGAAATGACCCCCGGGCTGCTGCACTCAAAATCACTTTCAACAGTATCAAATGCCTCAGAAAGGTGAACGCAATGGTATGCGTAAACAACTGTGTTGGTCCCAGACACCTCAACGGGCAGGAATTCACCGGTCGGAAGTAACAGTGGCGACAGGGCATTGACTGCGGATTGACTGAACAACGAACTCCTCGAAAAAATGTAATCGGGCACGCCACGATCAAATAAGGCTTTGGCTTCTTTCTTTGTGTGTTCCTGAGGCATATAGAATTCGGAGAATGATATTGGCCTGACCGCATAGAATTTGGGATCCCATTGATCCGCCATCCTGACCGGCTTCTGCAGAAGCGGAGTGCCGTACTTAGACCAATTGTCGTATGAAATGACCCTAAGGCTTTGCAGATTCGGATCGAAAGAAAGTTTATAAATCTTCATATTGATGCCAGTTTTATTTACGAAACATTTCGAGTGGAGTCGAACAAAACGGGACGCAGTCAATAGTGTTCGGCACGCCGGTTGCCTGGTAAGCATTGTGACTGACGGCCGGTTGGCTTGCGAGTCGCGGAGAGGAAATACAGCACTCTTACGGCGTGTTGATTTAGTCGTAGGGCAGGCATCTTGCCTGCCTTGTCCGGCAAGAAACCTCTTGTATTTCAGACAGATTTGGCAGGCAAGATGCCTGCCCCACTGTTATTTTCCAGACCACAGCATTTGCAGCGTCGTGTCATCGATCACGGTGCCTTTGGGTTGTTGTTTGATCAGATTCGCGATGACTGTAACCTCATCGTCCGTGGCGCTGAGATTGAGTTCTGTCAGACGGTGCGCGACAGCGCGGCGACCGCTGTGGCGGCCGAGGACCAGTTGGATGTCACCGCCGCCAACCATTTCTGGTCGGTACGGCAAATAGGTGTCCGGATTCTTTAGCAGTCCATCCTGATGGATGCCTGCTTCCGTCGCAAAGATGTTCGCTCCGCCAATTGGCTTCATCCGTGAAATCGCCACGCCTGTCAGTTCTGCAACCAGGTGACAGAGTGGAGCCAGCTTCGTTGTATCGATCGAGAAGCGACGACGGTATTGATCTTCATGCAGAGCGAGTGCCATCACTACTTCTTCCAGCGTCGCATTTCCCGCACGTTCACCGATTCCATTGACCGTACACTGCACAACATTGACGCCTTCCTGAATACAGGCGAGCGTATTGGCGACAGCCAGTCCCAGATCATTATGAAAATGAACAGCCAGTAAAGCTCGGTCGAGATTTGGAACACCGTCCTGTATGGCTTTGATAAAATCGCGAGCCTTCTCAGGCGTCAATAGGCCGACAGTATCCGGAAAACCGATCGTCGTGGCTCCGGCATCAATGGCTTCCCGATAGCACTGGCACAAATAATCCACTTCTGTGCGGCTGGCGTCTTCGGGACTAAAAGCCACGATACGAAAACGCTGTGCCGCATAGGAAACGGTGTCGGTGATGATATGCAGAACCTCTGAGCGGCTGCGATTCAGCTTATGCACACGATGCAGCGGACTCGTGCCACAAAACAGGCTGACGCCGCGTTTGTGGTGCGGATTACCATCAAGCGCCCGATCGGCGACATCGATATCGGCTCGTACTGTGCGACAAAGCGCAGTCAGCACCGGGCGCGTGACGACACCGATCATCATGCGAATGGCTTCGACATCGGACTCTGAACTGGCTGGGAATCCTGCATCGAGTGAATGTACGCCCGCATCCTGCAGAGCCAGCGCGATGCGGACCTTTTCATGGGGTTCCAGTGTCGCTCCGGGCATCTGTTCGCCATCCCGGAGCGTCGTATCACTGAACAGAATCCTGCCACTCCGTTTATGATGACTGATAACGGCATGTCGAACTTTATCGACGACGTGCCGCGACAGTTTCTGAAAAAACGGTGAATGTGGCATACAAAACTTTACAGCACCTTCGTTACGCCCGGCATCGGAATGTTGTATGTCATATCCGCATTCGGGACCACAGGTGGCGTGTCGTCGAAGCTGTGGAATGTTTCCACTGGTGAGACACGAACTTTCGATGCCAGTGCATCGGCCCACTTGATTTCCTGTCCGGAATACGTACACATCCGCCCAAGAATCGATGTCATCGAACTGTAGGCACCATATTCCGCTTCATTTGGTACGTCGCCACGGCGAAGTGCCGCAAACAGATCGTGGTGCTCCTGCTGGTGACCATCGTGCAGATTTCTGCGTTTGTCGCCGTCCATCCGTGGGTATTCCCACTTCAGATTTCCCTTGGCGTCGAAAATACGACCGTCCGCAAGCGCACATGAACCCTCTGAACCGTGGGCAAATTCGGCAACCTCGTTCCAGCAGTTTCCTATGTGACGGCATTGGCTCTGCAGCACTGAACGATCACCATCATTTTCGTAAGTGAATTCCACAAAATGGTGGTCATAGATTTCCCCGTACTCTTTGCCGGTACGAACCTGACGACCACCTTGACCCTGAGCCGACACGGGAGGGCCACCCATGAGCCAGTTGATCACGTCCAGATTGTGAATATGCTGTTCCGTGATATGGTCGCCGCACAACCAGTTAAAGTAATACCAGTTGCGCATCTGATAATCCATTTCTGACTGTCCGTCTTTGCGAGGACGAACCCAGACACCTTCGCCATTCCAGTAAGCTCGAGTGGCGACGATTCGACCGATCTCGCCGTCCTGCAGACGCTTAATTGTCTCGATATAGATTGGCTCGTGATGACGTTGCAGACCTACGGCCACAGCGAGGTTCTTCGACTTCGCAATCTCATTAGCATCGATGACTTTGTTGACGCCGATGGCATCCACGGCCACAGGTTTTTCCATGAAGATATGCTTGCCGGCATTGACGGCAGCTTCAAAATGAAGTGGACGGAACCCCGGTGGCGTGGCCAGAATCACCAGGTCGATTTCCTGCTCCAACACCTTTTGATACGCATCAAATCCGACGAACTGACGTTCTTTGGGAACGTCCACTTTGTCGGCATGCTGTCGCGAAATCGTCTGTAGTGCACTTTGAAGATTGTCATCAAAGGCATCTGCCAGCGCGACCAGCTTCGTCGGGCCGTCCGTATTCAATGCTTGCTCTGCGGCACCTCGGCCACGTCCACCGCAGCCAACAAGTCCAATTCTGATCGTATCGCTGCCCGCAGCATGTGCAGCACGAACCGGGTTCAGACCAGCCAGCAGAGAACTACCGGCAGCGGCAACAGCAGACGTTTTCAGGAATCCTCGGCGGGAAGCATCAGAAGAATTGGCAGCCATAAGATATCTCCGAGTGAGAACTGGTTTTGACACCACATAACGGCAGGCAATGCAATGCCAGGAGCCACAGCTACGTGGAATGGAACAGGGAAATTCACCGCGTGCGAACGGAATTCGCCTCAAGGCGTCGCCCGCTCAAGCATCGTACGGATTCACTTCACGATTCGCAAACGTCGGAGCAAACGAAGGTGGGGACACTGTCGAACTTGAATTGGTTGGCGGTCGTCACCGAACTTCATGCGACGTCGAAAATCGCAGCGTCGTTACGAATCTCAGTGCAGCAGAATTGCTGCGATTCCGCAGCAGCCGTGGCCACTTTGCTGACAGATTACTCGCGGAAACTATCGCTGGCGAAGTCGGCCATGAACTGGTCAATGTTTGTGGCTCGAAGAATACGGCGAGCGGGCTTGTGACTTGTTTCGCTGCCGATCTCTTCAGTGACGGCTGCATTTAGATCGACCGAATCCGCCAACGGCTCAGTGACTGTTTCAATGGAGCCGTCCGGCGAATCAAGATTGTCGAGCGGTACGATCAACACATCGTTGACCCGCAGTTCGTCGATCAATGATTCCAGGGGACTGCTGTCGATACTGTCAGTAACGTCTTCATTCGAACCAAACGACAATAGCCGCTTACGGAGCTGGGATGAAGACGTAGTGGACGCGGTCGCTGCCAGTTTTGCGGAAGCGACAGGTTTCTGAATCAGGGCGGCATTTTGTCCGGACGAGGTTCCAAACACAGAAGTTCGCGAATTCGACGAGACTATATTATTGTTGGCAACGCGAGTCGCGGCAGGCAGACTCACGGCACTCACTGGCGTCACCGCCGCTTTAGACGTATCGTCAATCTGAGCCGGCGAGTTGTTGAATGCCAGCGGTGCCGAATTCTGCAGGATGACCGGTGAATCGAACCCCCCGCGCTGTACTTCCGGACCACCGGACGCCATCGAATAGAATATCTCGGGATTCGATGCGTCCTGACCTTCAGGGTCAAAAGCATACTCCACTGGAGTATTTTCGAAGAATGTTTCCAGTTCCCATTCAGGCTCCTGGACGACAGCAGTTGTCGTCGCAAGCTCAACCACAAGCGTCAGCGTTGGATCGTCGCTTGTGTGATTCAACTGAATCGTTATCGACAATTCCGGATTTGCGGCCAATGTGTTTGCCAGACGAAACGCGTCCAGACCATCATAAGTCAGCACGGGAATCACCGCAGTATGGTCATCGACCGATTTAAATTCAGTGACTCCCAAGTCACTCAGAATCTGAAGGAGATTGTCCCCCGCAGCGGTGACGACAATCTGCTCGGGTGCGAAATAGGTTTCACCGGTCAACTGATCGCGCAATGTCACATGACTGATCTGGTTTCCAGATTCATCGTATTCTGCCCATGATTCTGTGACCAGCGAAGCCGTTACGGTGCCAACAAGTTCAACCGTCGCGTCGAGACTGACGAACGGCTCTTTGACAGATTCTACTGGTTCTTCAACTAACGAATCTTCCATCAACTCAACATCACCGACAAAGTTTCTATAATACGGCATGATCTCGAACGGCGTTTCTTCCACCGTGATCATCGTCGTGTCCAGACTGATTGTCTGCGATGGCGACGATTCGCTGTCCACGTGGTTCAGCACGACAGAAACGGATAATCCGGAAGTCGCAGACAGATCGTTTGCCAAACGAAACGCATCGAATCCGTCGGTAAGACTTACGGGAACAATCGCCAAGGGCTCATCCAACTGCTTAAAGTCGCTGATGCCAAGTTCGCTGAGAATGTCGCTGATGTTCCCATCGGCTGCCGTGACGCTGACCTGATTCGGGGCCACATACGATTCGTCAGTCAACTGATCTCGCAGCGATGCAGAGCCGTCGGAATTCCCTTCGTCATCAAATCCCGTCCACGAATCGAACATGAGTGACGATTCAAACTCGCCTGTTGTCGTGACAGTCGTGATTGATGAATAAGCCATTTCGTCGATCGCTGGCGGGAAGATCCGGATCAGTCCGTCCGTCGCCGGATCAATCAACGTCTCGCCGCCGCCAGCCAGAATGTCGTCCATCGGTGCCAGATCTTCGATTGGCACCAAGTCTTCAATTGGTCCGAGATCATCTGTTGGCACCAGGTCTTCCATTGGTGCCAGATCTTCAATACCCGCATTGGAGTCCCACGGGAAAAATTCGTCTGGAGAAATCTGATCCGGTATCGCCAATTTGTGGTTGATGAAATAGGCCCACATCCCAATCGGAGCAGCTTGATCATCGACCGGTTCGCAGACTGAAGCATCATCTGGAGCGTCAATCGCCGATGCGCTGAGCAGAACTCGAGATTCGCACTGTTCCGGAGCAACGGACATTCTTCGGTTTTGACGGGACGCAGACTTTTTCGAGCGAGGTGACATAATAGATGGGGGCTTCTATTTGATTGGATGCAGCGTGATAGAACGCAGCCGGGGGAGATTGGTTTTTGGAGGGATGCTACATCTGAAGATGGGGACTTTGAAATCATTATTTTCCGCAGAATTCCTGACAATTTCGACCGCTGACGGTTTCTGCTGCTCTGACGTGCTGACGGCCCTGAAAATGTCGCAGGATTTGCCGTGCAGTTGCCGTATTCGGAAGAATCCGCATGACATATTTTGTCGAAAATCGACCGGCTCAGTTTATTCTGCGGAATAAATCCACGATCGCGTACCAAAGAATATCGGGTAAGCTGCTTCTGTCTTACCTCAACAACGTGTTCATCTGTTCGGGCGTTTTTCCTGTGGAGTTTTGGCATACGCGAGTAACTATTGGATCCGTCTCAAGGTTCGCCTCACGATATTTTCGCTCAGGACGCTGCACCGTCCTGTTGCCGTGGAATGATGCGCGGACGGTTTGCGCAAGCTGTCGCGTGGGCGACCGAGAAGAAAAAGCGAAAGAGGCGATCACAAGCAGCGTTGGCGGTGCAGTGCCTTGAAGTACGGCAGGTTTTGAGTCCCGGTTGTTGCTGTGGGGGAGACGTTGCTTCAGCGGACGTTGCCGCCACTGCGATAGTCAAGAACGGATCTGCAAGTGCTGCGGAGTCTGTTGATACTGCAAAACCTGTGAATGATGATCGAAACGTTGGCAACTCCTGCGACTCAAAGTTTGGCCAGGCTCATTGCGAATTCTGATCATGGCGCTTCGGCTTCGACTCACGCTATATCCGTGTCGCAGAACCACGAGCGACAAATACGATCCGCAGGAGCCAATGATGTCGCACACAGCGGCTCGGAATTGAATTGTCCGAATCGTGTTACGACTTTCGGACGGGCGAACTCAGGAAGCGTTCCTGGCAGCGCGGCGATTTGTAATTCAGGGTTTGCGGCATTGCTGGGCAGCGGCGAAATCGCCGACGTTTATGCACGAACGATCGCCAACGGTGCGAATGGTATTTCTCTGGCCATTTCCAACGCCGGATTTGGCAGCATTGTTCGCGATTCTGCAATTCCAGGCGATAATCAGTCAGCCACTGTTCTACACACGCCATCGCCGATCGTGATGGATTTGGCGTTTGGAGGAAACACGCATCTCGCTGGCGACCACATTTCCGTCGTCAACAGGCTGGAACCGCAGTGGATCGTGACGCTGTCGCGCGCTGAAGTGACAACAGGAACAACCGAATTGTCGAACGCGACAAATCCTGCCGGCAACCAACCCGATCGTCGGCAATGGTCACGACAGACACGAGTATTTCTGTTGGCGCAGCATGATCCGATTGTCTTGGCACCGAATCTGGCGAATCTGATGCTGCCGATCCTGGCAGGAGTCAGTTGTTTCCTTGCAAACATTTTGGCGCGTGGTCCACCGAGAGGACCGCCGCGTTCTCAGATCATTGATGCTGGACGCGGCAAATCGAGATCATGTTCCAGTCAGCTTTACCGTTTGAGGTTCAGTATTTCCCCAAGGGGACCGTCGCTCGTCGTTCGTTTCGCAAAACCCGTGACTTTATCTGCCTCGGGGCCGAGACGAACTTTCAGGACGTCGAAACTGTGTTGTTCGAACACATGCTGAACCAGTGCGATGTCTGACAGGAAGACTCGGCTCCATCATTTTGGGAGCCGACGACATGACCGAAGATCAACAGGATTCCATGATCCGGAATCTTGTGCAGTACCATTATCAAAAGAACCGGCATCTCACGAACCTCCATGATGTGGAGGATCTTTTTCAGGATGCCTGGATTGATTTGAATCACAGTCCGCCGGATGACACAACGGTTGAGATGCCTCTGGAGGCCGATCAGCAGTTGAAGCAGGCTGTGGGAAAAGCGGCTGAACGAGCTTTCGGGAAGCTGCGAAAACGTTGTCAACGAGGTTCCGCTGCAATCCTGCCACTTGGTTTTGAACCGGCAGGAACCATGCCCGACCATTCTCAGGTGATCGACTTGAAACAGCAAATTGAATCGCTGCCTCCGGATGAGAGACTGGTGATTGAAATGCTGCGTTCAGGATACGATGGACTTGAGATAGCCGAGCAGATGCAGATGTCGCCTCAGGCCGTCACTCGACGGAAACAACGTGCCATCGAAAGACTTCGTCAGACTCTGGGTGAATTGCCATGAACAACCCTTGTCCAGCGTCAGAAACGGGCGATTCGAAATTGCGATCGTCCGGGTGAATTTCTTTCGATGTCGTAGAGCTGTGGCTGGAACCGCCATCGCCGAAAATGGCGACGGCGTTCCACCAGCACTTGAGCCACTGCAGCGGCTGCCTTCGAAAATGGATCACCCTCGAAGCCGCCGCTGACATGGCAGGAATCTCGTTTGCGGCAACAACGCGAATCGATCAAAGTCCCGGATCTCGCGCTTGATAGCAAACAAAAAAACACTGGGCCGCTTTTCAGCAAACCCAGTGTTTTCTTGAAAGGGGAGAGTGGGAGTCGAACCCACGCGT
>Ga0335397_10008353_pt1 | contig 13046 bp, 11 predicted proteins | sample MAT04_FD_205740 | JGI IMG/M metagenome (GOLD analysis project Ga0335397, IMG submission 205740) | Freshwater microbial communities from Lake Fryxell liftoff mats and glacier meltwater in Antarctica - MAT-04 (spades assembly) (version 2) ...
CACGTTGACCGGGGCGACGATCTCGCCATCGTCCATCCAGAACGTGGCGAAGCGGGTCATGCCGGTGGTGCGACATGCTGCCTGGTCGGAAAAGTTCGTATACCAGAGGTTCCCGACGAACAGCCCGCTGCCGAGCGCTTCGCCGACTGAGTCGGTGGGGATGACGCCGGGGGCGATGGCCATCGACTGGGGATACTCGTGGCCGACGGCGCCGTTGGTGGGCACGCCGTACTCCTGGGCCGAACGGGGCGACACCAGGGTCTGTGCGTAGGCGCCCTCGACGATCAGCGGCACCTCGTCGGGACGCAGGAAGCCTGCCGACTGGAAGTTCGGTGCGACGCCGTGGGCGGTGTCCTCGCTGATGTTCACGAGCGGCGACAGCGTGGTGCCCTCGACGAGCATCTTGAGCAGCGGCGTCTGCTTGGTCTCGTGTGCACGTAGTCCGAACGCCCCGTAGTACGACCAGAGCTGCAACAGCTCCTCCATCGCTCGGGGCGCGAGGTACGTGCGGTACTCGCCGGGCGACAAGCTGATGGGGTCACGTTCGAGCGCCTTCACCTGACGTGCCGACCAGTCGACCTTGGCGGCGAACGCGTCGTCGTCCCAATGGAAGCCGGCATACAGGTTCTTGGCCGCCTTGTCCGCGTGCAGGTAGAAGCACCAGTCGAGGTTGAACGTGGACGATTGGAACCAGTTGCGCTGCCCGAGGCTGTTGGCGAATCCCTGGAAGGTGTCACCCGACGCGTAGATCCCCACGAGGTCGCGGCCGTGGCCTGCGGACCGGATCTCGGCGAGCGCCGCGTCGGGTTCGGGGATCGAGCCTCGCTCGATGCGCTCGGTGGAGGTGGGCTCGGTGTTGTAGAGCAGGAACGGATCGTCGGCCACGAACGCCCGTTGCTCTCGCAGCTGCGCGAGCAGTGCGGCGAGACGGGCGTCGTCGAGGCCGCGCTCGCCGGACAGGCGGATGCTGCCGCCGGTGTGGCGCCGGCCATCCACGAGGTCGACGGTGAGGGTGCGCTGGTCGACCGTGCCCGCCTGGCGGACCTCGGAGTTGTTGAGGCGGATGAAGTCGGTTCGCTCACCGGAGACGTTGGCGAGCAACACCTCGTCGCCGACCAGTGTGCTGGTCGCGGCGGTGACCAGTTCGTCGAAAAACGCCTGATCGCTGTCGGCAAGGCCGCTCTGGCTGCTCATTCCTCGCCTCCGAACACATCGATGTTCGAGAAGAGGCAGGCGGGCGACGCGTGGCCCGTGCCGACCATCTGATTGAGTTCGCCCTTACCGCAGTTGGGGGTGCCCATCACGGTGAAGCTGTCGCGATCGGCCACGCCGGACAGGCTGCGCCAGAACGTCGACGAGATCCCGCGGTAGCCGGGGTTGCGCACGGCGCCGACGATCTCGCCGTCCTCGATCCGCTGGCCGTACTCGCAGCCGAACTGGAACTTGTTGCGGCTGTCATCGATCGACCACGAATTGTTGGTGTGCAGGTAGACGCCGTGCTCGATCGAGCCGATCAACTCCTCCACGGTCGAGTCGCCCGGCTCGACGTTGAGGTTCGCCATCCGGTCGATCGGCGGGCGGTTCCAGTTCTGCGCCCGCGAGTTCGCCACGCCCGGCAGGCCACTGCGTTCCTGCGACACGGTGCCACCCAGGCCGCGTACCAAGATGCCGTTCTCGATCAGGTGTTGGCGTTCGGCGGGGGTGCCGTCGTCGTCGAAGCCGTACGAGGCGAGCTGGCCCGGCACGGTCGGGTCGAACGTGACGTTCAGCAGTTCGGAGCCGTACTGATAGGAGCCGAACATGTCGGGCGTGACGAAGCTGGTGCCTGCGTAGTTGCGTTCGTCGCCGAGGATCCGGTCGAGTTCCAGCGGGTGGCCGATCGACTCGTGGATCTGCAGGATCATCTGGTCGGGAGCCAGCAGCGCGTCCATCACGCCGGTCGGGCAGTTGGGGGCGGTGAGCAGCTCGAGCGCCTGCTCGGCGACCTGGCCGGCAGCGTCACCGAAGCCGTAGCGGCCGAGCACCTCGGCGCCACCCTGCCCGCAGAACGCGTGCCCGCCGAACGTGCGGGTCTGGGTGTTGGTGCCCTCGTTCGCCGTGGCATTGAGGCTCGGGTACACGAAGCGGAAGCGTTGCTCGATACGCCCGGTGTCGCCGCCGCGTGACGCAGTGAGCAGCAGTTGGTCGACCTCGCGACGCACGAGCGACGCACCCCAGTTGACGATGCGGTCGTCGATGCCGAGCAGGCGTGACTGTTGCTGGAGCAGTTCGAGACGATCGTTCAACGGCAGCGTGTCCCACGTGACCTCCACCGGCGACGAGTAGCTGCCGACGGCGTGGCTGGTCGGCGCCGCGGTGGTGACCATCGCACCGGCGGTGACGCCAGCCCAGTAGCGGGCTCGGTCGGCTGCGGCCGCCACGCCGGTCTCGCTGAGGTCGGTGGTGGCTGCGTAGCCGAGACCGCTGCCGTTCCAGATGGTGATCATCACGCCGGAGTCGTACTCGGTGAACATCGGCTCGAGCTGGTTGCGGCGAACACTCAGGTGCTCCGAGCGTTCATCGACGAAACGGGCCGAGGCGTAGTCGACGTCGCTCGGCAGTGCGGCGCGCAGCCGGTCTTCGAGCGCGGCCGATTCGATCAACAGGTCGGTCATCTCGCCAGGCTACGTGGCGGGTCGGCCGGGGGAGCGCGTCGTCAGGCGCGGAGGGCCGGGAGCACGTGATCGGCGACGAGGTCGCATTCGGCGAGGTGGGGGTAGCCCGACAGGATGAATGTGTCGATACCGAGATCCATGTAGGAACGCAGCTTGGCGACCACCTGGTCGGGGTCGCCGACGATCGCCGCGCCGCATCCCGAGCGGGCGCGGGCGATGCCGGTCCACAGGTGGTCCTCGATGAAGCCGTCGTCGTCGGAGGTGTCGCGCAGTTCGGCCTGTCGTGAGACACCTGCCGACGTGCTGTCGAGCGAACGATCGCGGATCGCTTCGCCCTCAGCGGCATCGAGCTCGGACACCAGCCGAGTCGCCGCTGCACGGGCGTCGCTTTCGTTCTCGCGCACGACGACGTGTGTGCGGTAGCCGAACCGCAGCGTGCGACCGTGGCGTTCGGCGCGGGTGCGCATGTCGGCGATGATCGCAGCGATCTCGGGCATGGTGTCGGGCCACATCAGGTAGACGTCGGCCGCCTCGGCTGCGACGTCACGTGCCGGCTCGGACAGGCCCCCGAAGTAGAACGGGGGCGTCACCGGCAGCCCCGCCGTCTGGCGGGCGGTGGCTCGTTCGATGGCGATGCGCGGAGCGTCGAGGGTGAGGTCGTAGAACTCGCCGTGGTGCTCGACCGGATCACCGGCGAGCAGCTCGCGCAGGATCGTCATCACCTCGAGCGTGCGGGCATAGCGCGGTTCGCTCGCCATCAGGGTTCCCGGCAGATCCGAGCTGATGATGTTGATCGTGAGGCGCCCATCGAGCATCTCGTCGAGACCGGCGAGCTGTCGGGCCAGCTGCGGCGGCCACATCTCGCCGCAGCGAACAGCGAGCAGCATCTTGATCCGCTCGGTGATCGCAGCGATGCCGCCGGCGAACGGGACGCCGTCGATACCGAGGGTGTAGCCCGACGGGAGCAACACGTTGTCGAAGCCGTTCGCCTCGGCCGTGGTCACGATGTCACGGCAGTGCGTCCACGACGATCGCAGGTTGCTGTCCGGCACGCCGAGGAACTCGTAGTCGTCGTCACAGAGCGCCGAGAACCAGGCGACCTCTGGGCCGGCTTCGGGCGTCGGGGTCATGGCATCGGCTCGCCACGGCCGGCGACGAGGATCTCGTACCACTGGCTCGGGGTGAGTTCGACGTCGCTGGCCCGGGCGCACTCACGGATCCGATGCAGCTGCTGGGTGCCGACGATCGGCACGACACCGGCCGGGTGACGCATCGCCCACGCCAGCAGGATCGCGCTGCGAGCCACGCCGTGTGCCGCTGCGATTCGATCGCACACCCGAGCGATCTCGACCGCGCGCACGTCTGTCGGGTCGATCTCGGCACCGAGTCGACCACCTCCGAGCGGACTCCACGCGAGCGGCACCATGCCGGTCTCCATGCACAGGTCGAGTGTGCCGTCGGTGATCGGGTCGAGCGCGACCGGCGAAAGTTCCGGCTGGCTCGTGGCGAGTGTCGTCCAGAGCCAGGCCTGGAGCGCTCGGGTCTGGGCAACGGTGTGATTCGACACGCCGACCGCTCGCACCTTGCCCGACGTCATCAGTTCGTCGAGCACGCGCGCCACGTCCTCGGGGTGGGCCAGCAGATCGGGCCTGTGTATCTGATACAGGTCGAGGGTGTCGCAGCGGAGCCGTCGGAGCGATGCCTCGCACGCTGCACGCAGGGAGTTCGCGCCCGAGTCGTACGGCACCGGGGGTGTGATCCCGCCCTTGGTGGCGAGCACCATCCGGTCACGCAATCCTGGCGTGGCGGCAAGCACCAGCCCCAGCAGTTCCTCGGCTGCACCGAAGCCGCCGCCGGGTGCTGGAGCCGATCCGTCGTAGCCGTAGATGTCGGCGGTGTCGATCAGCGTCATGCCGCAGTCGAGCGCCGTCTCGATCTTCTCCCGGGCCGCCGCCACGCCGGTTCCGGCGAACCGCCAGCACCCGTACGCGATCGGCCCGATGTCGTCCAGCACCCCACCGCTCGTCACACCCGCCACCGTACCCAACCCGATCTGCGCCCCCTCCGTCCCAACAGCTGATCTGCGCCCCGTTCGTCCCGGAATCCGGGACAGATCGGGCACAGATTGGCTGTTGGGACGGAGAGTCGGGCAGTACGGTCGCAGGCGTGAGCGAGACCATCGGGTATGGCGTGATCGGGACCGGGATGATGGGGGGCGAGCACATGCTGGACCTCAATCACGTCGACGGTGCGCAGGTCGTGGCGTTGGCCGACCCGGTGGCGAGCAGTATCGAGTGGGGCTTGGGATGCGTGGCGGCCGGACCTGAGGGCGACGCGGCGAAGGAACGCACCGCTGTGTACAGCGATCACCGCGATCTGTTGGCCGATCCGAACGTCGATGTGGTGATCATCACCACACCGAACCACACCCACTCAGCTGTGCTCGCCGACGCACTGGCGACCGCCAAGCACGTGTTGATCGAGAAGCCGCTGTGCACCACCGTCGACGATTGCAAGCGGGTCGTCGATGCCGCTGCCGACCGGGACGCGATCACCTGGATGGGCCTGCAGTACCGCTACATGCCCACGCCGGCCACGATGCTCGAACAGTTGGCGACAGGGGTGTGCGCCACCACACGGATGGTGTCGATCCGCGAGCATCGCAACCCGTTCCTGAAGAAGGTGGGCGACTGGAACCGCTTCAGCCGCAACACCGGCGGCACGCTGGTGGAGAAGTGCTGTCACTTCTTCGATCTGATGCGCCTCGTCGCCGGTGACGATCCGGTACGGGTGATGGCGAGCGGCGGACAGGACGTCAACCACCTCGACGAGTACTACGACGTCGACGGGCGCCAGGCACGCTCCGACATCCTCGACAACGCGTTCGTGATCGTCGAGTTCAAGAACGGGGTCCGCGGGGCGCTCGATCTGTGCATGTTCGCGGAGGGCGGCCGATACGAACAGGAAATCACCATCACCGGCGACGCCGCCAAGCTCGAGGCCACCGTGCCGGGTAACACGGTGTGGGTCGGTGAACGCTCGAAGGCGGCTGGCCACACCCACCACATGGGCATGGGTGTACGAGAAGTGCCGGCACCGATGGACCCCCGGGTGCCGTACCCCGAGTTCCACGAGGGCGCCAGTTACATGGAGCACCTCGCGCTCGTCGACGCGATCCGCAACGGTCGACCGGCTGCCGTCACCGTGACCGAGGGAATGTGGGCTGTTGCCATCGGCGCCGCTGCGCATCGATCGATCGACGAGCGTCGCCCGGTCGATCTGGCCGAGTTCGGCCTGAGCTGATCTCCTGACCGGCCGTCGGGTCGGTTCGATCTGATTCAAGTGATTTCGGCGGCGGCGGCATCGGCGTAGGCCGCTTCGACGATCGCCAGGGCCGTGCGGCCCACCTCGGACGAGGCGACCGGAGTGGTGCCGCTGCGACAGGCGGCGGTGACGTCCGCGAGCTGCGCGGCGTACATCGGGACGTCGCAGTGCACGTAGTCGGCGGGCGGAGGCAGCGGCATCGTCCAGATGCGGTCGGTGCCATCGGTACCGAGGATCTCGGTGTCGGCTTCGAGGCCGCCGAGGCGCGGCTGCCACCATCCGAACTCGACCGAGGAGCGCACACCGTTCGACCAGTCGATCACCACGATGCCGTCGTCGTCGACGTCGTGGTCGCCGTAGCTGCCGATACCGATCGAAGCGCTGACGCGCTCGGGGCTGGGGTCGCCGAGCAGGAACCGGGCGGTGTCGATGGCGTGGATGCCCATGTCGATCAGGGCGCCGCCACCGGCGAGTTGTGAGTCGGTGAACCAGCCGGACGGACCCCAACCGGCGTGTACGCCCCATCCGTGGGTGCGAACGATGGTTCCGAACTCGGCGGCTGCGATGCGATCGCGCAGCGCGATCACGTCGGGGTGATAGCGCCACATGTGGCCGACGGCCAGGGTTCGCTCGGCCCGTTCGGCGGCTTGGATCATGCGGTCGGCGTCGACCGTGCTGATCGCCATCGGTTTCTCGACCAACACGTGCTTGGCGTGGTCGAGCGCGTGGATCGCCTGTTCGGCGTGGAGCGAGTTGGGCGTGCCGATGATCACCAGGCCGATGTCGGGTTCGGCACACAGCGACGCCCAGTCGGTGGTGACCCGCTCGATGCCGTGGCGGCGGGCGAAGTCGGTGGCCCGATCCAGTCGGTGGCCGGACACCCCGACGACGTCGACGTCATCGAGCGTGTGCGCAGCGCGCACGTGCATGTCGCCGATGAAGCCGTAGCCGAGCACGACGGCACGAAGCGGGCGGTTCATCGCTGCATTCGGGGGAGGGTGGCGGCGAAGTCGAACGCCTGGTCGGCGCCATCCGTGGTGATGTCGGTGAGGTCGGCCACACCGACGTCGAGGCCCTCGGCATGGGAGTAGGCGCGCAGTCCCACCAGGTTGTCGACGAACTCGGCGCGGCTGATCCCGAGGTCGTCGGGATGCGCACGCACGCCGGCCTGCGAGACGACGCGATGGGCGAACTCGGGGTCGTTGTCCTGCACGTGCGCGAGGGCTACGACGGCAAACGAGATCAGTTCGCCGTGTACGTGGTGGACGCCGGTGGCGTGCTCGTAGGCGTAGGCCCAGAAATGCTCGGAGCCCTCCTCGAACCGGCTGTGCCCGAGCGCGGCGCAGGCAGCACCGATGCGTCGGTAGCAGTCGGCCAGCCAGCGGATGCCGGTCGGCGTGCACTCGCGGATGTCGACGATCGCCGAGTCGAGTTCGGCGAGCAGCGCCTCGCCGAGTGCCGCCGCTGCGTCGTTCCAGGCGACGCCCTCGCCTGCGTCGACGGCGGCGCGCCAGTCGTGCAGACCGGTGTGACACGACAAGACGTCGCCGATGCCGGCCCGATTGAGGTGGGCAGGCGCCGACCGGATCAGGTCGATGTCGAGCACGACCTCCTCGGGCACGATCGTGCCGACGTAGCGGACACGACCTTCCGAGCGCACCCCGATCGCGTCGGTGAACCCTGCGTCGACCGACGTGATGGTGGGGATCTGCACCAGCGGGAGCCCGCGCTTCCACGCGAGGTACTTGGCGGTGTCGAGCGCCGTGCCGCCACCGAATCCGACGACGAACTCGGCGCCGTCGTCGGCGGTGTGCTCGACATCGAGGTCGAGCTTGGCGAGTTCCATGTCGTGGGCGGAGACCGCGGTGACCGGTGCGGGAACCTGGTCGGCGATCGACGACCACGGCGGGTCGTTGACGGCGATCAGGTAGGGCCCGAGGTTGCGAAGGGTGTCGACGGCGCTGCGTTCGATGCACTCGAACGGATCGCCGAGTACGTCGCTCACGACAGCGCTCCGGCGTTGCGCTGCACCTTCTCGACGGCCCGCACGACGTCGAGCGCATCGTCCGAGGTGCCCATCAGTACCGACGTCGTGAACCACAGTGTGGTGGCGGCGAGTCGCTCGGTGACCGGCAGTGAGAGCGAGGCCCAGTCCTGCATGCCGGAGCGATCTCGAAATCGCGGAGCGAACCCGTCGGGGTCGCGGAACACGTCGAGCTGATGGACCGGTGGGTACGACATCGTGAGTGGGATCCCTTCGGCAGCGAGAGCGAGGCGGATGGGTTCGCGTTCGGCGCCGAACTCGACGGGGTCGATGCGCACCACGTAGCAGTAGTTGCCCTGGCGATCGCAGCGGGGATCGCGGGTCTGTGGATGGACGCCGGGAATCTCCGACAGCTCGTCGTTCAGCAACGCCGAGTTCTGGTCGCGACGTTGCTGCTGCTGCTCGAAGCGATCGAGCTGCGCGAGCACCACGGCGCCCTGCCACTCGGACATCCGGTAGTTCCCGCCGAGGGCATGGTGCGAATAGAACCACTCGCCAGGTCGCCGACCGCAGTCGCTGAACGACATCGCCCGTGCTCGAATCTCGGGGTCGGTGGAGACCAGCGCGCCGCCCTCGCCGCCGGTCATCAGCTTCGACGCCTGGAACGAGTAGCTGGCCGCCGAGCCGAACGTGCCGACCATCTGCCCGTTGAATTGCGAGCCGTGGGCGTGCGCGCAGTCTTCGATCAGCACCAGATCGTGGCGCGCACAGATGTCGGTGAGGCGATCCATGTCGGCGGGATGGCCGGCGATGTGCACAGCGATGACGGCGCGGGTGCGCGGTGTGATGGCCGCTTCGATGGCGTCGGGATCGATGCAACCGGTGCCGAGTTCGACGTCGACCAGGACGGGAAGCGCGTTGACCATCACCACCGCGGCGGCGGTGGCGACGAACGTCCACGAGGGCACGATCACCTCGTCGCCCTGCCCGATGCCCGTTGCGAGCAGCGCGAGGTCGATGGCGTGCGAGCCGTTGGTGACCGCAACGGCGGGACCGGTGCCGTGGAGTGCACCCCATCGCCGCTCGAACTCGTGGACCTTGGTGCCCTGCGTCGACCACCACTGTTGCGAATCGAGCACCTCGAGCAGGTTCGAGCGTTCGCTGTCGTCGAAGTGCGGCCAGGGCGGGTACCGCTCGGTACGCGTGGGCGTGCCGCCGTGGATCGCCAAGTCACTCATCGCCCGAGTCTTGCATTGGTGGCGCCGCGGATCGGTTACCGTCCGGGCGATGGCGGCAACGATGCGCACGATCGAGTCGGGCGAGGGTCGCGTCGTGCTGTTGGTGGTGGCCCACGCCGACGACGTGGCACTGTTCCTCGGCGGCACGGTAGCGACGTGGGTCGACGCCGGGTGGCGGGTCGTGGTGGTGCGTGTCACCGACGATCGATGGGACTCGGTCGGCTCCGACGAGGCGACGACGGTGACGGCGAACCGAAACGAATTCGAGGACGCACTGGCAATACTCGGCGTCGACGAGATCGTCGAGTTGGGCTACCCGACCGACACGCTCGGCGACGTCTCCACGGTCGAGTTGCGCGAACGGATCATCCATTCCGTGCGCACGTACCGGCCGTACGCGTTGGTCTCCTTCGATCCGTATGCGATGTACGGCGAGGACAACCTCGATCACATCACCGTGGCCCGAGCGGTCGACGAGTCGTTCTGGACCAGCCAGTTCGATCTCCACCATCCCGAGCACATCGCTGAAACGTCCGCGCACACCGGCGAACCACTCGCTCCGCACGGCTGCTTCGAGCGCTGGTACTTCGGCCGGCGCGTCGTCGACGTCACCGACGTGGTCGACATCACCACCACACTCGACCGCAAGGTCGCTGCCGGGTGCTGCCACCGCACGATGATGCTGAACTTCTTCAACCAACTCCGGATGCAAGCAGAGACCGGCGGCTGGCGGCTTCCGCGGGTCGACGAGGCACTCGCCGATGGTAACGTCGCCGACGTGCTCCCGCGGCTGTTACGAGCAGGCAGTGAGGGTGTCGGGGCGAAGTACGGCGTGGCCGCAGCCGAGGAATTTCGGGTGGTCACCTTCGGCGGCATGCAGGGCCTACTCGACGCCCTCGGCGAACGGATCTGATCGATCGTCACAGCGTCCCGAGTCTGACGCGGCCGATACTGTCGCGCCATGCGTGTCGAGCCGATTGATCTGCGCCCGTTCCGTGATGGTGACGACAGCGATCGTCTTCGCGTGGCTGCGCAGTTCGACCATGCCGCTCGCACCTCGGGGTTCCTGTCGATCAGCGGGCACGGCGTCGATCCGGAACTGACCACCGAAATGCTCGATGTGACGGCGGGGTTCTTCGATCTCGATCCCCACGAGAAGATGGCGTTCTTCGTCGAGGATCGTGTCGCGAATCGGGGGTACGCGCCGGAGGGATCCGAGGCGCTCGCCTATTCGCTCGGCGAACAGGACCTGCCGACCGATCTCTTCGAAGCGTTCAACGCCGGCCTCGAACTCACCGACGCCGACCTCGCCGACCCCTACTACTCGGCCTGCCGCGACACGCTGTTCTCGCCCAACGTCTGGCCGGCGGTGCCGTCGGCGTTCCGGGAGATTTGGCTGGCCTATCTGGCAGCAGTCGACCGGGTGGCCAACGAGGTCATGTCGGCTGCAGCAGTGGCGCTGGGGATGCACGCCGACCACTTCGAGCGGTACCTCGACAAGGGCCCGACCGTCATGCGCGCCAACAACTACCAACGCCGTGTCGGGGCACCCGGCCTGCAGCCGAACCAGATGCGCATGGGCGCCCACACCGACTACGGCAGCATCACCGTGCTGCTCGCCGACCCGGTGCCGGGCCTCCAGATCTGCGATGACGCTGGGTGTTGGCACGACGTGGTCCCATCACCCGGTTCGTTCATCGTGAACGTCGGCGACCTGTTGGCGGAGTGGTCGAACGATCGGTGGCGATCCACGCTCCACCGCGTGGTCCCACCAGCTTGTTCCCGGCGGTCGGGTCGCCGACGGTCGGTCGCCTGGTTCCAGCAGCCGAACTGGGACGCGGTGATCGAGTGTCTGCCCACGTGCGCCGACGAGTCGAACCCGCCCCGCCACGCGCCCGTGACCTCGGGCGACCATCTGATGGCCAAGCTCATGGGCCCGCGCCTGCTCGAGCCGTCGAAGGTGTCGCCGCGAGGCGGAGATGCGGTGCCCCGTGGTCAGCAATCGACCGACCAGCCCCTTTCTTGAGTCAAGGACGGCGTCACATCAACCGAAGAACGAACATGTCACTCGATGATTTCGACACCATGACCGAGGATTTCTCGTCGATCGTCCAGGTCCCCGCCCCGCGGGCGTCGATCGATGCCATCGCCGAGTTCTCGCAGACCTACGACGCGTACGGCGTCCACGGCAGCCTCGAGCGGATCTCGATCGTTGCGAGTCGTGTCTGGGAGGCTCGGGCAACTGGGTCGCTCGCCGACTGCGAACTCGATGATCTCCGCACGGCGTTGTTCATGACGCAACGTGGTTGGCGTCTCGAGGGCGCCGTCGTCGAGCCCGACATCGGCATCGAGTGGGAACTCATCGAGGCGATCGACGAAGCGTCCGGCGGCCTCGTCCGCGACGACCGGCCGATCCTGCTCTGATCGGTCCGGCTCGCTCGCTGATCGGGTGGCCGAGATCAGATCAGTGGAGCGAACTCACGGGCGACGGCGATCGTGGTGCCACCCTCGCCGGTGACGACGAGGAAGGACATCGTCGAGCCGTCGACCCGCACGAGCACCGCCTGAGTGAAGTCGCTGTCGATCGTGTCGAGCTCCACCCCGAACACGTCGTCCGGTAGGCCCTCGACGGGGCGCTGGGTGGCATCGGAGTCGGAACAGTCCATCGACTCCCACGTCGAGAGCACGGCTCGCGCCGCATCAGTGTCGCCGTTCAACTCGACCACCGTGTGGTTGATGCCGAGCTGGCGTCCTTCGTCGCCGAATTCGATGGCATCCGCAGCGGCGACCTCGATGTCGGGGATCTCGCCCTCGAACGGACACGGCGGCGCCACTGCGCTTGGCAGCAACGCAACGTCACCCGGGTCGCTCGCCATCCAGCCGTCGCCGAGCTGGTCGACCATCAGCAAGGGTGGCAGCTCGGCGGCGGCACGGTCATCGGCGCCACCACCGCACGCCACGAGCGCGAGCGTGGTGGCCACAGCGATCGTCGATCGCAACGATCTGTGCCCGCTTCGTCCCGCAGAGCGGGGCCCCTGGGGCGCAGATCGATTCGGGCTGGTCATCGCACGCGCCGTTGGGCGCGCTCGCGAGCCCAACCGTCGGCGGCCATACCGGCGAACACCACCCCAGCACCGATCACGACACCGGCGCCGACGAGGAGCAGCATCGACGGCACGGCGTCGGTCCAGACCGTCTGCAGCATCTCGCCGAACAGCGTGTCGGCCACCGACCCAATGATCCAGCCGGTCACGAGCAGCCCCACCAGCCAGGCGCCGCACACGACGCCGGCGGCGATGCCGAGGCGTCGGAGCCCGCGGCCCGGAGCAGGGTGAGCGATCACCGCGACGAAGCCGAAGATGAACAGTGCAATGGCGGCAATGATGCGGGTGGTCTCGGCCACTTTCTGCAAGCCAAGGCTCGGGACGTTGGTCGGTACCACCGACGGCAGGCCTGCCTGTTCGGCGACCGCATCGAGTCGTAGCGAGTCGAGGTCGGTGATGTCGAGGCCGATCGCGGCTGGGTCGAACCCCGCTGCGGTCGCCGTGTCGAGCACCGACTCGGTGATTGCCGTACGCACCGCGACGTTGCCGTCCGGGAGCGGGCCGGCGTCGGGGTCCACGATCGTCCGGTGTGCTCCCATCAGCGACGAGCTGACCACACCGGTCACCCGCGGATCGGTGCTGGTCGCGGTTGCCAACTGCGACGCGATGTCGGCTCCAGCGACGGGAGCGACCGCCCGCTCGACGGTCTGTGCGATCACGTCGGCGGTGAAGCGTGAGGTGGCGATCTGGTCGGCAGCCTGCTCGGCCTTGGCTGGGTCGAGCACCGACATCAACGAGAGCT
>Ga0335397_10008365_pt1 | contig 13030 bp, 10 predicted proteins | sample MAT04_FD_205740 | JGI IMG/M metagenome (GOLD analysis project Ga0335397, IMG submission 205740) | Freshwater microbial communities from Lake Fryxell liftoff mats and glacier meltwater in Antarctica - MAT-04 (spades assembly) (version 2) ...
AATGTTGGGAAGAGCTTATGCACTGCGATCTGAAGCATGGACTTGTCCCCAATAATTGTCCCAAATTGTTTTGGTGTGTTTTTACGAGATAGAGGCCAAAGCCTCGACCCAACTCCCCCAGCAAATAGTACGACTTTCATATATCTGCGATTATTATAGTGGTATTTTTATATTTTGCAAAGTTTTTTCGATAAAAGATGAGATTTTCGTCTTAAATACATCGTCAGAAAAAAGTGCTGCACGCGTCTGAAGCTCCTTAGTTATAAATTCTATGGACTCAGCCTTTTTAATACCCCCAATTAACGACTCAGTCGTCTGATGATTAAAAAATATCCCAGATCTCTTATGCTCAATTATGTCTCTTGCCCCACCCTTGCTATAGGCGATTACTGGGATCCCAAATCCTATTGACTCTACCATGACAATTCCAAAATCCTCAAACCCAGGAAATAGCAACGCACGGGCTCCTTTATATAAATCAACGAGCTCATCATCAGTAACAACACCTAGAAATTCAATTGTCGGACCCGATATGCGCTTGAGAAATGCGAGATCACTCCCAACACCTACAATTTTTAACGGTACCCCCAGCTCATTACAGGCCTTAATAGCCAAATCAACCCTCTTATAACGAACAAGTCTTGAAACAACCAGATAATAATCTAGCACTTTCTTTTTACCGGTATCAGCTTTTTGAGACTTCATGAGACCAACTGGCGGATGAATTATCACTGACGACTGACCATAGAACTTTTTTATTCGCTTCTGCACCTCTTCTGATATAGCTATGTAGACATCTGGACGGTATGAGGCAGCTTTATCCCATTTTCTGAGATAGGAAATAGCCGGCTTAGAAAGAATCCTCATGAATTTATTTGTAAAATACTCTTCAAATCCACTCCAAAGATACCGGGTGGGGGTAAGACAATAGCAGATATGAAGTGTGCGAGGCTTAGTAATAATACCTTTAGCCGATTCACTGGTAACAGATATTACTAGATCATAGTCATCAAAACTAAATGATTCAAAGACTGAGGGCATTAATAGAGGGAAATACTCATGTGCTTCTTTTGCAAAAGGAAACTCCTGCAAGAAAGATGTTTTAACGATAAATTTTTCTGCCCACTTCGCTTTATCTTTATTATAAACCGAGGTGTAAAGATGTGCATTAGGGAAGAGCGCATGGAGAGCAAGCAATACGCGCTCTGCTCCTCCCCATTTATTTATCCGGTCATATACTAGTGCAACTTTCATAAAGTGTAAGTGTCTGTTGGGCCATCTCTTTCCAGCTATATTTCTTGCTTTGCGTCAATCCTTTTTTACGTAAAGAAATAAAATGCTCATTATCACCCTCAGCTATGTTGCGTATCTTAGCAGAAATATCACCAATATCGTAAGGATCACAGTAAAGCACACAGTCCTCTGCAATCTCTTTAATGGATGGAATAGCTGATGCAAGCACTAAGGAGTTATTAGCCATTGCTTCAAGTACTGGTAAGCCAAACCCCTCCATCAGTGATGGAACAACGGTGGCGCTCGCATCACGATAGAGAGCTCGTAAATCTTCATCTGTCACAAACCCTAAAAATTTTATCTTCTTTTCAAGACCATGTTGTTTGACATACTTTTCAAGAGAGGTCATAAAGTAGTCTTTTTTCCCTACAAAAAAAAGCGAGTAATTATCCAGACCAGCTTGAGCAAATGCCTGAATCAATCTCTTAGCATTTTTATGTGGATAGACATTTCCTACATGTAAGAAATATTTTTTGCGTATGGCGTATGGCGTATGGCGTATGGTTTTGCCGAGCTGAGGATCTACTCCTTCAAAAATTACATCAATCTTCTGATCTAAAATCCCAAGGTGATCCACGATCTCATTTTTTGTAGCCTTTGATACTGTAATTATTTTTTTGGAATTCCTTGCTGCTTTTTTCATAATGTATTTGTAGCCGGCTAATTTAAGATAATAGAGATGAAATGGCAGCGTAGAAGATTCACCTGTAGCAAAATGGTGAAGGATGAGATCATGAACTGTTACAACATAGGGTTTACTATAAATAACTGGAATAGAGAAATAGGGAAAGTGCATGAGGTCAAGATTTTGCTCATATAAAATTTTTGGGAAATTAATCTGCTCTGAGAACGAGTGCCAATGAATGTCGGTCCCCACGACTTTCCATCTCTCATTTTTTGGCTTAAAAGCTCCTCTATCTTGGTTCTTCATAAACAACACATAGAAATTTGTCTTGTCTATTTCAGATAATTGCTCAACTAGGTTGCGGATATACCTACCAACCCCTGTCTCATTCCAAAAACGTGCGTCAATTCCTATTATCATTTTGTTATCGCTTCTTTATAGACATGCTCCAAACTCTTAGTGATCTCTTTCCAGTCGTAAGTCTTTTCAACAGCAAGTCGCGCATTTGCAGACAGTTGCCTGTATTGTTTTTGATCAATTAAAAGTCCCGTGACAGCCGCTACTATATCTTCCGGGGTATCAGCGACCAATATATCTTTCTCCTTCTGCACCTCAATTCCTTCATGCCCCAGCGTCGTCGTAACAACAGGCGTGCCAATAGCCATTGCCTCAATAATCTTATAACTTGTCCCGCCACCAACTCGAATTGGCGCCAATAAGACGTCAGCTTGAGAAAAAATCTTTGCAGCACTCTCAGTATTTTTATCATCAAAGATAATGCTCGCATCATCCCTACCCAGATCCTTAATCGACTGAGACATGTTTTTCCCCACTATCCAAAGCTTAGCTTTTACATCCTGATTTTTCTTCATAAGTGGCCAAATGCTTTTAATAATATAACTTACAGCATCCTTATTTTGAACATACCCATAATCCCCAATGTATAAAACCTTTTTTTCTTTAGTAACAAACTGATCTGAAATTTTCTTTAACTTAAACTCTGTGGTATCAACACCATTTGGTACAAGGAAAGCATTTTTTTGATTTATAACCTCTTTATCCTGCTGAGAAACAGTCGCTACCACAGTTGCTTCTCTCCATGCATACTCTTCTGCTCTTCGTAGCTTAAGAACATCAAGCATAAAAAATGGTCGAAGTAAAAAAAAGGCCTTATTGGCATAACGTTCATAAATAAAATATTCTATATTGTGTTCAATAAGAACTTTTGGCAACTGTGTTTTAGGGAGATTCTGCATAACATAAAATGTCTCTATGTGGATAAGATCATATTTTTTTTGCAATAATTCGCTCTCAATAGCAGCTCTCATTTCATGGCTAGTGTGACCAGTAATAAGGAATGGATTTAAGGAAAACCCAGTCTTGATAATATTCCTGACACTCCATTGCCTATTTCTAGGCACGGCAATAACACGCTCGCAAATTTCCTCGACGTGCCTCCTATCCTCATCAGACTGATTAGGTCGCATCTCGCATACAAGTGTAATTTTATGGTTTTTACTCAACAGTTTTATTAGATTAAAAAGTCTTACACTTCCACCGTTATGCAGTGGAAAGGGCAAGAATGATGAGATCATTAAAATGTTCATATTTTTTGTGTAATATCTAATAGTATGAAATTCTTTGTTTGTTTTATTACTTTATATTCCTTTCCCAACAACTCATCCGAGGGTGTTGGATTAGCAAGAACTAGATAGCTTGCGCCCATCGTAACCATTTCTGGAATTGATTTTTCAAGAAGTGCCCATCCTTTTCTCTTTGTTTGATAGAGAAAGGATGTATCACCTCCATAAATAGCTATAATTTTTGCATCCCTAGGCGTAAGACGATCTACAGCCTGACCAGCTAACACTATCGAGTAATTATTAATATTAAAGTAATCTTTAACTAACGTCCAGCTAAAATAAAATGATCCAACAGTCAAAAGAATAAAAATTATAGATTTTAATGAAAATATGTTAAGTTTTTTCAAGTTGAAAAAAAATGTCGTACTCAATCCAAAGAGTACCGCTACCACCGGCATTATCATAATCTGATAATAATCATGCTGAACATTTCCCGTTGCGAGAACGACTACATATACCATTGCGCTCATCACAAGTGATGCATAAAAAAGCTTTGCTTTTTCGTACTTCAACTCGAAAAGTCCAACCATTAGAATTATAACTCCTAAATATCCAGAAATTAGCTTAATCAGACGCTCATAGATAATCCAACGAAAAAAAGCAGGCCTAAATCGTATCCCATTTCCATTAAATAGCCAGGAATTTTGTGCAATTCCCTCTGGATACTGTGACATCCAAACACGCCAGACTAACAATGGAACTGTTACTAACAATACAAATATCCATAACTTAATTTTTCTAAAAAGTGAAAAGCCATACTTATTATAAGCAAGACTTAAAAAAGATAATCCGTAAAAAAGAGCATATGGTTTTAAAAGAACTGCTACCACCATAAAAATCACGGACAAAATAAAGAATGATAATCTTTCTTTTTTATCCGCTAACCAAAAATCGAAAAAGTACATCGCTCCAAGAAGACCCGCAACCATTGATGAATCAGGTAAAATAGTTCGGCCGTAATAAATATTAAAAGGAAGGAATATGTAAAAAAATCCCGCTGCCAATCCAGCAACTAGACCAGAATATTTACCAACAATCTTATAAAGAAAATATCCACTCAGAAGCGACATGAATATAGTAATAAGTCGCCCCCATTCCTCTATGGTAAAAATTCCCACTGCGATAAATAACCCCGCCTGCGCTGCGTTATAGAGAGGAAATTCAACAAATCTATATCCCTCTGGATTATCTAACCCTGAAGGGACATTAGAGAGGTCGTCAAATCGTGGGTGAAATAAATCAAACCCTCCCGATACAAAATTCCGAGAGACTGCTGATGTGTCAGCCTGACGCCAGCTGTGCCAATCAGCAATGGGGTTACTGAACCCATGTAATCTGACTAAAAATCCAAGGATTAAGATAACTATAAAAATTTGCGAAGATTGCTTACTGTTTAACATAAGGACTTGGGCTAGGAGTCAAAGTAATCCTGAATCCATCTAATTCAACGAGAGCGCCATCCTTCTCAAATTTAAATACTCTAATATTCTGATTATTTTTTGCTTTTCTCATGGCGTCATCCTCTGAGAGCGTCTGGATAACATCAACCACTACGTCCTGAAAGGAAAACCAAATCGCATCTTGGAAACCAACAGGGAAAACCCACGCATCACCATAACGAATTGGGACATTAATAAAATAAAAGACTGGGTTAGGAGGTAGAGCGCCAGGCGTAGCATACGTTACATTTATACCCACAAGAGCATCGTTGCTTATTTCGCCAGCTTTCTGCCAATCAACGTTTATCTTATTCAGCTGACTGATATGGATATAACTAAATGCGAGAATAAAGAGAGCAACTAGACCATAAGATACTCGACTATATTTTTGAGTACGTAAAAATACAGCAATCACATATGCTAAAAGCAGGACTAAACCTGCTGAGGCAAGGTATGCATATCGAGGGCTAATATTACCTAGGCCTAAAAATGGTAAGAGTGGGATAAAAAACATGCACATAGAAATACCGAGAACCCTTCCGAATTCTGGCTTGATCATTTTCCGAGTAATAATCATACCTCCCCCGAAAAATACTAAAGCAAAAAATGCGACAACGCCTGATACCATAAGATTTTGAGACGCCATTACTCGAAGAGCAGTATATGATTCAAGAATAAATGGTCCAATAAGTGATATTAGGAAGTACCCTACTCCATTGCCGATGAAATTAAGTGGTAGCTTCAAAAGATTATAACTGTAGTCGCCCTGAAACCACACACTTTGGGCACTTAACCTCATGACGTAATAAACAACTATTGGGAATAGTAACAGCAGATAATACCATTTTTTAAGAGGTGCTCTTATAAGTCCACGCCAGTCGTCTACAAAATCATATGCGATAAGTAGTAAGGGTCCTGTAGTTCCAAACTCATGAAAGAACATAGAAAAAAATACAGAAAGCACTGATATCCCAAAGAGAATGCTCCGCTTTGTCTCTCTCCAATAGCTATAGCTTAAAAGTGCCAAGAGTATGAGGTTTGAAGCTATAAGGTGACCAGTCACAGAAATCCAGTAGATAGCTTCGCCATGAACACTCAAGATCAGAAAGAGAAGGGCAGCTATAAACCCAACTGTAGTACTTCTCAAGAACCTCCTAGCTAGAAAGAAAATAAGAATTGATGCGCTAATATGCAGCAATAATGATATGACATGGAATGGAGTTGGGAAAAGTTCAAAAATAGGATATGCAAGATAAAAGTATAATTTTGTACCTGGCCTATAGAAAAATCCATCAGAATGGGTAAATAGACTAATCACCGTTGAAAGGACATCCCCACACTGCATCAAATCTGTCCCTAACAGGGTTTGTTTGCAGTCTGCTGCCCAACGAAGCCATGTAAAGTCATCACCGACAAAATAATTTGGCAAAAAACGGCTGAATAACACAAATCCCCCAATAACAAGAGCTATCAGGTATGACGGGATTGAAAGAAAAATCTTTTTGACTTCAGCTAAATAGCTGATAGCTTTTCTTTGATAGAGATGTGCAAAACCCAGGGTTACACCCATTATTAGCCAAAGCACGAAAGCAACTTTTGAAGCCTCATAGACATCAATGAGGGTCGCATTGAGAGCAAGCCCAACCGAACCCGCCAAGACACCATAGACTAATGCTTTGATTCTTTTATCATCAATATCAGGAACTACTCGTATTAAATAAATACCTGCAAGTATAAATATGAAGATGAACGAAAAGAATCCTAATAGGCCAGTCTCACCTAACATCCGTAAAAAGCTATTATCGGTAGCAAGACTTATTGACGAATAGCCACTTCCTAAAAAGATATTTCTCTCAAATGCATGAATGGCATTGGGCCACTCACCTTGAAATCGAGTCGTAAATGAAACATCATATGCGAAAGCTTTTTTAACTATTACTTTTCCTGTCTTACTTATAATTTCGGCTTGATTATCGCCAACTTTAAGCTTTTTATAAGTAATTGTTGAGCTCTGCCCCTCTCCCCCTCCACCGAAATTAATAAACTTTGATCCCGTTGGGAGGTTTTCACCGGTTGACTGCTTATCTTCTATAGTAATAGTATCGCCGCCAATTGATGAAGCAACACCGATTGCCTTCCCTGTACGGGAGTCTACGACAAGGTCCACCTGAGTAAAAGTTTGGGCGAAGCGCTGGGAAACCCCTGTAAATGACTGGAGAAGAAAGATACTAAGAATTACAACTGGGATGATAAACTTTTTCTGCTTTTGCAAAAAGAGCATTAGCGTTATGGTTACCAAATAAACAGCTACGGAGACTCTGGATGCTGTCATGAGGAGTAGAATAAAACCAGCCAATGCCAAAAAGAAAAATATCACTTTCAAATACCACTTTTTATATCCAAAAACCATGCTTCCCATAATCGGAATGAGGATTATGAGATATGCTGCCAGATCATAATGACCCGCAAACGTTGATGGAATCCGTGCAAGCGCAGATAATCGAAGCGGAATGCCCTTCGCAAATTCTTCGTTCATTGTCAAAAATGCAGGAAAGCCCAGTAATCTTTGTCCTATTCCATAAATGAAGACGCTAAAGAGCGTTGCAGAAAGCGTAGCCACAACTAGATTGATCGCACTCTTATTTTTTATAGCAGAGTACGCCAAAAAAAATACGGATAAGTATTCAATCCGACGCAAATAATTAAGAACTGCAAGTTGCGGAAAAACGTTTTCTATTGTAGGAAAAATATAGATAATCCCGTGAATTGTAGCAATGAGTCCGACTACCCAAAAAACAAGAATTGAATAAGATAATGGAGTAGAAAGAGTAGCCTTTTTTCGAAAGTACGTGATAAAAAAAATAACCCATGCTAGCGCTATAATAAAATCTTCAACCCTAATATATACCCATGTATGTTTCAAATCAAAGAGCGGAAACTTGGGGTAAAGTGGTATGAACGCTAATAGAAATAACGTGAATACTAAAAGAGGATTTGCTTTTAACCACTGTATTATTCTCATAATTTTTTTAATGCTGCAAGATAGGTATCGATCAAGTATTTATTTCCGGTAAAAAATCCAACTAAAACAGCGACCAAAGCCTTTATATATAATAACAGCTTAACCAAGTAATATTCTAGACCACTACGTTGTTGCCGATAAAAAATCTGTAGACCTTCATAAATATGTACTATAGCAAATGTTTTATTAGTACTTGCCTGCCCAATGTGCTTTACCTTAACCACTGGAGTAAAAACGATTTTATAACCAATTTTTTTGATTCTATAACACAGATCCATATCTTCGATATACATAAAATATGACTCATTAAACCCTTTAACCTTCTCAAAGATATTTCGTTTAACCAGCATAAAACCACCACTTACCCAGTCAGTTTCCCTGGAGGAGCTACTTTGAAGCCTCCTAAGCTCCCCACTTTCACCAGCAAACAGCAGGTATATTACATTTGGTATAGTATAAAATTTACCATATGAGCGCTGTAACGAACCATTGAGATTTGTTAACAGACCTCCGACAATCCCTATTTTTTGATCTGGGGTAAATGCAGAGACCATTTCGGGTAATGGATTATCAGAGACAGCTGCGTCGTTATTTAGAAATAGGAGATATTCACCTTTTGCGTGCTTTGCTCCCACATTACATCCCCCAGCAAATCCTGCGTTGCGGCTGTTCTCTATAAGTTTGACTTCAGGAAAATGCGTCTTGATGTATGCGACACTATCATCACTTGATGCATTATCAACAACGATAATTTCCCTCTCTGATTTAGGAATATTTTTCTGAATACTTATAATGCAGTCGGCGGTCAGGGATCGTTTATTATAAGAGAGGATTACTATCGAAACCATGCTGCCCTCCCGAGCTTGTAAGAAGGGTCTTTATCTATGCGCTCTCCTATAACTTTTGCCGGCACCCCACCAACAATCGTAAATGCGTCTACATTTTTCGTAACAACAGCGCCCGCTCCAACAACAGCACCTTTTCCTATCTGTACGCCTGGGAGTATTATGGCTCGTGGACCTATAAAAACATAATCTCCCACAGTAACCTCACCTATACGCGCACTGAAGTTTTTATCATTAATATCGTGCTCTGCATTATAAATCATCACCTCAGATGCAAGAGCCACATGATCTCCGATAGATAAATTCGCCCTACCATCCAATACGACCCCTTCTCCAATGATTGTATCTTTACCCATACGAATTCCACCAGGATTATAAAATCGTGCTCCCATATGAATGGTTGACCCCTCTCCAATTGTTATTCCCGCTAATCGATAAAAGAACCGTCTTATATGATGAGAAGGAATCCCGCCTGCGCAATGTATCCAAAAAAGAACATATTCATTGCCCACTGCATCTATACGGTTAATAATCTTTTTTAACATACTATCTATTATTGGAAATGCTTACTAGTACTGCAAGCGTTTCTTTGGCTGCTTTTTCCCAACTGAATTTTTTTAACTGGTCTGTACCCTTGGCTACCATTTCTGATCGAAGATTTTTGTCTCCAAGCACCATTTCTATCTTTGATGATATATCAGAAATGCTCTCAGGGTCCACATAGAGCGCAGCATCCCCCCCTGCCTCTGGGAGACTACTTACCCTACTAGTTATAACCGGACACCCAGCTCTCATCGCCTCAAGCACAGGCAAGCCAAATCCTTCGTATAAACTTGGAAAAACAAAACACTGAGCATTCTGATAGAGCATTTGGAGGTCTTCATCGGTAACAAAATCAAGAAATTTTACTCTTTCAGCAATACCGTTTTTATCAGGTGCTGCAAGGATTTCTTCGTATTTCCATCCCTTTTTTCCTACAATAACCAGCTCGAGAGAAGCAGTCTCAGCACTATCTTTCTTCACTACTTTTGCAAATGCTTCTATAAGTCGAACGATATTTTTACGGGGTTGAAGAGTCCCCACGAAGAGCAAGTAGTTGTCACTGATACCATATTTAGTCTTTAGTTCCTGCATTGGGTATACGTGTGGTGTTAGAACGGTATTAGCCTTTATTCCTGGATAAATAACGTGCACTTTAGTCCCATCTATCCCGTATAATTTTATTATATCATCTTTAGTTGCCTCACTTATAGTGATTATGGCTTTTGCTTTTTGTACTGAATATTTTGTCCAACTATGCAACTGTGTAAGATCTTTTTTAGTAAAATAGTCAGGAAAATGAAAGAATGCTAGATCCATTATCGAAACTACAGTCGGGACGGGTGAGAACCTGGGTGCATAATGAGCAGGAGAAAAAAAAATATCTGGCTTATCTTTCTTCAAAAACAAGTTGGCAGGAAGAGCAAATTGAGTCCACATTCTTTTAGGGCCAAACACTTTATACTTCCAATTCCTAGAGCTCTTTGGAAGATCTGAACGGGGATTTTCTTTCAAGTAGATCGTAATATCCACCCCTTCTGGTTCTAAGCGTGAAAGTTGAGTGAGGAGCTGGGAGACGTACTCACTAATCCCTACCTTTTTTTCAACGTTCGCCTCATTTGCATCAATTGCTATTAACATAATTAAAGCGTAAGTCCTGGATAAATAACATGTAGCTTACTCTTATCAATTCCGAGAACAGCAAAAGCATCTTCCTTGGTCGCATGAGATATACAAAAAACCGCAGCAGACTCTTTCTTTACCCACGCTAGTTTTCTCTTTTGAGTACTTACGATGATATCGGCCATCTCCTCTGGATACTTATAGATAATCAGATCATAGAGTATGGTTAATTTTTTTGCATTTTTAGCTGGTGGTTCGACCCAATCAGATGATATAAAAATATCCAGTGGTCCGGTAAATACCTCAATTGGTACGATGTGAAATTTGTTCCAAAGCAGAGCTAGGGCACGAGGAGGGAAATAACTTCGGATAATTCGCACGTTTGGTGCTACTGGGATATCATCTGGATATAGATTTCTCCTCAATGAGGAATAAAAGAGTATATATTCATTGTCTCCTCCTGCTTCTACTAACCCTTTTACGAAGTGTTTAAGGTAATTAGCAACTCCGGTATTACGGTAGGTTAATTGTGAAACGTCTATCCCAATTTTCATCTACTTCTTCGTTCTTTCCTCGATCAAGAAAAGAATTACTGCTATTAGCATACACGCTGCGGCGTACATTGTTAAGCGCTCAGCAGTAAAGAAGATCCATTTTGCAAATAGCGGTATTGCAACTGTAAGCATCGTCAGTCCTGCTATCACAAAATACCGGGGATTACGCTTCCAGAGTAGAAAAGCAACGGCAAATAAAAAAACTAAATCTTGTGGTTTCATGATTATTTTTTAGAGGCGTACTTGAGTGGATAAATTGTCCTCTCACCTCGGTGCGATATATTAATCAGTAGTTCTGCCTGAAATCCTGTGAAGAAAATTTGAATTCCTGCTAAGAGCAATAAGATACCAAATAAAAGTAACGGGCGCGTTCCGATACTATGTCCCATCAGCCATATGATAGTCAGATACCCAAGAATCACTGCGCCGATAAATCCCATTACCCCTCCCGCAACACCAAAAAAATGAAGTGGTTGCTTCATATACTTAACGAGAAAAAGCATCGTGAACATATCAGGAAGATCCTTAAAAATCTTAGAGAAGCCATACTTGGACTTACCAAACCTACGCGGCTCATGCGCAACAGGTATCTCAATAACAGTGAAACCCTGCTTATACACCAAAATAGGGATAAAACGATGTAAGCCTCCATAAAGATTAAGACTTTTAGCAGCGTCTCGTGTATACAGCTTAAGACCACAGTTGTAATCATGTATGTTCAGATCGAAAATCTTATTGAGAGAGTAATTGAAAATTTTTGAAATAATCTTCATTTTTGACTTATCTTTACGATTTTTCCTCCATCCACATACTACATCGTATCCTTCTTTGTGTAATTTTAGTAAATTAGGAATTTCTGAAGGCTGATCTTGCAGATCCGCATCAAGCGTTACAATAACATCGCCTACTGCTTTAGCAAAACCGAGCGCTAGAGCCTCTGCCTTACCTAAGTTACGTCTGAATGAAAATACCTTCACTGTTTTATCTGTCTTTTCTAAACTTTGGAGGATGGGGAAAGAATTATCTCTAGATCCATCATCAATAAAAACGATCTCATACTCCTCTGCCATTTCCTTGAGAACAGCGATTAGCTCATCATAAAAATGACTAAGGCTCTCCTCCTCGTTATAAACCGGAACTACAATACTAAGCATATATTCATTCTACCATGATCAAGACATCAAACCAAATACCGTAGCTAAAGCTCAAGATCAACCCGACAACTAATCCTTACGCAGAGCTATTCTTTTTTTTAGTACGAGGGGATGTGGATACATTTGTACGAAAAAATGGCGTATGCAATATAAGATATAACAAAGAAAGAAAAACAGCGATATTACTTCCTACAATGCCTATCTTCACAAACTGCTGCGGGGTGTATTCAATACTCACTCCGTAATTACCACTTTCAGACAAAGTAAAACTATTATATATCTCCTCATACTTAACCGAAGGGAGTATTTTGTTATTGTATCTCAGTGACCAATTTGGATCATATTTTTCTGAAAAAACAAGAATATCTCCCTTTTTTACGTTTTTGATCAAAAGTTTATATGATGTTTGATCAAATGAAACAATCTGAGAAGAAACATTTTTTGAAGGACTCCAGATATGGTCTTTAAAGCTGAATAATTCATACACTATCATGTCTTCGAATCTTTCCACTTTCCTTAACCAACTTGCTCTATTCAATATCTTCTCATACTCTTTATATGAGACAGCTCCTTCCTTAGCATTTCTAGCAGATAAAAACATATCCTTAGAAAGAACAACATACTTAACACTTGCTAGGGATAGCATTTTTTCTGTGGGAAAATAGTATCTATCAGCACTCTCATTTGATTTTTTTTCTTGAAAGAACTCATTTTTACCCAATGCCGGATTTATATCAGAGAAATATCCATACTTATGCCATTGCGGAATCCAGTATGTCCTAAAGAATGTATT
>Ga0335397_10008366_pt1 | contig 13029 bp, 9 predicted proteins | sample MAT04_FD_205740 | JGI IMG/M metagenome (GOLD analysis project Ga0335397, IMG submission 205740) | Freshwater microbial communities from Lake Fryxell liftoff mats and glacier meltwater in Antarctica - MAT-04 (spades assembly) (version 2) ...
ATCCGCACGCCGACATACCCACCAGCCAATCTTCCAACAAACCGAGTCTTGCACCCATTCGGTGCACCCGGATCCTACTTGCTCGATCCGACGGATTCGGGTAGCTACAATGGAGGGGAACCGCTCGGTCGAGGAGATTGCCGGGATGCCATTGCTCGAAGCCCGCGGATTGGTGAAGTGGTACGGGGCGCGTCAAGTCGTCGACGGCGTTTCCTACGACGTCAACCCCGGCGAAGTCGTCGGATTGCTCGGTCCGAACGGGGCGGGCAAGACCACCAGCTTCCGGATGACCACCGGTCAAATCTCGGCGAACGATGGGCGCGTGCTTTTCAACGGCGTCGACATCACGGCTCAACCGATGTACCGCCGCGCCCGCCTCGGCATGGGGTACCTCTCGCAAGAGCCGAGTATTTTTCGCAAGCTCACGGTCGAGCAGAATCTGCTGGCCATTTTGGAAGCCCTGCCGCGGAGTCGGACGCTCGGTCGGAAGCTCACGCGATCCGAACGCTGGGCGCGCACCGAGGAAGCGTTGACGCGATTCAATTTGCTCGAAGTTCGCAAAACGACTGCGGCGCGCTGCTCCGGCGGGGAAAAACGGCGGCTCGAAATCGCCCGCTGCCTCGTCTGCGAGCCGCTGTTGATTCTGCTCGACGAACCGCTCGCGGCGGTCGATCCGCTGACGAAAGAAGACATCCGCCACAACATCCGCGAACTGGCGAATCAGGGCATCGGTATCTTGCTCACCGACCACGACGTGCGCGAAGTGCTCAAAATCGCCGACCGAGCGTACCTCATCATCAACGGCAAAGTCGTGGCCCACGGCACGCCCGACGAACTGAAGCGGAACAAAATCGCCATCGACGGCTACCTCGGCGACACGTTCGAGGAAGAAGGGTACAGCCGGGCGGGAACCACCGGGCGCGCACGGACGGTCGGGGCCTCCCAGGATGCCGAGCGCGCGGACGCGATCATCCCGCTGGCGAGCGCGACGCCGTTCGCGCCGACGCCGGTCGCCCGCCCGAATCGGCCGAGCGCCCCACCGCCTCCACCCGTGGTCATGGCTGGCAATCGGACGGTCTTCGGGGGTTCGACCGCACAGTTGCTCGAACAGGAAAAACTGCGGCGCTGGATCGATCAACTGCTCGACCGCGGCCAAATGCAATCGGCGTGGAACGAACTGACGGCCCGCGGGAAGGAATCGATTCCCGTGTTGCTGGAAGCGCTGGAACGGCGCGAGTTGGAACTGCGGCACCTCGCCCTGCGATTGCTCGAATCGATTTCCGGCGAAAGCTTGCGCTTCCAAGCCGACGGCCCGGACGACCTCCGATGGAAGCAGATCGCGCAATTGCGCACGAAGTTGATCCGCAGTTCATGAGCCGTCCGGCTCGATCTCCCGGATGGCCGAGGAGGCGGCGCCGCGGTAGGGTTCCGCTTCCAACACCTCGATTTCCCGCAACAACCCGAGTGCCGAGGCCGCGTCCGAACCGATGCGCCCGAGGGCTCGGATGCCGTTGACCCGGGCCGACTCTTCGGACGACTGGGGCCCCGCCGCGGGCGCCGCCGGCGTGATCGTACCGCCGCTTCCCGCGGGCCGATAATCGGCCGGGCGACCCGTCGCCGCTTTGGGCCGGTAAGTTTCTATCAATTGGACCAACTCGGAGACAGCCTCGCGAGCCAGCGGGCCCATCCAGCCCAGTGCCAGGGCGACTTCGGCCCGCACGAACGGATCGTGGTGCCGGAGGTTGGCCATGAGCGGTTCGAGCGCCGGTGCCCCGATTTGGCTGAGGGCTTTGGAAGCGAGCCGGCAGAGCACGACGTTGGTTCCGCACATGGCCTCGATGAGCGCCGGCACCGCTGGCCCGGCGACGGCACCCATGCCGCCCAAGGCTTGCGCCGCCCCCGCGGCGGTGCGCGGGTCGGCGTCGCGCAAGGCGTTGCAGAGCGACGAAATCGCGAAACGCGCGGAGTGACCAAATTTGCCGATCGCCCAGACCGCATTCCTCCGGACGTATTTATCCGGGTGATTCAGGAACCCCGCGAGCGTCGGCAATGCCGCCTGGCCGTAGGAGCCGAGCGCTTGAACCGACGCTTCACGCACGCCCTGTTCCGGATCGTCCACAGCGCTGAGCAAGAGGGGAAACGCTTCGGCAGAAGGATTCGCCAGCTTCGAGAAGCCCCGGGCCGCTTGAATGCGCGCGGCTGGGCTCGGATGGCGGATCCCGCGCAACAGTCCGGTAACCGAGTCGTCCGCGAGGGTCATCGATGTCAACCGAAAACGGTGGTGGGGCCGTGAAGTCTAGTTCACGCCGGCGCCCGGGCAAATCCGAATGAGCGGAGTTTCCGAGATTGAATTTTCAGGCGGGGCGAAAGTGGTCGAAGTCCCAGAGCGCGATCGCCCCGAGCCCTTTGACCTCCGCCTCCCGAAGGGTGCCTTCGGCGACGCCTTCGACGTCGACCCACGCTTCGGCGCTGAGCGTCACGCGGCCGGCGAGGCCGTTCGATTCCATCCGCGCGGCCGCGTTCACCGTTTGCCCCCAGACGTCGAAGCTGAATTGCGTCTGCCCGAGGATACCGGTCACGACCGGGCCGACGTGGATGCCCACGCGGATCGCCCAACCGGCGGGGTGGGATTTCGTAGCATCGATCAGAGCTCCGGCGCACTGCAACAGCGTGAGGGCCGGGTTCGGGTCGCGCTCGGTCAACCCGGCGACGGCCATGAACGCGTCGCCGATGGTCTTGATCTTCTGTACGCCGAATCGCCGGGCGACATCCTCGAATTGCCGTATGAGCGCTTGCAGGGTATCGACGACGAGTTCCGGTCGGTCGCGGTAGTTCTCGCACCAGGTGGTGAAGCCGACGATGTCGGTGAAGAGCACGCCGACTTTTTCGTGGCGCTTGGGCCGGATCGTTTCGTGCTGCCGCCATTCGTCGACGACGGCCGGGGGGAATATGGCCCGCACGAGCCGGTCGATGCGGGCTCGGTTCTCCACTTCCCGGTCGCGGAGCCGCTTTTTTTCGAGGCCCCCCGCGATGCGGGCGCGCAGCAGGTCGGCCCGCACGGGGCGGGTCAAGTAGTCTTCGGCGCCGGCGCCGATGCACGCGAGCACGCCGTCTTCGTCGCCGAGTGCGGACACCATGATGACCGGGATCGGCCAGAATAGCGGGTCGGCCTTGAGCCATTTCAGCAAATCGAGGCCCGTGATGCCGGGCATGAGGACGTCCGACACGACAACGTCGACCGGTGGGGCGCCCGAGTCGCTCAGGCGGGCTTGCGCTTCGCGCGCCCCGGCCACGGTCTCGACGGCGTGCCCTTGTTGACGGAGTTGTTTCGCCATCAAGTCCCGACTGAACTCGTTGTCGTCGACGATCAAAATCCGACCCGGCGCGGCGAGGTCGGCCGACGCGACGGCGGATGCGATAGCGGCGGGCAATCGGGCGAGCGAATCTTCGACCGGGTGCGGCGAACCGTCGGTCGATTCTTTTAAGAGCGAGCCGAGTTGCTGAAGAATCTTGTGGGCGACCGAGAGCGTCGCCGGCAATTCCGGCCGGAGCTCCGAGAGTCGTTCGGCGGTCGTGCTTTCTTCGATGTCGTCCAACGCCGAGACGATGTAGCCGACCGCCCCGCGCAGGTCGTGCCTTAGGATTTTCCGCGCCGGGGGGGGCGCCGATTCGAAAGAGGTTTCGAGAAACTGCGCGACCTGGGTTCGGTAGACATCCGCGCGGTCAACGAGCTGGGCAGACGCTGCGGCGAAGTCGCTGCCCGCGCATTTCGCCGCGAAGCCGCGCGCGGCTTCCGCGAGGGCTTGGGCGGAAGTCGTCAGCTCTTGGCGAACGTAGGTGAACCACGCCCGGCGCTGCGAATCGGGTGCGGCCGGGAATTCGCTCATAGCTCGGTAGTTTTCGGGGCGAGGAGGGCGTCCATCTTTTCGAGCAGCTTCGGCAGATCGACCGGCTTGCTCTCGTAGTCATCGGCCCCGGCGGCGAGGGCGGCCGCGCGGTCTTCGGCCATCGCGTGGTTGGTCAGGGCGATGATCGGGATCGACCGGGTTGCGGGATCGGCTTTGAGGCGGCGCGTCGCTTCGTGCCCGTCGATCAACGGCATTTTGATATCCATCAAGATGATGTCCGGCCTTTCCGCCAGCGCCCGGGCGATCCCCTCGAGCGCCCCCGCGCTGCCGAGGACCTCGTAGCCGCGCCGGACCAGCCGCCGGCTCAGCAGGTCGATATTGTCGGCGACGTCGTCGATGATCAATACTTTCGGCATGGCGATTCCTCGGGGCCCCTCGTCGGACCGCGCTCACTTCCGCGCGTGTTGCCGAATCAACTCCATGAGTTTATCCAAGTGGGCCAAGTCGCCCTTCTCCAAAATCCGCGCCACGCGGCCGTTGAGTCGGACGAAATCGGCCGAGTTCAGTTCTTTCGCAGTCAGCACCACCACGGGGACGCGGTGCGCCGGGAAGCGTTTGCCGAGTTCATCGAGGAAGCCGAACCCATCGAGGACCGGCATCATCAGGTCGAGCAAGATAAGCGCCGGCCGGGCTCCGGCGAAGGCGCGCAGCCCCTGTTCGCCGTCGCTCGCTTCGATCGTTTTCCACCCCGCGCGCTCGAGATATTTGCGGATGATCTCCCGGCTTTCGGTGTCGTCTTCGATCACGAGGACGGTGTCCGCGTGCCCCGGCTCCAAGAATTTGCCGAGGATCGAACCGAGGCGCTGCCAGTCGATCGGCTTCGTGAGGTAGTCGGCGGCGCCCAGCGCGAAGCCGCGCTGCCGGTCGTCGACGATGGTCAGCATGACGACGGGGATGTCGGCCGTGTCCGGGTGGCTCTTCAAATGAGCGAGGACGCTCCAGCCGTCGGAACCGGGCATCATCACGTCGAGGGTGACGACGCTCGGGTGCTCTTCGCGGGCCAAGCGCAGGCCTTCTTCGCCACCGGTCGCTTGGATGACGCGGAAGCCGTCCTTGGCCAAAAATCGCTCCATAAGTTCGCGCACCATGGGGTCGTCGTCAATGACGAGGACCGTGCGCCCGCCGGCGAGCACCGGCGGCGCCGAGGGTTCTAAAAAAACCTGCCGTTGCGACTTTAAATTGTCGCCGACACGCAAGGGTAGCGTCACGAGGAACTCCGATCCGCGGCCCGGTTCGGAGACCACACGGATCGGTTGGCCACCCATCAAGTCCGAGAAATTTAGCGTGATCGACAGCCCGAGGCCGGTGCCGCCCTGCTCGCGCGTCGTGGACGAATCGGCTTGGTAGAAACGCTGGAACAGTCGTTGTACTTCTTCGGGGGTCATCCCTTTGCCGGTGTCCTTGACGGAGAACTGCACCCAGTCGAGGCCCTCTTCGTAAAGCTGTTGCACGCCCAGCGTCACGGTGCCGGACCGGGTGAATTTGAAGGCGTTGCTCAGCAGGTTGATCAGGATTTGTCGGACGCGCCGTTCGTCGGCGACCATCGGGCCAATGCCAGTGGGCGGGATCACCACGAAGGTATTCTCGTTCTTCTCGGCCAATGGGCCGACGAGGTTTTTCACGTCCGCGATCATCGGCCCCAGCTCGAAGGGCGCCGCGGCCAGTTCCATCTTCCCGGAGGAAATCTTGGCCATGTCGAGGATGTCGTTGATCAGCTCGAGCAAGTGCTTCGCCGCGCCGAGGATCTTATTTAAGTCGGGTTGAATATTGTCCGCGCCGAGGTCGGCGGCGTCTTCCTTCAGCGCCTCCGTGAAGCCGATAATGATGTGCAACGGTTGCCGGAGTTCGTGGCTCATATTGGCGACGAACGCGTCTTTGGCCCGCGAGGCCGCTTCGGCTTGTTTGAGCGCCCCGTCGAGTTTCGCGTTCGCTTCTTCGAGTTCCGCCGTGCGGACGCGAACCCTCGATTCGAGGTCGTCGTTGAGTTTGCGGACGCGCTCCTCCGCCTCTTTTCGCAGGCTGACATCGCGGAAAATGCACGTCACCACGGTGCGATCCTTCAAGGGTACCGGCTTCAAATTCATTTCCAGCCAAAAGGTCGAACCGTTTTTGCGCCGGCCTTGGATCGTGTCAACCCCCCTGCTCAGGAACGTCTGCGTACTCGACGCGGCGTCATCCGGGGTCAGGATCGCACCGGCGTTCTCGACCAAGAGCGTGACCGGGCGGCCCATCAGTTCATCGGAAGTGTAGCCGAACATTTTCGCGGCCGCGCGGTTGGCCTCTTCGATCAATCCGGCCGAGTCGGTGATGACGACGCCTTCCCCTGCGACGCGGAGGATCGTCTCGTAGCGGGCGGCGCGATCCCGCAATTCGCGGTCGCGGTGGGCCACGCGATTCGTCATCTCGGCGAGCGTCTGGGCGAGTTGGCCGATTTCGTACGGCCCTCCCAGCGGTACGGCGACGCTATTGCCCCGGCTAATGGAGCGTGCCGCCGTAACCAGCCGCCGCAGCGACCGCGTCAGTGTCACAACGAGGGCGATGCCGAGCAAGCACGACACGAGCAGAGTCGGGTAGACCCAATTCTTAGCGACCCGGTTGAAGCGGTCGTCGATATCTTCTTGGAGCTCTTCCGGCGAAGCTGCGACGATGAGCCATGCCGGATCGTCGATGTCGTTCAGATCGATCCGCAGCGGCGTGAGCTGCCCTTGCAGTGTCCGGCATTCGACCGGGTTCGACCACGCCATCGGCCCCGCGCCACCGTTGTCGCGGTGCCAGCGTTCGATGATCCCGCAGATGCGCAGCAACTTATCCCGGCGCGGATGAGAGACTTCCGCGTACGCGGTGTCGGGCGAACTCTCCCCGACGCGGAGTTCCTTATCCGCCGCGAGCTCCTGCGCCATCAGGCGGTTGAAGGCCGCGGGGTCGGCGTTCGGCAGTGCCGCTCTCAAGTCGATCCCCGCGCCGAAATAGCCTTTGCTATAGAAGTACGCGAGGCCCGGGATCGGTTTCGCCTTGAGGCGGGCTCCTCCGCTGCGCACCGCCCGGCCGAGGCGCTCCTGCTTTTCCGATTTCGATGCGGCCGTATCGAACCAATTCGCCGGCGGGTACTCCCAAGGCAAAAGTCCGACGATGCCGCGCTCGCGGGAGGTGTCGTCGCCGTAAGGGTGGATCAGCAATTGGCCGGCGGGGTCGGCGGCGAAATACAAATGGCGCGGCGAGATGCGCTGCCGATTGCGGATGTACTTCGTGAAGTCGATGACCAAGGCGTACAGCAGTTTGCGACCGGCGGGGCCGACCTCGACTTCGAGACCCAACGCGACGAGGCCGCGACCAGTGTGTGTGCCATCCGCCGGCTGCGGGACAATTCCGGAACGGTCGAACGGGCTCGGGCGATTGTTATCGTCGATCGTCCGGCGCCGGCGATCCAAATCTCGCAGGCAAACGACGAGTGCGTCCTGCCGCGGGCCGTCGTTCGCCCCCGCTTCGGACGGTGCCAAGGCGGCAGCGAGAATTGTGTGGGCGTCGGGGCGGAATTCCAAACAGAACACCCCGACTTCGCAATCATGCAAATAACGCCGGCGCGCGTCGCGCACTGTTTTGGGCGTTTCGCCGAGCGGCGTCGCCTCGAGCGCGATCCCTTCTCGAATCGTCCGGACGGCGACAGGGGCTTCGAGCTTCGCGTGCTGTTGAACTTCCAGCCGGACATCCCGCGCTAAGTAGGTCATATCCTCTTGGATTTCGTTCACCCGCAGATTGCTCTCGTCACTCAGGTCGATGGTCTCGTGCTCGAGCAACACTTGCCGACCCGAACTCAGCAATCGCTGGCTGGTCACCAAGATCGGGATGATCAGGACGAACGCCCCCAACAAGGCGAACTGCACCCAAAGCCGCCAGCGGTTGGGCCGCCATAGCCGTGCCCGCCACGACGGGGCGACGGGGAAATCCGGAACCGCGGGGAGTGGGGCCGAAGACACGGTGCGACTCCTGGAGCGGCGGTCCGAATCGGTGCGTGTCGAATATCTTACGCGGGCTCGCCAACCGATCGCGGCGTTATTGGGAAACACCAAAACGGCGGAGGGGAATGGAGCCGTTGGTCCATTTGATCGTGAGGCAGGCGCCTCCGCCCGGCGCCGCAAGCAGGTAGGTTACGCAATCATCACTTCACCACCCGTAGCGTCACTCCGGATGGCATCGCCTCCGAGTGGTAGACCCTGTGGGTCGCCTTCTTGAAGTCCGATTCCCTCGCCGAGTAGTTCGACTATCTGAATCACGTTGCATAATCGCAAGTCATTTGACCACAATGCTTCCCGAAGGATGGATGCTTTTGGAAGGAGTCTGCCATGAATCGGCGTTTCGTGCTTCGCAAGGAAGAACTCTTGGCCGACTGCGAGGTCGGACCCGAGGCATTCACCGGCATCGGGGGTGGCGGCGGTGCGATCAAGGTTCCCTAGGATTACCAGATCCCGATGCCGGGCGCCAGCCGAACTTCCAGAAACTGATGCGTTACAAGTAACCTTGCTCTGACGAAATCACCGCGATGCGGCGGCCGAGGTCCCAGCGGGAAGCTCGCGGCGATCAACGAATCGAACGGATAAGTCCGCCCCTCGCTGGCCAGGAAATCGACGATCACGGCAGTTGGCATCACGCACTACTTCGAATTTTGAATTTCTGCACCCGTGCTGGATACCATCCGCGTAAAATATAGATGAACAAGATAAGTTCACTTCAACTTCTTGACTCCGCTGATCTTCGATCTCGGGGAGGGGTCTTTTTCCGACAGGGTTGATTGCGGCCCGATACGATTCGATTTTAAATGGAAAGTGTATGCGCTCGACCGCTTTCAAACGGCGGATGACCTCTTGCAGTTTCGGATCGAGAATATTGAATGAGACCGTGCCGCTCGCGACGCCCGTGTAATATTCCATGCCGCTCTTGGCCAATCGACACCAAGGGCAAGCGCCGGCCCCATTCCAGTAATTGTGCCCATCATCAACATTGCAATTGATGATCTTCGGCTGTAGTGCCTGCAAACCCATCACCCATTCACCGGCTGTAGGTCGGTTGTCTCGCTCCGAGCCGCGTTCAAAAGCTCGCCGAAATAACTTGAACAGATCGGGAGGGATGTCTGAGTAACTTGGTGAAAAGTAAGGAGGTTTCATCTGCCATGTAGCGGCGCTGGGCCCGTGAGCAAAGCGGTAATGTGCGATCAATTCCTCAAAGGTGTCGGGCCCGTTGTATCGGCCTGAGTATGGGTGTTTCCCGACGTATAGCATTTGGAACAAGAGCACTGCGAGCCCGAAGCGGTCGTGATTTTCTGTGCGCGCCGCCCCCGCAAAGCTTTTGCCCTGAAGTTCCGGCGGAGTGTAGTGTGGAACCCCTACTTCGCAGAGGTAATTCTTATTTCCGGCTTTGACCTGAAAAGAATCGCAGTCGATCAGTGTCACCAGTGCCTGAGTTGAGACTTGGACATTGCTCTGGTTCACGTCGCCGACGAGGCAGCCGGTTTTGTGAACTTCGTCGAAGGCCGCCGCGAGGTTCGCTGCCGCGTGGACTTGAAATCTCCAGCCCGCTTTCGGGAAGGATTTCAGTCGCTGAATTGGATTATACAGATGCTGGATCGGCTGGCAGTTGGTCAATCGCGGCATCGCGAAGCCCGCTACTAGCCGAGTGCGGGCTTCGTAGAGCAAGCTCGTCGGCCACGCGGCCACGCGGCCACTTTCAGCAATGCCGGATTTGCCGCTTGCGTCATCACCATCAGTTTTTCGGCGGTCTGCGAAGTGGGTGGTTGGAGGTACACTTTCGCGACGAGACCAGCGTCGCTGGGAACCAGAAAGACGGCGCCTTCGCCGCCTCCGCCAATTCTTGCCCCCAAGGGGAAAGGGCGTCCGTTTGCGTCGATCAGTCGGGGAGGTGTCATGGCGAGTTGCGTAGGGCGATTACGAGAGTTTTGTCGTCGTCCGTCCGGGAATTGACGCGGGGCGATTCCAGAAAGCTGCGGAATGCGTCTCGCAGCGCCTCCGAATCGGGTGTATTTTGCAACGCCGAAAAGAGCGGATCGAAAAAAGCCGCGTGGCCACGCTTGCTGCCGAAGTCGAGAGCCAACCTTTGAAGTCCATCGCTGAAAAGAGAAATTTCAAATACCGGTTCAATAATTGTGTGAACCGATAGGGATTTGTCGAAATCCCCGTCCGTGAGAAAGTGCGTGGCGTTGGCGTATTCGCCGGGCTCGGGCCAGAATACGACCTCCCATTCGCACCCTTTTTTTACGACGATGGCTCCATCGCCAACTTGGGCAAAGTGGCTTTCCTGCTCGCCGATGACCGCCAACAGGAGGGTGCAGGCGAGTTGGCGGATGGGGCACTCCCGCCGTATGGATTCGTCGCGGAGCGAGTCGCGAACTCGGGTAAACCACCCCTTCAGATCGATATCGTCGGTCGATTGTGCGATTCGTACCGCTTCATCGCATGCAAGTCGGGCACCGACTTCCGCCAACTCTGCGGAACCCGCACCATCCGCCACGACGATCAGCAGTGTTTTGCCATCGGGGCCTAGTAAAGCCCAGCGGAATGCATCTTGGCAGGGTTGCTCCCTGCCAGCGTGAGATGCCCCCGTCGCGCTGTCGCCTAGCACAGTCCAAGCCATGCCGCGTTCCTCAGGGATTTGCCCAACCAAGCGGCGACGCGAGCTTCACCTGCTCCTCTTGGCCGAGCTGCGATTGGGAGACGCTGCGCATCGACTGCGAGAGCCAGACGAAGAGTTCACGGTAGTTCAGCCCCTTCATCTTCAGCGGCACGCGGAGAGTCGATATCTGACTGAGTACATCGAAATCGGCGCTCTCCACGCCGACCGAGAAGAATGAGAATGCCTTCGCCTGCTCGCCGGCTTTCACTTGATCCGCAGCCGTTTTCCAATAATCCGTAGGCCCGCCGTCGGTGATCAGAAAAATCCACGGGCGGTAGAAGTGGACGCCATTCTGCCGGTAGAGTTTCTTGCGCTCCGTAACGGCTTCAATCCCAGATCGGATCGCTTGTCCCATCGGCGTGTCCCCGCTCGTCACGAGCGTCGGCGGGAAGAACTGTGCGGCAGTCACGAACGGCGTCACGGTCTGAACCGTCCCACCGAATGTGATGATAGACACTTCGACGCGCTGGGAGGCAAGCGAATCGCCGAGCAAATCCATTTGGAGGGATTGCAGGCCATCGTTGAGTTCGCGGATCGGGGCACCAGCCATCGATCCAGACACATCGAGGAGCAGGACCAGCGGACAACGGGGTTCCGGATTCGATGCAAATTCGACCGCAGCGAAAGGGGTTTGTTCAGCCATACTGCACTCGGAGTTGGGTTAGGCAAGAGAATTATCTAACCACGCTCACCGTTCGGCCAGTGCTTCCATGTAACATTTACTCCACTGTTGGTTCTTGATGCCGATCGACCTATTGCTTAGCACGCAAGTAAAGCTACATACTGCGAAAGCTCCGAATTCCACCAACTATAACAAGAATAATCAGAATTTCTGTTCACCGACGAACGTGACGCCAGTGGCTAGAATGAGTAGATCCTAACCCGAAGTCGAATCGACGATGCCCGATATTGCCGCGCGGATTCTCGAAGCTCTCGGTCGGCCGAGTTACAGCCCGATCAAGCCGAAGGTGCTCGCCAAACGGTTGGCTGTGCCGGAACAGGACTACCCCTCGTTCCGCAGTGCGCTCAAAGAATTGATCCGCGACGGCCGCATCCGCGTCGGTTCCGGGTCGACACTCGTCGCCGAAGATCCGCACGGCACCGTCTTCGGCACCTATCGGCGCACCAACGCCGGGCCGGGGTATGTGCGGCTCGATATCAAGCCGGGCGAGCCGTTTTTGCCGGACGTGGCTATCCGCGAGGGGCGTGAACTCGACGCAGCGTCGGGGGATCGCGTGCAGGTGAAACTGCTGCGCCCGGCCGGGAAAATGGCCAACGCCAGCGGGGAGATCGTCCGCGTGCTCGAACGGGCCACGCGGACGTTCGTCGGCACCTACTTCGAACGCGACTGCGAAGGGTACGTGAAAGTCGATGGCATCGTCTTCGCCCATTCCATTTCCGTCGGCGACCCCGGAGCCAAGGGGGTTCGCCCCCAAGACAAAGTGCAGATCGACCTGCTGAGTTTTCCGACGGCCGAGGATCGTGGGGAAGGGGTCATCACGGAAGTGTTCGGTCCGCTCAGCCAACCAGGGGTTGACCTGCTTACGGTGATCCGGGCGTTTGGACTGCCGGAAGGTTTCCCCGAGGCGGCATTGAACGAAGCCCGCGCGCAAGCCGATGCTTTTATCGAAACGACGACCGGCCGGGAAGATTTCACCGGCGACTTGGTCATCACGATCGACCCGGTCGATGCCCGCGATTTCGACGACGCGATCGGCGTGGAACACGATGAGAAGACCGGGCATACGGTGCTGACGGTGCACATCGCGGACGTGGCGCATTTCGTGCCGGCGGGCGGGGCGCTCGACATGGAAGCGCGGAAGCGGGCGACGAGCATCTACCTGCCGCAGAAGGTCATCCCGATGTTTCCGGAGGTGATTTCCAACGGGCTGGCGAGTCTGCAACAGGGCAAAATCCGCTACGTCAAAACGGTGCAGATCGAGTTCGACGACAAATGGCAGAAGGCCGACGTGCGGTTTTACAACGGGGCGATCCGAGTCCGACAGCGGTTCGCTTACGAGCAGGTCTCGGCGATCTTGAAAGGCGACGGGGAAATGCCGGCGCCGGATGTCCTCGCGATGCTGCACCGGATGCGTGAGCTCGCCCTCAAGCTCCGCAAGAAGCGGCAGAAGCGCGGCAGCCTCGAACTGAGCATGCCCGAGGCGGTGCTGGATTACGATGCCGACGGCAAGATGAGCGGGGCCCATTTCGCGGTGAACGACATCAGCCACCAGATGATCGAAGAGTGCATGCTGACGGCGAACGAGGCGGTGGCCGAGCATCTGTCGCGGTTACCGGTGCCGTTCTTGCGACGCGTCCACCCGGCGCCGAACCCGGAGAAATTGCAGGAGTTCGCCACGTTCGCGGAGTTCCTCGGTCACCCGATGAAACGCTCGCAGGATCGCTTCGAACTGCAACGTGTCTTGCGAGAAACCGCCGA
>Ga0335397_10008367_pt1 | contig 13028 bp, 14 predicted proteins | sample MAT04_FD_205740 | JGI IMG/M metagenome (GOLD analysis project Ga0335397, IMG submission 205740) | Freshwater microbial communities from Lake Fryxell liftoff mats and glacier meltwater in Antarctica - MAT-04 (spades assembly) (version 2) ...
AGCGCTTCCTTCACGTTGACGAAATCGTAAGGGCCAGTGATGACCTCCACCGAGCCGTCGTCATTGTTCACGATGTCGTCCGCGCCCGCTTCCAGCGCGGCTTCCATGAGCTTGTCTTCGTGCACGCCCGGCGCGAACAGGAGCGAGCCGCAATGCTTGAACAGGAAGGCGACTGAGCCATCAGTGCCGAGATTGCCGCCGTTTTTGTTGAAAGCGTGGCGCACTTCGGCGACCGAGCGCTGCGTGTTGTCGGTCAGGCAGTCGACGATGACGGCGGCACCGTTAATGCCGTAGCCTTCGTAGCGAATTTCTTTGTAGTCGACGCCCTCAAGCTCACCAGCACCACGCTTAACGGCCCGCTCAACGGTCTCTTTCGTGAGGTTGTTGTCGTAGGCTTTATCGACGGCCAATCGAAGTCGCGGGTTGCCTTCAAAACTGCTGCCACCCATCTTGGCGGCGACCGTAATTTCCTTGATGAGGCGCGTGGCAACCTTGCCTTTTTTGGCATCCTGACGTCCCTTGCGGTGCTGGATGTTTGCCCATTGACTATGACCGGCCATAATTTTTCGGTGCGTGATTCACGCACATGTGTGATTTGACGAATGCGTTGATTTTACGAAGGTCAGGACGTCGTGCTGTTACCGACCCGGTTAATCAATTGATAGACCGTTTTCAGGCGCAGCCCGGCGTCGTTGATTTCGAGCAGGCTTTGCTTGATCGACGGCGGCAGTTGCAGGATTTCGACGAGGCGCGAGCCGACCCAGGTGGAGTCTTCGAGGTCGAACGGCTCGGCAAACTTTTCTGCGCCCGCTCGGGTGATGATTTGCGACAACAGCTCACGCAGTTCGCTGTACGTGGCGGGCAATTTCACCTTCGGCTCAGGGCGAATCCAGCGCACGGCAGCGCGATGCAAACCCGTCCTTCCGATGGTTGAATTGAGAATTTCAAAACGATCTTCGCCGACCACATCGAGCTGAAAGATTCCGGCTTGCGGCATGTCAAATGAGGCCACGCGCGCTGCCGTGCCCACCTTCGCAAACGTCTGCTCGGCGCCGACTTCGCCGCCGCCCGTGAGCGTCACGACACCAAACGATTGACCATCGGCGATACGCGATTTGGCAAGCTCAAGGTAGCGTTGTTCAAACACTTTGAGGCTGAGCCGACCGCCGGGGAACAGCGTGGTTCCGAGGGGAAATAGCTGGAGAGTGTCGGGTAAGGTGTTAGCCGATTTTCGGCCGGGAAATGACAACATAAAGTGAGGGATTGAGCGTTTATTCTGGGAGCGGATGCTCACGATCATGGCGCAGTACGCGCGCGACGTCCGCCAGCGCGTCCTTCAACGCGTTGGCCACGTAAACAGATCGATGTTTGCCGCCCGTACAGCCGATGGCAATGTGAATACGCGCGCGATTGTCGGTGGCGAAACCGGGCATTGATGCGCGAACATAATTTGAAATCGCGTTGACCAGAACTTGCGTCTCTGGTTGTGCACGCAGATATTCAATCACTGGGGCATCGCGGCCCGTGAGCGAAGCCAGACCGGGTTCGTAAAACGGGTTCGGCAGGATACGTGCGTCGAACACAAGATCAGCGTCCGGCGGAATACCCTGACGGTAGGCGAACGATGAAATTTCGACCAGCGGTAGCTCAGAATCGCCCGCCAACTCTGCCGCAAACAAGCGAACGCGTTGCCGCAACAAATGCGTGCTGGTCGAGCTGGTATTTATCTCAAAGGCCGACACGCCGACACGCAACAGACGTCCGCGCTCTTCGGCGATGGCGTCGTGCAGGGTGCCGGTGTCTGTGGAAAACGGATGCCTGCGGCGGGTTTCGGCGAAGCGACGCAGTAAGGTGGATTCGCTGGCGTCAATGCGGATGACGCGCAGCGGTATTTCTGGATGAGCAAACGCGATGGCGTCGACGCCAGCGTTGAACGCCACAACGAAGTCCGGCGATTGCGCATTGATGCTGATACCGAGCGACTGCGAATGAGTCGCGAGCATCGCCTCAACCGTATCAAACAGGAGTGCGGCGGGCAGGTTGTTGACGATAGCAAAACCGACGTCTTCCAGCGCGCCGAGCGCAACGTTTTTCCCCGCGCCGGAGACGCCGAGAATGAGGATGATTTGCAACGACACGACGGCTTCCAGAGGGCTAACCCTCCTCCATCAGCTTCGCCTGCCGTTCAATGAATTCGCGCGTGGAATCGATGCCGCGCAAATTGAGCACGAAGTTGCGAACCGCCGTTTCAACGAGCACCGCAAGGTTGCGCCCCGCCGCAACCGGGATGATCATTTTGCGAATTTTTACGCCGAGAATTTCCTGGTACGACGCGTTCACGCTCATGCGATCAAGCCGTTTGAACTGCTCATCGGTGTGATCTTCAAGATGCACGATCAGCTTGAGCGACTTGCGAGGACGCACAGCGGTTTCACCGAACGTAGTGCGCACATTTAAAATGCCAATGCCGCGCACTTCGAGAAAATCTTTAAGCACTTCGGGGCAGCGGCCTTCGATGAGATCGGGCGCGACTTTGTAGACCTCAACGATGTCATCGGCGATCAGGCCGTGACCGCGACTGATCAGCTCCAGCGCGAGTTCGCTCTTGCCAATAGCAGATGCACCAGTAATGAGCACGCCCATTTCCAGCACGTCGAGAAACACCCCGTGCAGCGTCGCGTTCGCGGCCAGCATACGCGCGAGATACTGGCGCAACACATCGACCACATGTGGGCTCGGAAACGCGCTCTGCATGAGCGGCACGTGCGCTGCATCGCACTGCTCCGTCATGTAGTCAGGTGGCGCGCCGACACCGCAAACAAAAATTGCGCCGAGTTCATCGACCAAAAGCCGCGCAAAAATGCTGGCTTGTTCAGCAAGTGGCAGCGTGCAGAGATACGCGATTTCAGCGGGGCCGATCAACTGCACCCGAAACGGGTGAATAAAATTCATGTGGCCTACGAGGCCGACGTGGGCCTGCGCATTGGTGTCACGCGAGAGCGTGCGCTCGCCACCGTCACGTCCGCCAACCCATTGAATTTCCAGTCGCTCCTGATTCTCGGCAAACAGGCGGGAAATTTCGACCGTGCGCATGACGGTGGAATTAAAGGTGCGGCGCGCTGAACAACGCGTGAATTACAGCCGGATCCGTAGCCGCCGCCAGTTTGTCGCGGAACGCACGATTGGAGAATCGCTGCGCCAGTTCCGACAAGATTTGCAGATGCTCATCGGTCGCGGCTTCGGGAACCAGCAGGACAAAAATATCGCGCACCGGTTGTCCGTCCGGCGCTTCAAAGATGATGGGAGTTTTCGGACGGGCGAAAAAACCGATGGAGTGATCCAGACCACGAATACGACCATGCGGAATGGCGATGCCCTGACCCAATCCGGTTGAACCCAGACGCTCGCGAGCAAGGAGACTGTCGACGGTCGCGGTAGGATTCAGGTCATAACGCAACTCGGATTCGAGCGCGATCAATTCGAACAAACGCCGCTTGTTGTTGACGTCCAGGTCAAGCAAAACGTTATCGGCGGGTAAGAGGTTAGCGAGGCGGCTCACAGGTAGCGACAATCCGTTCGTTAGATTTTGTCCGAATCCGGCCCACACATAGTGCGGGCTTAGCCGCTAATTCTAGTGCAGTGCGTCAACACTCAAACGGGCTTGACGCACTTCTTACAGGTCAGTGCTTAAGGCGCCTCGAGCTCGCTGACGTCCGCGCGTTTGCGCTCGTAACCGGCATCACGGTGAACCTGCAATTTCTCTTTATGGCGCACGACCTGTCGATCCAGCCGATCGGCCAGCTCGTCAATCGCGGCGTAGAGGTTTTCGCCCTCGCAGGCAGCATGAATTTCTTTACCGCTGACATGTATGTTTGCTTCGACTTTTTGCCTGAGTTTTTCCACCGACATCACGACAGTGACGTCTATCACATGGTCAAAGTGACGCTTGATGCGATCAATCTTGGAAATGACGTAAGCGCGCAGTGCTTCGGTGACAGCTACATGATGGCCAGTGATGTGCAAATTCATGAATGTACCTCTCGGAAAAACAGGTCGAACGAATGATGAAAACAGGCGAAGGGTCTCAGCTGAAATTTAGCCAATCAACCGCGCCGTCTTAAGTTGACCGGGGCTATGTTCTGCAGTTCCCGGTATTTCGCCACGGTCCTTCGTGCAACGATGATGCCCTGGTCGCCCAGAAGCTCTGCGATGCGACTATCGGTCAGCGGCGCGTTGGTGTCCTCCTCGGAAATCAAAGTTTTGATCATGGCGCGAATTGCCGTCGAAGACGCGGCGCCGCCCGCATCGGTCGCCACATGGCTGCCGAAGAAGTATTTGAGTTCGAACGAGCCGCGCATGCAGCTCAGATATTTTTGCGTAGTGACGCGGGACACGGTTGATTCGTGCAGACCCAGCGCGTCAGCGACTTCACGAAGCACGAGCGGCCGCATAGCGACTTCACCGTGATCAAAAAAGGCTTGCTGTCTTTCCACTATTTCAGAGGATACCCGAAGAATCGTATCGAAGCGTTGAGCCACATTTTTAACCAACCAGCGCGCTTCCTGCAACTGGGTTGACAGGGGGGTGGAGCGGCCTTCCTTCTGGCGGTGCAACATATCGGCGTAAACGCTGTTGACCGAGAGCCGGGGCACCGCCACGGAGTTGAGTTCAGCGATCCATTTACGTTTGCTGCGGCGCACAATGACGTCCGGCACCATGAGGCTCGCAGAAATGTCCGCAAAGGGTGCTCCGGGACGCGGAGTCAGCGTGCGAATTACTGCATGCGCGTCCTTCAGATCGATCTCGTCGATGTCGAGCAGTTTTTTGATGCGCGCATAGTCGCGCTTGCCCAGATGCTCCAGCGCTTCGCTGACGATCCGGCGTGCAAGTTTGGTGTCGCCGTTGTTGGGACGATTTTTTAACTGCAACAGCAGACACTCACGCAAATCCGCAGCGCCAACACCCGCCGGATCGAGACTTTGCAATATGCCAAGGGCAGTGTCCCAGGTTTCATCGGGAATGCCGTTGTCGTTGCCGCCTTTGGCCAGCAAATCATCAATATCCGACTTAGTGACGGAGAGATATCCATGCTCATCGAGACTGTCGATCAGCGCGTGTACGAGTTGCAGAATGCCCGCCGACGCTTTGACCAGTACCAGTTGCGCGTGGAGATGTTGACGCAGGCTGGGCGGGCTCGCGCGCTGGGATTCGAACGACTCATCATCGTCATCAAAACTGCCTGCGCCGGAGCTGCCCCATTCGGCAAAATCAAGTGAAGGCGCGTCGTAATCGCCGTCTCCCCCAGCGCTATCTGTCGTATTGTCGACGGTTGACGGCTGGGTGAAATCAGCGACTTCGCCTTGCCCGTTCAAGACTGACGCATCAATGGCTTCGTATCCCATTTCACGCGCGTCCGACTGCTCCGGCGCTGAATAAGCCGCTAACGAATCACTGCCGTCAAGCAGCTGTTCTCGGTCGACAGACGACGCATACACGTCGACCGAGTCGGGCACATCAATTGGATCATCCGCGCCACGATCATCGGGTGCGTCAGATTCCGCCAGTTCCAGCAGCGGATTCTCGGCGAGCGCGACTTCAATCTCCTGCTGCAATTCAAGTGTGGATAACTGCAACAACCGGATCGATTGCTGCAGTTGCGGCGTCAGCGTCAGGTGCTGCGCCAGCTTGAGTTGGAGGCCGGTTTTCAAGAGAACTTACAAGCGGAAATGTTCGCCTAAATAAACTTTTCTGACCGACTCGTTACCAATAATTTCGTCCGGGTGCCCGTCGGCCAGCACGCGGCCTTCGCTGATGATGTACGCGCGGTCGCAAATGCCAAGCGTCTCGCGCACATTGTGATCGGTGATGAGCACACCGATGCCGCGTTCACGCAAAAAACGCACGATTCGCTGAATCTCGATCACCGCAATCGGATCGACACCTGCGAACGGTTCATCAAGCAAAATAAATCGGGGGCGTGACGCCAGAGCGCGCGCGATTTCAAGCCGCCGCCGCTCGCCGCCGGAGAGCGCGACCGAGGGCATATCGCGCAAGTGGGCAATCGCCAGATCGTCAAGCAGCGCCTGCAGTTCCCGCTCAATCACACTCTCGTCTTTTTCGCGCAACTCAAGAATCGCGCGGATGTTTTCACCCGCCGTGAGCTTCCGAAAAATCGAGGCTTCCTGCGGCAAGTACGACAGGCCTTTGCGTGCGCGCTCATGTATCGGCAGATGCGTCAGCTCAGTGCTATCGAGCTTGATCACGCCGCCATCAGCGGCTACAAGCCCCACGATCATGTAGAAGCAGGTGGTCTTTCCCGCGCCATTCGGCCCGAGCAAACCCACCACCTGACCGCTATCGACGGTCAGGGACACATCGTGCACAACCGTGCGCGATTTGTAGCGCTTCTTAAGCGCAACGGCTGAAAGCTGGCTCATTGCGTTTGGGTGGGGTTGCGGATTTGACGACAGGCTTTTTCGCGACGGGTTTTGGCGCTGCTTTAGTGGCACCGTCCGCGGTCTTTTCGTCTGGGGCCGACTCATCCTTTTCGCGCGGTTGCAGTACGAAGCTCACGCCTTTGCCTTCGCTCTTGCGCTCTTTTGATTCACGCGCTTCATACTTGCTGGTCTGCGTGTTGTAGATGATGTAATTGGCGACAGTCTGGTCTTCGCCGATGAACAAAACGGCATTACCGAACAGCTCAACGATGCCCTTGCCGCTGTCGTAATCCACGCGATCTGATACGCCTTGCGCCCAGTCGCCGCTATCCGTGCGCTGCCGAAAACACACCGGCTTGCCGTTCAAAACAGCGTTGTAATTATCGTCGGGAGTCGTCTGCGCGGTGCCCCGATCAGCGGTGAGCTTCAGCGTGCCTTGGGTGATGACGACTGACTTTTCCAGACGATAAAAACCTTTACCGGCGTCAGCGTCGCCATCAACTGCATTGATCAAAATTTTCTCTTTGCGATCCGCTTTTTCAGCGACCGCGTTGGTCGGAAGCAGTGAGCAAAAAGCGGGGATCACTGCCGCTGCCAGAAGCACAATACGTCTCATAGTTTTTCCTTAGTCTCGGTGATCTGAGCTGCATCTTTTGGACGCAACTCAATTTCAATTCCCCGGGTGGTTTGCCCCTGTTTTTTCTCGGCGTCCACGCGCAGTCCCTGTGTCGTCATCACGCGATCACCACTGACGGTGCGCGTGGTTGCTTCGGTCTGCGCTTGCTGCGTTTTGGGGAAGACGGTGAGCTGTTCGCTCTCATAAGTCACGGCCTCACGCCCAACGCTCGCCCCCTGACGTGCGACGACTTTTCCAGAAAAATCGACCTGCTCAACGCCGCCTCTTTCACTCGCGCTTTTGAGAATGGCACGCGCAGAAACCACGTCCATTTTTGGCTTGCCTGCAGGCTGGCTTTCATAGCGCGGCTGGTCAACTATGGTGGTCTGATTATTGGGGAAGTGCGTTGCGCGCTGACCCATCATTGTGCTTTCAACGCGACCGTCAGCAGCGGTGCGCTCGATCTTGAAATTCTGCAAAAAATGATCAGGTGCGGGCTGCGAAGATTTTTGCTGTGCACGTGCGCTCTCGGTCACGCGCGCGTCCAGCCAGAACGTGAGCAACGCGAACAGCGCGATGGCGATCACCGGGAATAGCGCCGCCAAACGATCTTGACGGCGGCGCCAGATAAAGGTGCTCATCGGCCTGATTCCGGTTGCAATACCAGGTACGGTTTCAGCAATTCATCTAACCGTCCCTGGATGCGCAAAATGGCTTCCACCAACTCGCGCACCGCACCGTTGCCGCCCTCCAGCGTGGACAGCCAATGCGCCCGTTGGCGCACTGCTGCCGCTGCGTTCGGCACGGTCGCCGCGAGCCCGGCGAGCAGCATCGCAGGCAAATCCAGCCAGTCATCACCGATGTAGGCGACCTGTGCCATCGGCATCTCCCACGCCGCGCAAATCTGGCTGAATCCACTGCCTTTATTGCGCTCGCCGCTCACAAGTTCAACGCCCAATTCAGTGGCGCGACGCTCGACCGCAGGGCCACCTCGTGCCGTGAGAAACGCCACTTTCCAGCCCGCCTGTCTGGCCAGCGTGATGCCGAATCCGTCGAGCACCGAGAACGATTTGAATTCTTCGCTGCCGAGATAATTCAATTTGCCATCCGTGAGCACGCCATCAACATCGCACACCAGCGCGCGCACTGCGAGCATGCGATCAGCAACAGTGAGCGGTCGCACAGGTTTTGCCATGATCAAACGACCTTCGCACGCAGCAGGTCGTGCATGTGTAACGCGCCGACCAACTGGCCCGCTTTGGTGACCAGAAGCTGCGTCTTGCGCTTGAATTCGAGCAGGCTGACGGCTTCTACCGCGAGCTCGTCCGGGTTAATCGTGATCGGATTGACGGTCATGAAATCCGCAACCTTTGCTGCGTTGAAATCATTCACTTTGGGCAGACAGCGACGCAAATCACCATCCGTAAAAATTCCTGCCAGTGTGCCGTCGGAGTTGAGCACGGCGGTCATGCCCATGCCCTTGCCGGTGATTTCGAACAGCGCCTGACTCAACGTGGCTTCAAGCGGAACCGTGGGAATGGCCTCACCAGTGCGCATCACATCCCTCACATGGGTAAGCAACCTGCGCCCGAGCGAGCCGCCCGGATGCGAGCGCGCGAAATCCTCTGCTGTGAAGCCGCGTGCTTCGAGCAACGCCATCGCCAGCGCGTCGCCCAGCGCCATCGCAGCGGCCGTGCTTGCGGTCGGCGCAAGGCCGAGCGGGCAGGCTTCTTCGGCGACGCCCGCGTTGAGCGTAACGTCCGCCTCGGTAGCAAGCGTCGATTGTTCGTTGCCAGTGATGGCGATGATCTTCGCGCCGACGCGTTTGATCGGCGTCAGGAGCGCGTTGACCTCAGCCACTTCGCCTGAGTTCGACAGGGCGATTACCACGTCGTCCGCCGCGATCATGCCCATATCGCCGTGGCTGGCCTCGGCCGGATGCACGAAGAAGGCAGGTGTACCCGTGGAAGCGAGCGTGGCCGCCAGTTTGCGCCCGACATGACCCGATTTGCCGATTCCGGTGACGACGACTCTACCCGGCGCGGACAGAATAATCTGAACCGCATCCACCATCGGCGCACCCAACGCCCCGTTCAAGCGCGAACCCACAGCCGAAATGGCCGCCGCTTCAGTCGTGAGAACCGAGAGCGCACGTCGCAAAATGGCGACAGGGTCTACTGCAATATTCATGCAAGCCAGTATATCCGCCCTGAATCAATTGGACAGGAAAATGGTGCGGTGCAGCGTTTCGAGTGATGGTTGCGGTTGCTGTTGGTGGGCATCATTCATCAACAGCTTTTCTATCAACGCCCTATTTTATTGGGGCTAAAGCCTCATTTCTAGCCAAGTCGACTTCAGCCACAAATCGAGCACAGCCCACGATCAGCAATGTTTCTGTGATGAAGCTGAATACCAAAAACTCTGCGAAACTCTACAAATCCACCCGCTTCATCGCACTGCGCTGCGCCAGAATGTTGCCCGGAAATCCGTTTAACCAATGCTCAACGATGATTTCGCGGCTGGTTAGCGCCGTCACCCGCAGTATGCCCACCTGCTTGCCAGTAAATCCCGGCACCGGACACGCCGACGTCGCGCAGTCGGGATTCGGGGCAGACTGGTACTCATGGATTTCAGCCTCGTAGATGTTGGGCACGGGCGTGCGTCGGCTGCTGTGGAAAAAGTACCACCGCGGTTGACCATCGCGGCCAAACAGATTCCAAGAGCCCACGAGCGTCGCGGGCTGCGCCACGCTGTGCGTGATCACTAGCAGGGAGCCAACGCTCGGCGCGTCGATCCACGTGCCTGAGAGGTTGGCATTCGCGCCGCTACCGTCGCTCACGCCAAGCATTCCGGTCGCGGCGACACGTCCGCTGGCCTGCAGTACGTTGATATGGAGGACACCGGGCGTATTTGGCGTGTAATCAAGCTCGACGCGAAACGGCGTCAGTACCTGAGTGCAGGCGACCAGAGTGAACACTTCGGTCAGTCGAATGACCAATGTTCGCGGAGCCGTCGTCGTCTCTGACGCGACGGTCGCACCGACGGGCGGGCAGCCATTGGGCCATACACCATACACGCTGATCCGTCGCGCGGTGTTTGCCGCTGCGGTCAGCGGAACGACCTCCACCGAGCCGGACGTTACGTTCTGTGCTTGAACCGATGTGCCAAGAACGGCCAGCATCAGTAGCAGGGGGGCAAGCGCGCGGAACGAGCGGTTCGTGCGTGGCTGGATTATTTTCTGAATCATAGGTTGTACTCCGTGTGAAAGACTAGATGAAAAGGAAGCTGGGCGAACTCTGTCGAACCTGCTTCCCACGTGTCCCCCGTGTGCTCTTTTGACGTGAATGTCAGGCAATAATTTACTATCGTGCGACGGCTGCATCACCATTAGAACGCGCCACCCGCCGAACACATGACCCAACCGGCGCAGTTTGCGGGGTTGAAGTAAAGGTTCCGAGGCTGCTGCGTGCCAGCATAACCATTCGGAAAGAATATCTGCCCACCAACGTAGATGAAGTTAAGCTGGCCCTCGGCATTGGCTTGCGACACGAGTGCTGCGCTCGAGCTCACTGTCGCAGACGCTTTGTAGGAGTAGTTTGCACTCTGTGCGCTGTCCTTTACGTAAATATTCCTGCTGCCATCGGTAAAAAAGAAACCGCTTGCATACCTGAAACCGCGTTGCCCCTGCGCGTTGGCCTGCACCACGAAATCGTCGGCCGAAACGTTGACATCGGTCGAAGGGTGTAGCTCGTACTGATAGCGCGCGTCGCTCGTGTCTTTGCCATAGATCGCGACTGTGCTGCCGCCGATGCTGTACGTAAACACGAAGTAAAACCCGCTCGCGCCACGATCATTCGCCTGCGTCAGAAAGCCGCTGGTAGTCGTGGGCGCGGTCGGAAGTTCATAGTTGTAAGCGAGATTCGCGGTGTTATCGCGGACGTAATAGTTGCCAGAGGTCAAGAAGCTGTCGAAGCGAAATCCGCGTGCGCCGAATCCGTTGAGCTGAACCAGCAGAGCATTTGTGGTGCTGGTAGCGTCCTGCGCCTCGTAAGTAAAGTTGGTGTTCTGGTCTTTCACGTACAAATTTCCAAATTCGCTGCCCACGAACAATCCGCCGATGTACTGAAATCCACGCGTGCCCTGGGCATTCATCTGTGCCAGCAGTGCGGTGCGCTCGGTGACGTAGACGAGCGCTTCGTAGAGCGGCGTTCGCGCGCCGATGGCTGCGGGACAGCCAGCATCTATGAAGGCGAGCACTTTCGCGTTGGTATCGCGCGATGATGCGCCAAGATTGAGGCCAGCCGTCAGCGCAGGCCCACGATAACCAGCCAGATGACGGGCGACGATGGCGCTGTCAACGCTCGTGATCTGTGCGTCGCCATTCATGTCCAGCGGGCCGCGAAGATTGTCGAGATCGCGCTTGACGGTGACCGGATTCGCGCTCGACAAATTGGTATTCGCGACGAGAGACGGGCCGGTGAGCGCCGATGCGTGCCGGGCGAAAACGAGCCCCTTGTTGGTCAGGCCCCAGTTGCCATCGGTAAACGGACAGGCGGCTGTTGCCGGTGTCACCGACATGATCAGGGCGAGGCTGATCGCGCGACTGGCCATTACGAAGCAGCGCCTACATCGCGAAAATTCAGGCTTCATCATTGAGTCAGATTTGCTTCGTGGTTACCGTGCAGAGCCGTTGTCACGGCGCTCCGAGGTGGCCGCTGCTGCGATGACGAGCAGGCAAAGCAGCAGGCAAACACTGTATTCGCTGCCACCGGTGCCGTGTTCGCCGACAAACCAGCCAAGCTTTGCGTGAATGATCACGATGCCGCCGATCGCGACGCAAGCCAGCGCTGCTGCCATGCAGCGAACTTTGACGCCAGCGATCATCAGCGTGCCAGCCACGATTTCGACCACAGTAATGACCCAAACCAGCAGTAGAGGCTGCGGAAATCCACTCCCACCGAGGAAGTCCGCAAACTGTGGAATGGTGCCATTGACGATTCTCACCACGGCATGCGCCATGAACAGCAACGGAGTCACCACACGTAGCACCGTGAGACTTGATTGAAGCGAGATGAAAGGGGGTCTGTTCATGGTCTATAGAGATTGAGGATGCTTAGGGAAGCGGGCGTCGTCGCCGACAAAAGGGCGCTGGGTGGTGCCAGCAGCGACCATGACGGCCAGCAGGTTGCAAGACGTCGGTCACATGCCAGCCCGTTTCATCGTCCACCTGCCAACAAAAAGGAGCTGACAGCACAGAATCGCCGCTATCGATTGACACTCAAGTTTACACTGTAAGTCTAGCATTAAGCTTACACCGTAAGTTAACGCAACACGTTAAGCTTGTGCATGATCCGCAATCAGCTACCGACCCCAGCGAAAACAGCAAGCAAGCGCCTCCGCGTCGCCAGCAGCACGCGTCCAGCCCGGGCGCCACGCACTGCGCTCAGTCGCGAACGAATTGAAGTTGAGGCGCTGGCGCTGATTGACGCCCAGGGCATTGAAGCGTTCAGCACGCGGAAACTCGGCGAGCGGCTTGGCTGCGAAGCGATGAGCATTTACCACCACTTTCCCAGCAAGGCGCATATCCTGGATGCGCTGGTGGATCGAGTGCTCGGTGGGATGCCGATTCCGGACAAAACGCTACGCCCAGCGTCGCGTTTGCGGCAATTTGCCGATGGCTGGCGACGCATTTCGCGGGAGCACCCACGTTTTTATCTGTGGCTGACACTGCACCAGTGGAATTCCGCCACTGGCGTTCACTTCATGAGCGAGATGCTGGCCTGTTTCCAAGATGCTGGTTTGTCGCCGGAAATGGCAGCGCGTGGATTTCGCATCCTCGGGTACTACGTACAGGGCGCGACGGTTGATGAGAGCAGCGGCTACGCTCAGGGGCACTCGTCGCTGGCTCCGATGCCACAGGAAGAACTGGAGCGCGACTACCCGCAGGTGGCAATAGCCCGTCAATACACAACGCC
>Ga0335397_10008375_pt1 | contig 13022 bp, 13 predicted proteins | sample MAT04_FD_205740 | JGI IMG/M metagenome (GOLD analysis project Ga0335397, IMG submission 205740) | Freshwater microbial communities from Lake Fryxell liftoff mats and glacier meltwater in Antarctica - MAT-04 (spades assembly) (version 2) ...
ATTAGTCAGAGACTATGAAGTCTTGCCAGAAACATCAGAGACGTTGATTTACATTGCTATGATCCGGCTCATGGTCAGGCGACTGGCATGAATTTTGACCCCAAAAAACTTTTAAGACATCCTCTTACTTTATTTGCATTAGAATCAAGCCATACAGTTTCATGCGCTATTGCATTTCTCAGCTTCGGTTGTGCTAAACGAAAGATTAGATAGAATGCACCATCATCTCCACCCGTGAGATCCTTAAACTGATTTATTTTATTAGAATATGCGACAGAAAATACAGATGTATTAACTGGTTTCAAGTTTGCTGTACGCCATAAAATGATCAAATAAGAAAGTAACCCATTAAGAAATTCATTATAGGCTTGAAACTGTTTACAAGCTTGCTGCCAGACCAATAATTTGTTTTCCAATTTTGCAACTTCACGAAATGCTAAGCAAGCATTGCTTAAAGAGCACCATTTTGGTAACAAATAAGACTCTTGTACACCAGGATAATCATTAATTAAACTGTTTATTATGCTAAGAGCAATATCAGGATCAACTCGCTTGGCTTCTCGATATGCAACTATGATTAGCTTGAGAAATATTTCACGGATCTCAGCAAATTCCTGATTCTCTATTGTTATTTGGCGATAATCATGGATTACCTTTAAGAAAATTGCAATACCTTTAGGCAAAGAAGCATATTCAGCCTGTGATGCTTTAATCTCATCACCAAATGCACCACAGGGTAAGCGCATCTAATTTTGTACTTTTTGATACAGATAAAAAGTACGAGGCCCTAGTTTTTTCCAAATTTCTACTCAAAACAGGACAATTTAGCACAAATAATTGAAAAAACAGAGAATGCACAGCTTTTTACAAATTTCTGCCACACAATAGCCAAAATGTCAATCCCACTCGTCGCCCCAATGTAGTACTTTTGAACTTCTTCGCGTTTTGGATGAACCCCAAAACTGTTGTGTCAATAGGGTTTGAGATGCGCTTACCCTGAAATGCACCATCCTCAGCCATGTGTGAAAACTGTTCTAGTAGTTGCTGGCGTGATTGTTTCATTAAAGAATTGGCTGAGGTGAAAGTAAGAGTGAAAATACAAGTCTAGAGTAGAGCAATTTGGTTTTGCCAGGTTAGTCGGTATAACGGTGCGATTGAGCGGCTGCAAGTAACCCTCGCAATATATTAAGATCTTTCAACAGTCCGCTCCAAGCGAATTGTTAGACCGCATTTTGCAAGAACATTCAGAGCTACGCTAGAACTAGATTGCTGTAGCGGTTGCGAAGATGCGATCTGCAAGCTCCAGAGCATTAATGTTCTTAAGGGATATAACGCTATCAGCTTTTGCACCTTCCACTAAAATTTTATTGTCCTCTATACCTGTTTTTGACAGAATTTGAGTAGCTATCTTCTGGCAAAGCAGAGATAGTGATGTTTTATCCGATACAAATGTAAACACACCGATATCACTACGCCTTCCAAGTTTTGCTGCTCGCTCCTTCTCTTCTGTAGTTCTTGGGAAAATAATTAGTTTTCCCAGCTCTTTTTGATGAGGTATTTCATCAAGTACAGAAGGTAAACCAGATGCTGTGTCTACCAAAGGGGGAGTGGCAGTAATTTTAAACTCTACAGTTTTAGCCATTTTAGGAATATCGTCTTGGAAATCCTCTTGACGAGAATCAGAATTACGAATTTCTTCAGCAGTGCAACCGAAGCGACTAGCACAAGTATCTAAACGCGGAAGTGCTAGGGCAGTCTCTTGAAAAGAAATTGTCAACCAGATAACAATAAATAGGTATACGACAGTAAATCGCAATTGCTTAAAGCTCATACTCTTTCTTCCTAAAACTTTAATGCTGTAAGAAATCGTGGCATGACAGAGTTAAAAAGCCATACCGCAACATGTGATTTAGAGGTCTTGTGGACCGCCATGCCCTTTATGACCACTTTCCTGATTTCTTTCTCTCTGTCCAGCATCTCTTCCGCCTGCACCTTCAGGGCGATCACGTCCATCACCCCGACCAGTCCTTGCTCGAAAAGCTTCTGCGGTTTCACCGGGTGCAGGTTGTGATCCCTCTGGATTTGCCACACTGGGTCTAAGAGTTTCAAGGAAAATTTCAAAACGGCTGGGTCTCGCATCTCCCTCATCCCCTCTAGGGGCTGCCACAGCTGCATTTTGAAAGCACAGCATTATGGATAAAAACAGCAGTAAAACTGTAGCAACAAATCGGTTTAGGAGTGTCTTCATGTTTGAACCTCAATAGGAAAGTTGTTAATCTCTGCATCTAGATTGGGAATCTGTCCGGATGAATAGCAAATGACACAACATAAATTTTCGTGGGCTAAATGTACTTCACTTTGATGCTTCATAGATAACCTTTTAACCACATCCCAGCAGATAACCGGCTCTTTAGGATTCCATATGCAAATGTTCTTCATGAACAGTTAGGGATTACCCAGAAGGCTAAAAGCCTTGTAAATTCGTTGAATGCATTTTTTCTAGCATACTGATTCCTAAAGAGCCAGATAACCTTGCGGTCTAACGTTCGTGCTCAGCAGCGGCATACATCCTTTGAGCTACAACTAAAACTTAATACCGCCCGCTGCAACACGGTTGTTAGATCGCTTTTCCGCCCCTTCAAAGTTGCACATTCTGTCACAAACTTCAGGAGTACCATCGCACATACATGAAGGCTCTCCAGGAAGCTGAAGAGCCTTCAGATCCGAAAAATTCACACGATCACGATTCTTTTTTTCAGATACAGACTGAGAGTCTTCAGAATTTCTAGAAGAAGCTTCTGCGCTTGGTGTTTTTCTCTCTATTCTTGAACCTACATGGCGATCTTCGTCACCTCCGATTGCAAAAGTAGGACTTTGCACAAAAAGCGCTAAAGTCAAAACAGCAACTAAGCAAGCAGCCACAAGACGAAAAAATTTTGATTTCATGGAAAAACTTTCCAAAATTTATTTACGGTTTCACTGAATATGGAGTTCTACAGCACTTATCACTGTATTTTTGCTGAGTCCGGATTCCTTGCCCAATTCCTTCTAAAGTTTTGTGTTGAGATTATCAAGTCATCTCAACTGAGGCTTGAGCAATGCGCGATAAAGAAAAAATACCCTTATTGAATAACTCCAAGCGGTCGGGTAAAGGAGAAGGTTTTAGATATATCCTTCTCCCTCCCCCCAGAACCGTACGTACAACTTTCACTGTATACGGCTCAAGCAACTCCTTGAAATTCAGTGTCTCCGATTCTTAACAACCCTCGCGGCTTGTTCTGACGGTTACGTTTACAAACCGAAATTTGTACCTAACTTTTCCCAATCAGTTGAGTTTCATCTCACCTGCATTCAAGCAATCACCTGTCCCACGTCTGCACCCTTTCGGGTTAGGCATTTGCCCTATCTGCCCCGTTATGAATTCCGCTTGTCTTTCGACTGACAGCATTCGCTTCTTGGGACATCCTGTATCCACTAGAGGTGTCGGCATCGGTTGCCCTTTGCTTACCTGGAAATGAAGGCATTGTCAGGACTCTATCGGAGTTTCCTCGTTCCGCACGGGGTGGAGATGTGATTGCCGTAGGACTCCTCTTTACTCCGGGGGCGAGGTGTTCGCAGTCGATATTTAGACGCTACCGACCCTCATTTGCCCCAACATGCTCGTGTCAGCCATTTCGAGCACCAAAGTTAACGAAGCCTCATCAAGGATTCATTTACATTATCCTTAGCAATCTTGCAGGGTAAGCGCATCTAATTTTGTACTTTTTGATACAGATAAAAAGTACGAGGCCCTAGTTTTTTCCAAATTTCTACTCAAAACAGGACAATTTAGCACAAATAATTGAAAAAACAGAGAATGCACAGCTTTTTACAAATTTCTGCCACACAATAGCCAAAATGTCAATCCCACTCGTCGCCCCAATGTAGTACTTTTGAACTTCTTCGCGTTTTGGATGAACCCCAAAACTGTTGTGTCAATAGGGTTTGAGATGCGCTTACCCTGAGCAATCTTGCCCTAGCCTGCACCCTCGATTTGGCTTCAAAGATGCTTCGACATTTAACCTCGTCTGCTGATACTGCCCTCCCCTTACGGGTTGAACATTCCGAGGCGGACATCTGCCTGAACATTGGCAGGAAAAGGATTTTAACGTCCTTTTCAACTCCCCCGAACGACTTCGGGTCGCGCATATAACGATTGAGTTCAGCGGCGGTTAGCAAACCTTGCTAACCTATTAGCTATCCTTGTTCTGCCGCTGCAACGATTTGTTTAGACGGCTTTCAATGACGGTATGTATGACCTATCGTTAAAGGATGAATAAATTCTTTGGGATTAATTTGGAATTTTTCAAATATCACATAAGAATCTCTAACGATTTGTTTAGACCAATCAATCAACCCCTCAATAAAATTATTGCCAGCAGTATCAAGAACGGCATTATCCTGAATAACTCGAAGACCAAATTCTAGTTTGGGCAAATTATGTGCTAGAGAGCATTCAGCGATGGCATAGTCCCTATTGTAATCAATAGCAGCGTTAATAATTTTAAGGTCTAATGCAGATACATAAGTGTAGGAATACTGAGCATGTAAAACTGCCGTCATTGGTCGTAAGCAATCATATCGAATAGGACTAAGAAACTTTTGGTCAGGCGGATTCAGAATAACTCGTTCTGCTCCTTCAAACTGAACCCCTAATGCACGTAACTTATGATGAGCCATTTCATGAACTAAAGCTTCTGCAAATCCAACGTGATGATTAATAGTCGCAGCAATTGTGCCAAAGCCCTTATTGCCAGAGCCGCAAATTGAGCCAACTATCAAGTCAGTAGGGTGAGGGGTATAATCTACAATAGCAACTGACTCAATTAGAAGTTGAAATTGCTTAAATACAGGTTGCCAGAGGCGAAGTAAATCAGTACCATTCTTAACATTAGGATGGCTAGGGTCTGCGGGAATACAATCGGAAAAATGCAAGGTTGATGGATCTTCTCTGATTGCGACTTGCCCATCAAAAAAAGTTGGGTCACCACCTATACCTTCTCGGATATAACCTGACTGTTTGGCAAATTCTAGAGCAATTAGTGTATCGTATTGATCGGTTTGGGGTTCAGCAATCTTCCTCCAGTCAATACTTGATTCATCAAATAAATCTTCCTGCATTTTCAGTTGTATTTCCATAGTTAAACCTACTTTGTTCCGCTCGTATATGTTTATTAATAAAGGCTATGCTGCGATCTTTGCTAGGCTGACATTTGCACCAGCTTCAAAGTTGAGTAATTCTATTCCAACCAGTTTAGCTATCTGCTCTAGGCTTCCATGCTCTCGGATGTAATCGTCATAGGCATATACCAAAACTTGAGAAGCTTGGGTTTTGAGACAACTAAGTAGTTGATTGGTCTGGATTGGTGCAACTTCAATCAATCGTCCAAGCATCAAAATCACAAGGGCATATTCTTCATTAGATGACCAGAAGCTTTTAACATCAAAAATATTGTTGATCGCAAAACTATCCTCATACTCAGGCAACAGCAATTTGGCATGAGCAATCTTCTCTGGGATTACATCAACTCCATACGGAATAACAGATTGATGCTTTAGCCAAATCTTCCGCAAGAGCGTCCCATTGCCACAGCCCAGATCCAAAATCTTCCCTGATGATTGAGATAAACAAGAGCAGGCAAGATTTAAGATGGGTTGATGAGATATGTCCATCGTGTATTTGGAAGAGAAGCCATTGTCCCTGAAGTACCACTCAAAGCGTTGATAGGTCTCATCTATTGTTTGAATTGGGTTCTCAATACCTACCTTATACTGCTGGCTGTCTGAAACTTGTCTTTTGGCAGGTTGTTTGTAGGGAAATGTTAAACCTTGAGCACCTACATCTGGATACGTGTCACCCAGATAGCGCACGGTATACTTCTGAGGTGTGGCATCCGTACGGGTTGAGATTTTTACAACTGGAGTCTTAATTTCCGCAATGCCATGCAGCGCAGACCATTCAACTGGCCATCTCAGCATCTCTGTTAACCAATCAAATTCTTCATGAAATCCTGCTTGTTTTGCTACCTCTGCTAATTTGTCTGCAAGCTGCTGAGTTGCCTCGCAATCAAACCGACAAGGCAAATGAAATACTGCTCTTACTCCTAGCCAGCGTAGAAGGATATTGCCGCTAGAGACTTGAGAGATTTCGATGTCATGTGGCGTGACGATCTGACTTCTCAAGGTTTCATGTGCCATCTGCCAAGTTGTGTCAACGCATCCTTGGTTTACCCAAACCTCTGAGAAGAAATTAGTGCAACAGGCAGGATATCCCAGTAATCGCCCAATCGTTTCTTGATCATTTCCCCAATAAGCGGACTTAAAGGCTTCAGTATCTTCCCTGCGACCTAGAACAGCCCAATAGGTGAATGGTTCACCCTCATCAGGCGTTTGAAGCGAAGCACTATAATTCTTAGAAATAGCAATTTTCTGAAGAGGTTCTATTTGTATATTAAAGGGAGCTAGAGTAGCTGCTAGAGAAGAAACTTGCTCTGGATGAATAGTTCTTAAAGCACACTGTCTTAAACCCACAGCGATCGCCTGCCACTCTAGTTCAAGCAGCATATTTGTTACTTGGTTAATTCGAGGTTCCCAAATGGCTCTCGCTTGATCACTGACCCAAGCATACCGAGTAAAATCTGGTAGCCGAAAATCAAGACGCTGATAGTTATAGGGTGGACAAACAGTATTTGAGATCATTTTAGGCATCCAGTGCATTAACTAGCGATTTTTGTTGCTGCTGTTGAGCAGCATAGACAGATCTCATTTCATTTAACTTGGCATTTAAGGAAGAATTGATTCCTGCTTGCCAATCGGAGATCATATTTTCTTCCAGATAGCGGAGATTTGGATCAAGGGAGATAGGAGTTTTGCCCTGTTGCTTCAAGCGTTGTTCTAAATGTTCAAACAGTTGCATCCAAACATGGCAATGTTCTGTCTTATTACGCCAATCACCGTTAATTGCTGTACCGGGGCATTGTCCTTTACACATTAAGAAAAAACGGCAATCTTTGCAGCCGCCATACTCTTGTGGAGTCTGGTAGAGGGCAATGTATCGCTCATAACCTGCGGAATCTGTTTTAACAAAATCAATGCCGTCCTTATTAGTTCGTCCACAGTTGCTTCTTTGTCCTTTCCCTTCTACGCCTCTAACTGCACTTGTTGTGTAAGGATCGCATCCCCTCCAGATACAAGTGGTGTAATCGTCAGTGGATAGGAGCATATTTTCCATGTCTCGGAACACATCTAGAGTCATGTTTTTTAGCTCTTTTTCTAATTCTGCAAAACTCAGAAGTGCTTCAATATTTTCAATTTGTGTCAGTGCATATTTGCTCTGAACCTCTGAGCTTTCTACTTCTAAAATATGCAATCTGACAGATTGGATGCCCATTTGATCCAATCCTCTGAACCAATCATGCATCAGAGGCAGTTTGTCAGATGTAGCATTATTACGATGTAACGTCACAATGAGACTAGGAATAATACCCTCTCTCAGTAAACGTTTGATTGTTGCTTCTATTTTGGCAGTCTGTCCCCTGGTTTTTTCAAGACTCCCAGCCCATCTAACATCATTAAGAGAATCTGGCCCGTCAATCGAAATCCCAACCATGACTTTGTATTGTTTAAACATACGGATGTGGTTGTCATTGATCAACGTACCATTGGTTTGCATACCGTTTGAGCCATGTTTTTCTAAACCCCATGCCCAAAGATGCTCTAAATCGTCTTCTGGTAAAAGTAGTGGTTCGCCACCAAAAAGAGTAAACGATCCACCTTCCTGCTCTATAGCAGCTTTCATCTTTTCCATGTCATAGTGCTTGGTTAAATTGCCAGCATCACGTTGGGGATTCTGATAGCAATATTGACAGGAAATATTGCAGTTTACACCTAATGGTCGAAGTTCTACGCTCATTTTTTCCTTAAGTATTATCGGTATGAGAAAAACCAGTGTCAATATGTGAATCTCCATGTCCGTCTTCGGGAGCGTCGCCATGATTGTCTATATGTTCAGGCGGTTTCCATAGAATTTCAACATGCATGATTGTGTGATTTGTCATTTAACGCTCCTTCAAGTAAATTCAAGTAAATTCAGTTCAGTTGTGGGATTTCATGATCCATCTCCATGAAAAATTGCAGGAATATCGGTATGTGAAGACACTGCTCGTACATCTGAATGATCTGTATGACTTGGTATTGTTGGTTCATCAATATGAACGCTTTCATCAGTGTGATTTGAAGGTCTGTCACTATGGAAACTTACATTATGGTCAGAATGAGGGACATCGCCATGAGCATCTATGAAAGAGATTTCAGAAGTATCAGTATGAAAGTCGCCATGAGAATCGCTACGGACTAAAGTATCTGCATGATTGTCGCCATGTTCTATGTTTGGCGTATCAACATGAGTATCTCCATGACCAACACTGGGAGGAATGAATGGAGTGTCTGTATGAACACTCATAGCAGGAATAAGTGGGGTATCAGTATGTGTATCTGTGTGATTTGTCATTTAATACTTTCTCAAGAAAATTCAGTTAAATCTTAGTAACTTCATGACACATCCCCATGAGCATCACCATGTCCTACTTCTGGGGTGTCGGTGTGTGCGTCAATATGCCCTACCTCAGGTGTATCTGTGTGTATTCCCACTTCAGCTGTATCCGTGTGCACACCCACTTCAGCAATATCGGTATGAGTACCAACCCTAGCAATATCAGTGTGAGTGCCCACCCTAGCAATATCAGTGTGTGGACCTGTACGTGTGTCAGTGTGGAACTTAATTCCAAATTTGTCCCCATGAGCATCCCCATGAACATCCCCATGAACGTCGCCATGCCCGACATCCCCATGAGCATCAGCGTGACCAACATCCCCATGAGCATCAGCGTGACCAACATCCCCATGAGCATCAGCGTGACCAACATCTGCGTGTAAACTCACAGCAGGTATAACTGGTGAGTCTAGGTGAATAGATACAGCAGGTATAATAGGCATGTCTGTGTGTATATCGACATGGGGAATGATAATTGCAGGAATTGGGAAAAGAATTCTTAATACGTTGTCAACATCCGCGTTTGAGAAACCAGCACCCCTCAAGGCATCACCAATATCGTCAATTCCCTCTCCTAAACCTTTCAATACACTTGAAACTTGATCAATTCCATCACCTAAATCTTTTAGAACACTTGCAATTTTTTCTGCACTCTCCCCAATACTCTTCAATCCCTCAGCCGCAGCCTTGCTCCCTAAGTTAAGGGTATTCCGAATTGCAGCACCAACCTCTTCAGCAGATTGATTAAATTGATCGCGGAGAGCCTGAGCAACCTGTTTTGCTCTCTCAGCAGCCTCTCCTGCAATTTCAATTAACTCGTCACCAACTGCCTCAAGCCATTTCCCTGCATCACTCAGGAGATTTGTAAAAACATCTTTGGCGTTCTCAATAATTTTTTGCTTAACGAGTGCAGGAATTTCTTCAATAGAGTCTGGCGCGACACTGAGGCTAATAGTAGGCAAATTGAAGCTTGCACCAGCAAAACTAAAACTTCCGTCAATTCTTGCCGAAAAAACACGATCAACGAGCGACAAATCTAGTGAACCATCAAAACCTGTATCAAGCTTGATCTTGCCTAAACTAGGTCCACCAGATGTTAGCTGGATCGGGCCAATATCAGCTTTGATTCCGAACGAGAATGAGCCATTAGTTCGGAAGTTCGATAGTGAATTGACTTTACAATCAAGCTCATAGCTTGCAATGCCCAAATTCCCTTCGATTCGCAAAGAAAATCCTGAATCATCTAAAAATGCGTCAATGGATTGGCTTAGACCCAATAAAGATGCCATTCCAGTGATTCTAAGACTGGGGAGGCTTGATATAGCGTAAGAGTATTCCATTGATGGTGGACCGTCTCCAGCCGCATTTGAAACCACAAATACATTACCAAGCTGAATCTTGTCTTTTAATGCACCCCTTGCAAAAACACCATTATCCGCAGAAATTTTTATCTGGACAAACATGCCCAACCCAAATGTTTCAAATAACCCTTGTAGGGACAGTCCTGGCTCGAAATGTTCACTGCCAATGGTCATACCCAGTGGGTCGGCAACAATGTAAATCTTGAAGTCAGAAATGCTAATATCAATAAGCGGAGGTAAAGTTAATCTAACGAGATCCCTTACAATCTCCGATAGAGAAAGCTTACCAAGGAGTTCTCCAACCAGACCACTGGGAGAGCCTTCAGTAAATTGAGCAGCAACCCGAATCCGCTTATCACTAATCGAGACATCGCCCAACACCCCAAACTTACGCTGTGGTAGGGTTTCAATATCTAGAATAACTTGATTGATTGTAAATCCTGAAATCCCAAACGGAGTTATCCAGGCTTCTTCAGTCTCAAAGACAATTTTTTGCCGAGTTTCTTCTAAAACAACTGCTCTAGAGAAGCGGGGAAGCTCTTCATTAAAAATGACGACTTTAGCCGTGCAGCTAAAAGCTATTGAAAACGGAGATGGATCGATAACCAGAGAAAAATCATCGAACGTGATGACATCTGGTACAACAACAATAGTTATTCCTAAATCTGAAATAACCTCTGATTCAGCAATGCTATCCCCAATAACTAAGCGTAGAGGGAGTTCATTACGACCAATAAGCACCGCAATAAAATTTAAACCAAAACCATCAAGAGTAAGAGACGAAGATAAAACAATTCCTTCTTGTAGTCCGCGCCCTAAATCAGGAGGAGTACCGAAGTCTGGCAAGCTTGGAAATTCAAATTCATCATCATCAAAAGATGACAAGAGCAATTTAGGTGGCGTAATCTTAAGGTCATTGAGTGGCTTCAGGAGGGATAATAGCCGAGAAAACTTCCAATCAAGAGGAAGTGAAAAAGCGACTGCGTATTGCCATTCCCCTGAAATCTTTTTAATGACTGCAATAAGCAATCCAAAAACAGAAAGAGATGAACCAATTACAAAAACTGGATTGTCTGTGTCTAGTTGAATTTGGAAACTGCCCCCAGGTAGTTGAATAGCTGGAAAGTCTCCGGGAATAGTCACAGCTCCGCGTATATCTTTTAACAGATCGATTAAATCAACCTGCCCAATATTACCTGATAATATAAGATTTTCTTGTAGGTTTCCTCGAATTGTAGCTTCAGCTCCGGCGATATTTGAGATTCCTTGAATACTTCCAAATAAGCCCTCAGCATCTTTGCGAAATTCAGTTGTTAAAGAATTCAGTCTAACAGAAGAGACACCAAGTGAGAGATCCCAGTCTTCTAACGTTGCGCCAAAATTAAAATTGTTAGAGTCAATATCTGCAAGAAGTTGTAAATCAGAAATTACTAAATCTGGCAGTCGTGGGATTGAAATATTTAAAAAATTCTCAATTAAATTGGATAGGGTTAAAGTATCGGCGATAGGGGTTATTGTAAAAGGTGCTTGTCCTGTCACATCTGTTCCAAATAGCCCTCGACCAAGAAAACGCTTGCCAGCAATCACCAAAATCCCCTGAAGCACCAAAGTAACTGAGGGTTGTACTTGTGTTACTTGAGAACCTGCGAGCATTAACGTTGGTTCTTCTAGTGTTAAAAAACCCGCGCCCAAGTCCAGAGAGCTTTGATCTTGTACTGTAAATTGAACTGTTTCACTACCTGGGATAATCTCTACAGTAAAAGAATCAAACTGTAAAGTTGCTAGGCGGGTAGGAAGGAACGTAAAATCTTTGAAGAGTTGCCCCTCAATATCTGAAAGCCGAATTTGATTCTCAATACCTCCAGCTACTCTCAGGTTTAACCCGGCCGAATCTATAAAGGTGACGACTACAGGCTCAGGAATGCTACCAAAAATGATGGACGTTCCATTAATTGAAAAAGAGTCACCATCGACAGTAACACTTGCATCTGTCAAAGTTAAGCTTGAGGCAGCAAAAACTACTCCGAACAATTCTCCTATATTCGATATACCAATAACTGCTTCATCTAGCACAATTGAAGTGCTAGATGAAAGCTGGGTTTCAATTCGGTTTCTAATTTCGTCAATGATCTGGCTGGACACTCTAATTCTCTCTCACTGCTCAGATGTTTCTCAGACTACAAAGGCTAATTCTTGGCATCAGATTCATCTCCTTGACCAATTGAGATGTCATCTGTAGTAGGCGAATATAGGACTTCTGCATTTCCTTCCTCAATATACTCATCAACAATATTGTTTGGTCTTGGATTAATGATTAACGGTCTATCGATTTTAGGATTACTTTGTAAGATTACTGACTCAGCATAGTGACCGCAATTAAAGCTTAAAATGTCATATTGAGGCTGTATCACAGTGGCTTGAGCAAGCATTTTATCAAAATCAACATTAATGAAATAAGCTGCTCTTATACGAGTTCCTTGACCTGACTCTGTAGACAGAACACTCAAAATTTTCTTGAGGCTTGCTGATGTTGCCCTTCCATCACCTGCAATCGCAGCATTAAGAATAGATTGATTTCTTACCTCTCCCTTCATAGCGGGATCGTAACGACCAAACTCGTAATACTTTGTAAGACCATCAAATTTAATGAGAAGGACACCAGCATGTCCAACCATTGTTGTGTATCCATAAAATGTATCCGTGTTAACTGGGTAATCGGGATAAGTGATTAGTAAAGCTCCACTATTTTCCATAATGTCAAGCATCTCCGTAAAAGATAGAATAGTTGCAGTTGTGTCCGTCTAACGATCTAATTAGACGGACAAAGTCCATATAACTACATCTATATGGGGCATTATGTGGGCTTTGGGAAGATAATAACCTCCGAGAGGGGAGTTAGATGGACTTCTTCCACATATCTACCGTTTTTTTGAGTAGTTAGATGGAAACTTACGTAGATTCTTCGGCAAAGTATGAGTATGGCTATATGGCCTATTTCTGCATGTGTACTACTTGGATTTGGCTACCGTTCCTAAATCCTGAAGGATAGAGCATTTGTATCAAGATCTTGG
>Ga0335397_10008378_pt1 | contig 13020 bp, 8 predicted proteins | sample MAT04_FD_205740 | JGI IMG/M metagenome (GOLD analysis project Ga0335397, IMG submission 205740) | Freshwater microbial communities from Lake Fryxell liftoff mats and glacier meltwater in Antarctica - MAT-04 (spades assembly) (version 2) ...
GAGTCCTTGCGATCTTCCGGCAGTTTCTTCGGTCGTCCGCGTGGATTTACCATGCGGTTATTGTAATCCGAAAAATCTTTCCGTCAACCCCGGATTATGAATTGACATCCTGGTTAAACGGATTACAATAAAGATCGTTGCGACGCCAATCGCGACAAAGAAAAACCCCGGAAGGACGCCAATCCAACCGGGGCCAGAACGACACTCAGGCGAAACCCGAATGCTGTCCACGCAATTGCATTCTACGGAGTTCGCCGCAACTTGGAAGGCGAATCTCCAATGGCGAATGTTCTCCCCCGCGAAAAGCAGCTTCTCGTTCTAAAAATGCTCTGCGACGGATCGTCCATCCGGGCCGTGGAGCGTGTGACCGACGTTCACCGCGATACGATCATGCGGTTGATGGTCCGGTTCGGCGAAGGCTGTCAGCAATTGCTGGATGCCACAGTTCGCAAGGTGGACTGCCGACATCTTGAGGTCGATGAGCAATGGACGTGGTGCGGAAAAAAGCAGGGACACCTGACCGATACGCAAAAGCTGGATGAGGAAATCGGCGATCAATACCTGTTCATCGCACTTGACCAGAAAACGAAGCTGATCGCGTGCCATCAGATCGGTAAGCGGAACGAAATCACGACGCGGGCTTTCATCGCCCGACTCGCGAATCGGATAGTACTGCCTGAATCGCAAGACGGCCCGATTGCGGACAAGCCGCAGATTTCAACGGACGGCTGGGCATCCTACCCGACTGCTATCACGGACACGTTCGGCAGTCTGGCGCAGCACGGCGTCATCATAAAGAACTACCAGAATGAGGAAGTCGGCCGGTATGCTCCCCCGGATATTTCGCACTGTGACCGTCGCCGGGTTCAGTTCGTGGAAAACCTGATGACAATATGCACGTCGCACGTCGAACGGTTCAATTGCACAACGCGAATGTTCGTCAAGCGGTTCTGCCGCCTCACGCTGGCGTTCTCCAAGAAACTGCGAAATCTGAACGCGGCCGTGGCGATGCACATTGCGAACTACAACTTCTGCTGGCAGGCCCGCGAGAACGGCAAAAGCGGGAAACGACGGTTGCCGCCTGCCATGCAGGCCGGGATTGTTAATACCCTCTGGTCGTTTGAGGATTTGTACGATGCCGTAATGGGCTGAGCCGGATAGAATGAAAGCCGCCTCCGGGAAACTGGAGGCGGCTTTTTCGTGGCGGGAATTTCAAATTAGGACACTACCTGGTTCGGCCAGCCCGCTCGCTCGAATGGATCGAGGCGCAGGTTGGTGATATAGGGGACGTCCGGATGAGTTTTTTCACCGAGCCAGCCGTGGGGCTGGTCGATGAAACGATACTTGTAGTCATCAATGCGCACTGCTCCGACCGTGCTTTCGCCGAGGTAGAAAATCTCATGGCGATTGGATGGACCTTTGCCGGTGATCAGGTCCAACTGGTTGTAGCCATCGAGATGGTTCTTGTAGGTCCGGTCGCCGATCTTTTTCCCTTTGAGCAGATCATCCGTGATCGTGGTGTTCCCCGCGGCGGCGAGCAAGGTGGGGAACCAGTCCAGCCCAGACATCAGGCCGTTTTGCACGGTATCGGCCGGAATATGGCCGGGCCAGCGGGCGATGCACGGCACGCGAAAGCCCCCCTCCATGACCGTCCCTTTGGACTGTGCAAACGGCGTCATGCCGCCATCGGGCCAGGTGAAGAGTTCCGTCCCGTTGTCGGTGGTGAAGACGACAATCGTATTCTCCTCTTCGCCCATATCTTTGAGTTTGTCCAGCACCAGACCGATGTCGTGATCGAGTTGGGCCATGCCGGCTTCATGTTCCGACCAGCCGTTCTCCGAATTCCGGGTCGCTTCCCATTCGGGCGACAGATGCGTGACGATGTGCATGCGCGTCGGGTTCAGCCAGACGAAGAACGGTTTGTCGTCTTCTTTCGCTTTGTCCATGAACGCAATGGCGAGATCGCGGATTTCGTCGTCGACTGTTTCCATCCGCTTCGGATAAAGTGTCCCCGCGTCTTCGATCTTCTGCTTGCCGATCTTGCCCCAGCGCGGCATCTCTGTCGGGTCATCCTTGTTTGTGGCCCAAGAGTGGACCATGTTGCGCGGACCGACCTGATCCAGCAAATCCTGCGGGTAATTGGGATGCGCCGGGTCTTCCATGGCATCGAGGTGATAGAGGTAACCAAAGAATTCGTCGAAGCCGTGGACCGTCGGCAGGAATTCATTCCGGTCACCGAGATGATTCTTACCGAACTGACCGGTGGCGTAGCCCTCCGCTTTGAGGGCGGTGGCGATTGTGCAGGCTTCGGCCGGCAGACCGGTTTTCGCGCCCGCCTGGCCGACGGTGGTCATGCCGGTACGGATGGGCAATTGTCCGGTAATGAAGTTCGCGCGACCAGCCGTGCAACTCGCCTCGGCGTAATAATCGGTGAACAGCATCCCTTCCTTGGCGAGCTTGTCGAGGTTCGGCGTGCGGCCCGCCATCAGGCCGCGGTGATAGGCACCGATGTTCCACATTCCGATGTCATCGCCCATGATCACCACAATATTCGGCTTCTTCCCGGACTGGGCCAGCGAAGCCGCGACCAGTTGATTGTGACTGGCGAAGGCGACCTGCTCAGCCCCCTTCAATTGCGACGAGCAGCACGACGCGCGCGATTCGCACTCCGCCGGCAAAGCGAGCGCGACCCCGGCCGTTTCGTCGGCAGACCCGCGCGGAACCGCCGTCATCCCCGCGGACGAGGCGTGGGCGACAGGGGCATCACGACTGACGCCGGCGGCGTATCCCATGAGGCCGCCAACCGCGATCATGGCGATCGCCGGCAGCGTGGATTGCTTCAATTTCAACATTTCAAACCCCTCTATTGGACTCGGAACATGGAATACATCGTGGCGATGCGGTGGAGATTCAGTTGTGTTCGGGATGTCATCATTCACGCGAATTTGATTGGGAATCCGGCGGGAAAATGATCTTCCAGTCGGTTTTCATGTCCACCACCGTCCAACCCCGCTGGGGCGCTTCATCCAAGGCATTATCCAACCGGGCGAGGAGTGATTGGCGGTCGTAGGCGTATTCGCGCTCGGCGTCGGTGTGGTGGACAATCAGGCCGAAGCTGGGGCGGGGATTGTCGATCGTCGTGTACTCCAGCATCTGCTGGTCACCGTCGGAGTTCCCGAACGCGGCGATAGGACGCCGACCGATGAAATGGTGAATGCCGACCGGCTTGCCTGTTTTATCGTCGATGAAGGCCAGTTCCGGCAGACGCAAAAGTACGGGTTTTCCGTCACGCAGTTCAAACTTCGTCTTGATGCTGCTGCCCACGACCTGTTCCGGCGGAATGCCATAGACAGGTTCCGCCCACGGCCGCATGAAATCGATGCCACCGCCGGAGACAATAAAGGTCTTGAACCCATTCGCCCGCATGTAGGCGAGTAGTTCCAGCATCGGTTGATAGACACACTCGGTATACGGCCGCTCGTATTTCGGATGCCGCGCGGTGGCCAGCCAGTCTTTAACAATCTGCTCGAACTCCACCGTGGTCATCCCGGCGTGAGTGGCCATCATCAGCTCGACAATCGCGTGTTCACCGCCGGCCAGTGCGCCCTTCAAATCCCCCTTGAGCAGCGAAGAGAATGGCTCCTTAACCTTCCACTCGATGTGCCGCGTCGCGAGGAACTTCACCCGGTCGAGCGTGAACGACAACTGCACCGGCAGCGGCTGCTCGCACCACAGCGTGCCGTCGTTGTCGAATGTGGCGATCCGTTCAGCGACAGGCACAAAGTCCGGCCCACCTTCTTTAGTCACTTTCGCGACAAAGTCGAAAATCGACTGCTTCGCCGGCCCGTCGTTCCAGGAGGGAAGCGGATCAGCGGCAAACGCCGGGGCCGCGCAGAGCAGAATCAGTGCAAATAAACGTGTCATCAATATCACTTTCTTGGCGAGCGTCGAGGCGTCAGCCCGACGTGTCTTCGTTTCGTCCCTGCGCTCTAAAAACACGTCGGGCTGACGCCGCGACGCTCGCCGGGAGGTGGGCCGTAACACAATCCGAATTCCGGCGACCACGTTAGCAGTGGGTTTGCTTGGTTGTAGAGGACGTAGTTTGTTGCGCTGATCAAATCCGATTCGTCTTCCAGTTTGCGTTTGGACCCGCGCTCGGTCCACCACGTTTCAGACACTGGCTTGCCAAATTGTTTGCTCAACCGCCGCGTGCCCCAACTTTTGAAATCGCCGAGAATCTTTCCGGGTGCCGGGTCTTCATTCACCCCCACAACGATATGAAAATGATTAAACATGATCGCCACGGCCCACAACTCCCAAGCCCGGAAACGGGCCGTCTCCCGGAACTGGGCGAGCGCGGCATCGGCGTGTGATGTTGTCAGGCGGATCGGCGGGCCTTTCATCAAACTTCTGGCGGCGTCTTCTAAACCCGGGATGTCCTCATCATATGGCGTCCCTGGCAAGTCATGCGTCACGCGCTGCCGTCCCGCTCCATCAGCCGGCCGGCGATCCTTCACCCGCCCAACAAACCCGCGCTCGTCTCCCGGCAGCCAGTTGCTGTAGCAGGTGTTCGTCAAGAACCAGTATCTGTCCATGGTACTCTCCGAGGCGAGCGTCGAGGCGTCAGCCCGACGTGTCTTCGTTTAATCAATGTGCTCTCAAAAACACGTCGGGCTGACGCCGCGACGCTCGCCGGTAACAGACGCACCGCGATCTCTCACTGCGGATATTGACGGATAACGAATATGTGTACGGGAAAGATCATGCATGACAACAAGACCCGTGCGGGAAATCACGTGCGGGTCTTCTTGTATTCGTGTCAGATTTCCATCAAACGCTGACGCAGAAACCAACTGTTGGATTATCTGCGTGTCAGTTGTTGGTCGATTCCTTCGGCTCGGTAGCGGCATCGCCTTCCGTGGCTGGTTGTTCGAGCCGGACAAGCATCCATTTCTCGGTTTTGCCGTACTTGTGCATCAACGTCGGCGCTTCGCCGTCGGTGAGGTTTTTCAAGCCGGCTTCCATGAAGACGTTCTGGTTTTCGCCGATGGTCCAGGCGGCCCGCTGCGTTTCTTTGTCGACCGACCCCATGATCGGTTGCGTGGAATCCGAGACGACATCGGTGTAATTGCCTCGCAAAATGCCCTGCTGATTGACGGACATCTGCAACGTCAACTGCGGATGCTGGTCTTCGCTGCGCACCAGCGCGAACACACCCAACGGCAGCCAGTCGTCGCTGTCCGCGGTCTCGGCGTCATGGCCCGCATGGGCGAGATCCGCCGCTTGCTGGCTGAATTCTTCGCCCGTGCCCACGCTTTGCCCGTCGACACTCACGTTGCCGTCTTGATAAATCACATTGTCGCCGTAGTTGTAATTGACCGGTGCGGTGCTGCCGTAACTGCAATGCGTCGCGACCGTGTCGAGGCTGGCGGCAGTCCAAACCGACGCTGCCGACGCATTGGCAGGTGACCAGGCCCCCTGATGAGCGGCATACCAATCCGCATTGTAAACATTCGGGTGATCGAAGGAATTTCGGACGCCCGCATATCCATACGCGGCCCCGGCCGCGCCGGAGACGTTGGGTTGATTCCGATTCGCCGCAGCGGCTCCCACCGCCGCCCCTTCCGCACCGGTGGCTGTCGGGTTATTGCGATTGGCGGCGGCCGCTCCGGCCGCGGCACCTTGCTTGCCGGTCGCGGTGGGATTATTCCGATTGGCTGCGGCAGCCCCTGCCGCGGCACCTTCCTTACCGGTCGCGGTCGGATTATTCCGTTTGGAAGCGGCTGCCCCGGCGGCGGCTCCCTCTTTGCCTGTAGCGCTCGGTTGATTGCGTTTCGCTGCGGCGGCCGCGCCTTCTTTGCCACTCGCATTCGACGGATTGTGTTTGGCTGCGTCACCCTTCGAGCTGGCTCCCACGCCAGAATGCTGGCCTTCCCCTTGAGCATGATGGCCGCCGTTTCCAGCAGGAGATTTCCCCGGCGACCAGGCCCCGCCTGGGGCTTTGCCGCCGCCTCTTCCACCTGAATTGCCACCGCCGGCATGCTGGCCGCCGCTCCTGTTCGGCTCGCCGCCCTTGGACTTGCCTCCCCCTTTACCCCGTTGCTCTGCGTCCGCAAAAGTGAAACTAAACGCCAATAGCAATGCCGTACCAACAAGCTGGCGAATCATGGGAACTTTCTGGGAAGCGAGAGATCTGCGAATGGCAGTAGGGGAAATCTGGGCATTAGTAGAACGTGGTGAGTGCGGAAATGCTAGGCATTATGCAGGCATTTCTCAATTCGTCAGGCGAATACTGCATGAAATTCACGTTAGGATTCACATCGACAGGATCATCATCGACTCAACCAACATCGAGTGGATTACCCATGCTCATGACTCTGGTCAGTCGTCGTGGGTGTGGTTGTGATTGATTGTATTTCCTTCTCCCCTGGAGGGAGAAGGTGGCCGCTTCGGCCGGATGAGGGGGAACTCATGGCGGTAACATTCTTCGTGCCACGACTTGTCCGCAAGTCGTGCTCAATGAAGCACACGACTTGCGGACAAGTCGTGGCACGGGCAAATGGGGAGTGATGCAGTGCCAAGACATCCCCCTCACCCTGTCCCCCTCTGCTTCCAGAGGAGACGGAAGTCAAACCGAAACCCGCCGCTACAACCCGCCACTGCGAACTTTCCTCCCGCCCTTCCCTCCGTCCGGCTGATCCCCTAAACTCTCGGGCATGGAAAACCGTCGGTTTTTTCCCTCGCGACTGTCCTTTCTCAACCAGCAGGAGTTCGACGCAGATGGCCGAGCAGCTCGCCACCAATGTGACGTGGCATGATCACACCGTATCCAAAGACGAACGCGCCAAACTCAACGGCCACAAGGGGGCCGTCCTGTGGTTCACCGGTTTGTCCGCCTGCGGCAAAAGCACCGTCGCCAACACCGTCGACCATCTGCTCCACTCCAAGGGCAAGCACAGCTATGTTCTCGACGGCGATAACATCCGCATGGGGCTGAACAAGAACCTCAAGTTCTCCGCGGAAGATCGGGCCGAAAACATCCGCCGCATCGGCGAAGTCGCCAAGCTGTTCGCCAGCGCCGGCCACTTCACCCTGACCGCCTTCATCTCGCCGTACAAAGCCGACCGCGACAAAGTTCGCGAACTTCTCGGCCCCGGCGAGTTCATCGAAATCTACGTCAACGCCTCGCTGGAAACCTGCGAAAAGCGTGACCCGAAAGGCCTCTACAAGAAGGCCCGTGCCGGCGAACTGAAAGGCTTCACCGGCATCGACGACCCGTACGAAGCTCCGGAAAAGCCGGAACTGGTCCTCGACGCCGACAAGAAAAGCATCGATGAACTGGCCAACGAAGTGATGGCCTACCTCGACTCGAAGGGCTATTTCAAGATCTGATTGTGATTGCGGAGGCGAGCGGCGCGGCGTCAGCCCGCCGTGTTTTCACGTGACATTGCAACGTCGAAGACACCGGCGGCTTACGCCTGCCGGCTCGCCTTGAGGATTCCAGCTTGAACGGGAACACCTGCCATGTCTCTCAATCGCCGTGATTTTCTCGCCGCGTCCGGTTTCGCCGCTGGTTCGCTGCTGCTGGCCGGCCACAACCGCCCGCTGCGCGCCGCCGAGGAAAAAGGGGCCGACATCAAGTATGGCCTCGTCACCTACCAGTGGGCCAAGGACTGGGATGTGCAGACGCTGCTCAAAAACATGCAGGCATCGGGCGTGTTGGGCGTCGAGTTGCGGACCACGCACAAACATGGCGTGGAACCGACACTCACGGACGCCGAACGCGACGATGTCCGCAAACAGTTCGCTGACGCCGGGCTGACGCTCGTCGGCATCGGCAGCGACGAACGGTTCGACAATCCCGATCCCGCCATCCTGAAAAAAGCGATTGAAGCCACCAAGGGCTTCATTCAACTCAGTCACGATGTCGGTGGCTCGGGCGTCAAAGTCAAACCCGATAAGTTCCACCCCAACGTCGACAAACAAAAGACTATCGAGCAGATCGGCAAGGCGCTCAACGAAGTCGGCGAGTACGCCAATGGCTTCGGCCAGCAGATTCGGCTCGAAATCCACGGCCAGTGCGCCCAACTCCCGACGATCAAGGCGATCATCGACATCGCCGACAACCCCAACGTCGCGTTGTGCTGGAACAGCAATCCGCAGGATCTGGAAGACCCCGGTCTGGAGCACAACTTCAATCTGGTCAAAGACCGCTTTGGCGAAACGTGCCACATTCACCGGATGGAGCAGAAGACCTATCCGCATCAGCAGTTGATCGATCTGATGGTCGGCATCGACTACCGCGGCTGGATGATGCTCGAAGAAGGCGTCATCCCGGACGACATCGTCGGCGAACTCACCCGCGAACGCGAACTGTTCGACGCCATGCTCGCCGACGCCCGTCAGCGCGTGGGATAAACGGGCGAACCCGCAAGCGATACGCGAGTTCGCTTGCGGGTTCGCAGCCGCCCAAATATTACTACTCAGCCGCGACAGTCGGCGCGCTCAGGAAGTCGATCGAGGTCAAACCTTGCAGATCGAGTACTCCGAACGCCGGGATTCCGACGGGTTGCGCCGCGCCGGTTTGGAGGTCGATTTCAAACAGCAGTTGAATCGGCAGAAACTCCGGCGTCAGAATGGCGAGGGGTTCGCCCGATGACGTGATGTCGAATCCGCCGGCTTCTTTGACATCGAAGCCCAGGCTGCCGACGGTCGCCAGCACGCCCGTGCTGTTGGCGAGCGTGGCGAGAATGCCGAGTTCGGTGTCAATCGCGTACAACTGCGAGGTTGTGGCCCCTTGAAAGTTGTTCGTGTACGCGATGTGCGTCACATTCGGATTCTCGCCGAAGTTGTCATCCGCCGCGACATAAAACAAAGGTGTCGCCGGCGTGACTGTCGTGGCTGTTGGGTTGAACACCAGATTCTGGTCACGATCCGACACGAGTCGGGCGCGGTCAATCGTCGGGTTGAAGTCGAAGCCGAACTTCGTGGCGACGCCGGCATCTTTGGTCAATTCCGGCGTGAAATCGCTGACGACAGGAGTCGCTTCGCCGGTTTCCAGATCGATCTCATAGAAGCTGCTGCTGGTGTTGCTGGTCCCGGGTGTCGTACCGATGGCGTACAGTTGCCCGGTGGCCGGGCGCGCGTCAAGGCCAATGATGGCTTCGCGATTGTTGAGACCGGTGATCAGTCGCGCGTAGTTCGGCACAAGCGGCGAGTCGGAATCGAACCCGACCAGGATCGAGAACGGACCATACTTCGTGACGCCAACCATCTGGTCGGCTTGAACAGTGGTGGCGACCAGCGAGAGCGCGGTCACGGCAAGCAGCAGTCGTTTCATAAGGTGTCTCTCAAGATGTGCTGATGATGAGACGAGCCTGGCGATTCAGCGGGGAATAGTGACGCCAGGTCGGAGACCGGTCAACAGACCGGCTCGTCGGCCCAGCCAAGCAAACGCGATACCGCTGCGCAGGCGTCTCTTCGCCGACTACTCTGATTGAGAAACTCAACACGCCGATTTTGCGGGATTTCCCGCACAGTCAGAAAAAAATGAAACCTGCGTGAATTTGGCAAAATTCACAGATGAGGCAACTTGTGCCGGCTGCTTATCAACCACTGCGGTCGATTGCAAACCGATTAGCTAGCCTTTGAGACATGCGACTGCACGATAGACTACATGGGATATGAAAGGCAATTCAGCCACAAAGAGGCACAAAAAAAGATCAATTTTTGTGCCTTTTGTGCCTTTTTTGCGGCCAAAGGTCTTCGCTTGATTTCACGGCGCATATCAGGCGCATGCGGCCGTTGTCAGTAGAATTACTCGCCAATCACGATTTTCATCTCGTCGCTGTTCCCCTTGAGTTCCGGGGCGTACATCGCGGAGGCCCTGGTCGGCAGCGCGCTGAACTTGCCGGGGATTTCGGCTCGCAATCGGTAGCTGACAGAACTCTTGCCGCGGGCGAGTTGCCGGACGAAGAATGCGACCTTCTCATCGCGGAATTCGACATACGCCCCCAGGTCGTTTCCGTTGTACCCCGACCGGACATCCACCGGCTCGAACCCTGCGGCTTTCATGTCCTCGAACACGAGGTACTCATAATCGTTCTTCGAGTCGATCTCCAGTTCGATCTCGACGAGGTCGCCGCTCTTCACTTCGGACATGTTCGGCAACTCGGTCCGCACATATTTCTCGACCTTCTGCTTGGCCGCCTGGCCGCGAGCGCCGGCGACATCGATTTCCTTGTCCGACTTCGTCAGCTTGTAAAACTTCCGCTGCACCTTCACCTCCAGCCCGGCCTTCTTGATGAAGTCTTCGAGCGTGAAATTGGTTTGATAGACGTTGTAATACAGCGGGCCGGTGCCGGACTTCCGGAACTCGATGGTGTGTTCGCCGTCTTCCACCGCATCGCCGACGAGGACAAACGCATTGTCGAACGTGAAGAGGTTCGACTTGTCGATCTTCACTTCATTTTGCTTCTCGCCATCGAGCCAGACTTCGACCGTGAGATTCGGCTGATCTTCGCCGCTGGCCTTCATGAAGTCGGCGAGCGCCTCGATGCACAATGCCGTGTCGCGGGTGCTGTTCCAATAGGTGGCGTGCTTGCGATTATTGAGTAGGTACTTCACCAGCCGCGAAGCCCGCGCGTCTTGCGGATCGGTCTTGGCGAGAAGTTTCAAATAGTAGGCGTTCGCTTCCGTCTCGCTGCCGTACCAGTACCACCACCAGTTGTTTTCCGGCAGCTTGAGGTACGCCGTCTGATTCTCGTCATCCTGCACGACGAACTGCTCGATGTTCTGCAGGATCATTTTCAGCTTCTCGGCCTGCTGCTGTTTGTGCAGTGCCAAACCGTACAACGCTTTCGCATAGACGGGCAGCGACACCCGGTCGCGGTAGAGGAATTCGAGCATGTCGTTGTTGGCGGCATCGCCATCGACCAGCACCATATAGACGAAGGCGTCCAACGCGTCGGCCTGGTCCTTCCATTCCTTGTTCGCCTTTTTGTCGGCCGCGTTCTTCAGCAGCTGCACTTGCCGACTCTGATAATTCGTCAGCCAGGCGATTCCCTGCTCCAAGGTATTGGGGACAAGGGCGACATCGTTCTGCCTGGCGATCTGCAAACCATGCACGACGACCGCCGTGGTATGGGGCGTCGAGTGTTCGCCGAAGCCGCTGAACCAGCCCCAGCCGCCGTCGGACAGTTGCATCGAAGTCAGCTTTTCCAAACCGTCTTTGACCATGCTCTGCACCTCGGCGACATCGAAGACCGGGTTGCGATCCAGGCGCTTCCAACCCTTGGCCCGTTCCTTGTCGTCGCCGATTTCCTGAGCATTCAGATTCGTCCGCTTCTCTTGAATCGCGGCTAGATCGAGCTGCATGTCGAGCAGAATCTTCTGCGTGATGACCGTCGGCAGGAACCGGTTCAGGGTCTGTTCGGTGCAGCCATACGGGTAATCGACCAGATACGGCAGCGCGTCGACCATCGCCCCGGCGAGTGTCGGCGAGAAGCGGGCTTCGAGCCGCGATTCATTGATCCGCCGTTCTTTCGGCACGGTGTAAGTCACCTTGCCCGATTCGTCTTTCGGCCGCAGCGCGCCGGAGAACGATTCCATTTTGAGCATGCCATGCACGAACGCCGGGAACTTCATTTCCATCGCGTCGGATTCTTCATCCGACAACGCCTTCATGCGAATGACGGCTTCGCCTTCCTTGTCGACTTTAATCCGCCAGTCGACGCGCTGCTCGCCGCCGGCTGCGATTTCGATGGTCTGCTCGGCAGGCGTCATTGGTGACAGCACGCCGCCATCGAGTTCCAGCACGGCCTGCACCGATTTAGCGTCTTTAAGGTAGTTGTGAATGTTCGCTGAGAGGACGACTTCATCTTTCTCGACAAAGAACCGCGGGGCCTGCAACCGCAGAAGCAGGTTCTTTTTCGTGGTGATCTCAACGGAACCTTCGCCGACTTTGGTGCCGGCCCCCATCGCCCAGGCTTTGACTTTCCAACCGGTGAGATTTTCCGGCATCGTGAAATCGACCGTCGCGACCCCATCGGCGTCGGTCGTCACACTCGCCGTCCAGTACGCGGTGTCAGCGAAGTTGGAGCGAACGGCAGGTTGCGCCATCGCGGCGCCTTCGCCGGCGGACGCCTCTTTGCGATCCGCCAAGGCATCGGAATCAAATGCGGCAGCGCTGAGTTGTGCTTCCGCGACCATGCCATTCGCAGCCCCTTTCGCCATCGAGCGCATGGCCATGGGTGCGGGCATCGGCACGCCACCGCGACCGCCGCCGCCCATCGCGGCCATTTCCTCTTCGCCGCGGAAGATCATGCCGCCGAACGCGCCGAGATCATTCATGCCAATCTCGCCCGGTTTCAACAGATTATTGAAGAACCGGTCGAGTGTGCATTCCCGCTGCGGATGATGACTCCGCCGCCATTTCCAGAAGAACTCCTTGATGTTCGGCACATTCGAGCCGCCGGAAATGTATTCGAGGCTCTTGTCGTACACGCTCAGCACGGTGGAGCCGACGAATGGCTTGCCATCGGTGCCGGTGAGTTTCACCGTCACTTTCGCGGGCGCGCCGGGCTTGTATTCGGTTTCCGTGGGTTCGACGGCGACATTGATCACGCGCTTCTCCGGTGGCACGATCACTTCGCGCATCTCCTGATGGAACTTGCCATCGGCGATGGTGAAGGCTTCCACAAAGAAGTTCGGCATATCTTTCTGCACCACTGCGATTTCCTCCACCGTGCTTTTTCCCGTCAGTTTGACGACCTTCGGCGGCAGGTACATGCCATTCGTCGGACGCAGGAAGATCACCACGGCCCCATCGGCCTTGTTCGTGTTGATCATCATCCGCACCGTTTCGCCCGGTGCGTATTCCCGTTGATCGGTGACGAGTTCGAGGTCGTTGAAGCGGAACTCGCGACCGTCGAAGCCGTCGCCCATCACGACGAAAACGTAACCCCCTTCAATGACATGCCCGTGCCCGTCATCCAGCCGATACGACAGCCGATACTGCCC
>Ga0335397_10008379_pt1 | contig 13020 bp, 10 predicted proteins | sample MAT04_FD_205740 | JGI IMG/M metagenome (GOLD analysis project Ga0335397, IMG submission 205740) | Freshwater microbial communities from Lake Fryxell liftoff mats and glacier meltwater in Antarctica - MAT-04 (spades assembly) (version 2) ...
TTTCGTTATTAATTTTACTTGGTTTTGATCCCTTCATTTTAGGGGCCAAATCCTGCTGCTTTTGTCTAGAAAGCCAGTTTGCTAAGGTGGGAACCGTGACTCCAAAAATCTTACTTGCTTCGAAGCGATTTCCACCACTTACAATATAATTTAGAGCGCTTTGTCTTAAGTCGAGTGAGTAAACCATGATAAAGTGTATACAAGAAACGTGAAAAAATCAAACTTAAATCACTACACATCCGAACGTGGTGTTTGGAGCATCCTGAACTAGAGTGGCTATTGATTACAAACCTCTCAGTCCAAAACGAAGCAGAAGCTATAAGAATAGTTAATATCTATCAACAACGCTGGTTAATCGAAGAGTATTATAAGGCTATAAAAACAGGTTTTCGGATCGAAAATAAGCAATTCAAACAGAGAAATCGGTTCCTAGCGTTGTTTGGAATGGTTGGAATAATAGCCACTCAACTTTTGGCGCTGAAAGAGCATTGTCATTTGGCTCCCACCCAAAAAGTTGAAAAAGAAATTCCTAAAAGGTGGATTACGCTCATAGAAAGAGTATTAAATGTGAAACTGGAAACAGTAAGAGATTTTTGGCGTTCTTTGGCTCGTTTAGGAGGTTTTATAGGAAGGAAATCGGATGGAGAGCCTGGATGGCAAACGATCTGGAAGGGTTATAGGCGATTACAAGATATCTTAATGCGAGCTGATAACTTATGATTGGACTTGTCGGTAAGGATCAGCGCATCATCCCATCTTCAAACGTTTCATGATAACCAGTAAAGGAAGTACTATCTAATTTAAATATTCCTTTTATGATTTTATCTGCAGAAGGTGTGAAGTATTTGTCGAGCATTATTTCCAGCGAGATTAAACTGATTGTTTCTTTAGCTAGTTCAGTTTCAAACGAATGCCAATTTTCGTCTACGATACATTTGTAAATTAGACGCGTTAATCGATCATCTGAAAAATTGTTTAAATCAAATTCACAACCAATGCATGCACTAAGAGTGATCTGATCTGCTTCTACCCAATCTTTTACGTCCGATTTCCTATGATCTGATTCGGACAAAACATAAGACAGCCAAATTATTGCGACTTTACCATTTGAGAGGTTATTTTGATTTCCATGATTAGGTATGTGACGATCGAACAATTCATCCACTTTTTTACTTTTTAAATAGGCAATAATTAGAGGGATGTCGTCGATTCGTTCATGAGAAAATTGCATTTGAAGTTCCTTAGTTAGATATAAAGCCTAATAATTTTTAAATATTCATGTTTAATAAATTGAGATGTTGCTCTGAAGACTGAGATTTTGATTTTTGAAGATCATGTTGATTTTTGATCAAAAACGCCCCCAAAAATATGCATATAATTTATTTTATGTAGATTTGAATAAAACAGGAGGTGTAGGCTGTAAGAGCTTGTTTTCAAATTCAAGTGCCCTCTGGATATTTTCAAAGCCTCGTGGATCGATGAATTGTAGCCGGGTCAATATTAAAAATATCGATCCGGCTGCAATTTTCCATCAACGAGAGCTTTCACGAGATCCAGAGGGCGCTTGAATTTGAAAACAAGCTCTAAGTAGTCAGCAAAGCAAAATGAAGTCTAGTAGGCCTTAAAAGAGGAAATTTAAGCAGCACAAATCTTTCTCGAAGTGGCTAGGAAATTAAAGATAAAAATGCGCGAATGTAGAGACTTCGCGTCTCTATTTTCCAGTCTACCTTAATCCACAAGCTGACGCATGTGACTACATGCTCTGGGCGCTATCGCGGCTTTTTTTTACTTATCAAGCCCGATGAAATGGGCTATAAAGTGTAGCCGGGATTTCCATCAAAAGTAAAAAGATATTGAGTTTGAGTCACATCAAAAGTTGCTTCCGCTAAAGCGCTTAAAAGCTTAGTTATTTGTTGATGATTGACTCGACCGGCTTCTGTCTGAAAGAACCTGCATCGCCAACAATCGACACAAAATGTTTCCGGATGTGACTGAGGCCAAACTTTTACGCCGCGGTTGCTGATCATCGTGAGTTTAAAAGAATCCGTCGGGAGTTTTTTTAGCGCTTCGGCTAACTCATCGACATGACCTTTCGATTGAATAAAAATATCTATTCCCACTAAGTCTTTTTGAATAAGAGCAGCCGCTTGGTACAGGCTATGCTGCACATGTTTTGCAATTCCATATTTGACTGTAGGTAAAGTACCGGGATTTTGACCCAGTCTTTTGGACACCGCTTCAGCAAATTCTTTAGTTCCTACCTTTTGTCGACTCGTTTTTTCGCGATAAAGGTCATAGGTGTGAATTCCTTCTTCGATCGTTTTTAGCCATGCATTATGAATGAGGGCTGCTTTTTCAGGCTGTTCAATGTGCACGAGCATTAAAACAGCGGCTAATAAAAGACCGGATGGATTCGCCACGTTTTGACCCGCTCTTCTTGGCGCCGAACCATGAATCGCTTCAAACATCGCTCCCGAGGTTCCAATATTTGCAGATCCAGCCATCCCGACGGAACCAGCAATTTGCGCAGCTACATCCGATAAAATATCTCCGTAGAGATTAGGCATGACAATCACATCAAATGCGCCCGGTGTATCTGCTAGTTTGGCGGCACCGATATCGACAATCCAGTGTTCTTTTTCAATTTGCGGGTAATCTTTACCAATCTCTTCGAAGACTTTGTGAAATTGACCATCGGTAATTTTTAAAATATTATCTTTAGTAAAACAAGTCACTTTTTTCCTCCCGTGAGAGAGCGCATATTCGAAGGCAAAACGAATAATTTTCTCGCAACCCGGTTGAGTAATGATTTTCAAAGCTTGATAGTATTCAGGAGTATGACGATATTCTACTCCCACATATAAATCTTCCTCATTTTCTCGAATAATGACGACATCCATTTCAGGATGCTTTGTTTCTACGAATGGAGAATAAGCCACACACGGACGTACATTTGCATATAAGCCCAAAGTCGTACGCACCGTTACATTTAAACTCTTAAATCCACCGCCTTGAGGAGTCGTAATGGGAGCTTTTAAAAATGCTTTCGATTGGCGAATTTTATCCCAAGTTTGTTTCTCAATGCCGGTAGTTTCTCCTCTTAAATAGACTTTCTCTCCAATTTCCACTTTTTGAATCTCTATATCAGCTTGGGCGGCTTCCAAAACGTGCAAAGTGGCAGCCATAATTTCAGGTCCGATTCCATCGCCTTCTGCTACTGTAATTAAATTTTTTCCTGTCATGTCTATCTATCCTTAAAAGAAGATTTTGCTAAGAGCCTGTTTTTTTAAAAAAATATAGTTCTAAAATTTGCACAGTTGAGCTTATGGTGAAAAAAATTTGAACGAGTATCACTTGAGCCTAATGATTTTTTAGTTTAAAATCTAGATTTAATCCTTAACAAACGATAGATCTATTCATGCTTAAAGATCTTATTGAAAAGCAACGCAGTTACACTAACCATTTTTTCGAATCTTTTGATTTTAAAGAAGTGGAAAAACTCATTCAACTGCTCGTTCATAATTCGGGCCTCGTTTTTTTTACAGGCGTAGGAAAAAGTGGGTTGATCGCTAAAAAAATTGCTTTCACAATGGCCTCTACAGGAACGCGTGCGCTTTTTTTATCCCCGATCGATGCTCTTCATGGAGATATCGGAATGGTTTCTTCATCGGATAGTTTTGTTATATTTAGTAAGAGTGGAGAAAGTGAAGAATTAATCAACCTCGTGCCTGCTATCAAAAATAAAGGGGCTAAAGTAATCGGAATCGTTTGCAATGATCGGTCTCGTCTCCATGATCTCTGCGATTTTGTTCTGAACTTGCCATTTCAAGCAGAGCTGTGCCCCTTTGACTTAGCGCCTACAATGTCTACTACTTATCAGCTTCTACTAGGGGATTTAATCACCGTAGCCATAATGAAGCATAAAAAATTTACATTGGATGAATATGCGCTGAATCACCCGGCAGGTCGAATCGGTAAGCGCATTACATTAAGAGTACATGATTTGATGCTGACTGGTTCTCGCATTCCCATTTGCGAACCGGAAGATGTTTTGGAAAAGGTGCTTTTTGAGCTTACCGAGAAGCGATGCGGTTGTTTGCTCGTGGTCGACTCTCAAGCTAAAATTATGGGAATTTTCACAGACGGCGACCTTCGTCGTGCTTTGCAAAAGCATCAAGAAAAGGTCTTGACGATGCCGATTGACCAATTAATGACTTCCCATGTGAAAACCGTTTGCTCGAGTACAATGGCTTGGGATGCTTTAAAATTAATGGAGGCCAATCCTTGTCAACGTCTTTCCGTGCTTCCGGTGGTAGATGAAAAAGAGCGATTGGTTGGCCTTCTTCATCTCCATGATATTATTCAGAGCGGCCTTTAACTTCATAACGATTGAATTTCATACAATTCTTTATAAGAGCGTTTTGTAAAATAAAGAAAGGTTAGATCAGTTTTATTTTTTTTATCGACTAAAACATGAAACTTTCTTAAGTTTCTGAACAAATTAGGGGATTCTTGTTTTAATTGAATTCTAATTCCATAAAATTTTTTGTTTTCAATGAATTCGGAAAATTGAATTTGGTCGAGAGGAAATTCAAGTTGGAGTTCGTTTTTACTCCAAAATTCAAAATGATCATTTTCCGTGACTCTAATTTCGTTAGGTTTATTTTGTAAACGAGTAATTTTTCGGTAGGGTAATAGGCCAAGTGTAATAAAAAGAAATGCCGAGAAATAGAGGATGCCACCCCACTTCTTCATAAGTGGTTCAGATATAAATACACTGCCTAAGACTAAGCTTAAGGCACCTATAAAGGCTATGCCGAATCCTTTCCATAGAAGTGATTTAAGGTAAGTATTTGAAATGCTTGTTTGGATCCGCAGCAGTTCACTCATTTTTTATTTTCCTTTTTTAAGTGCGATATCAAATTTTTAACTTTATCCTGTGGATGAATAAAAACCTGGTCATTAATCGCAGATGAAATTCACCCGGATGAAATTCGCCTTGTTTTAAATTCTTATTTATTCTATGCTCTTTAGCAGTGTTGACGAAACACTTTGAAAAGAAGCCCCCTGCTTAATTTGGGGGAGTAATCACAAAAATATCATATTCTTTATAATTTTTCGCATGTCTTGAACCACTTTCTTAAAACGCGATCGTTGAATAAATGGAATTGTTAAACTCGACTTTGCAAATTTTTGGTTCTCTACGGAATATCGAATCCAAAATTTGCAAAGTCGAATTAAAAGCAAACAAAAATATTAAATTAAGGTTGTATGAATATTTACGATGTTTTGATCATGATTACTTTTGTTCTGGGTTATTTTCTTATAACTATTGAGCATAAAACAAAAATTAATAAAACATCCGTTGCACTGATGATGGCAATTGTATGCTGGATGATTCAATTTGCCAATCAAATTTACACTCGCGAGCATAACCTTTCTTACTTTCAGGAGCATTTAAGTAGCATCAGCCAAGTTGTATTTTTCCTTTTAGGAGCATTAACAATTGTGGAGGTCATTAGTGCCCATAAAGGATTTACTCTCATATCGGATTGTATTAAAATTCGCAATAAAAGAAAGTTATTATGGTTTATCGGTTTTATCACTTTTTTCTTGTCGGCTGTTTTGGACAATTTGACCACGACAATCATTATGGTTACTCTTTTACGTCGGATGTTACCAGAAGGAAATGACCGCTTGCTTCTTGGTGGAGCTGTGGTGATTGCCGCTAATGCGGGAGGGGCTTGGACACCTATCGGAGATGTAACCACAACTATGTTGTGGATTGGAGGCCAAGTTTCGACTTTAAATATTATGAAAATACTTATTGTTCCGAGTATCTTTTGTGGATTAGCTTCATTTTTTTGCATTAGCTTCTATCTAAAAGGGGAATTTATTTTAAGCTCTGAAGAAGATTCGGAGGAGCGCGAACCTTTTAGTCGAACAGTTTTTTGGTTAGGTTTAGCTTGTTTGATTTTTGTACCTTTTTTTAAGGTTATTACAGGTCTTCCCCCTTTTATGGGAATTATTTTTGGATTGGCGTTTCTATGGCTTTTCACTGACATTGTGCACAGTAAGTATGAAGATCGTCATCACTTGTTAGTTCCACAAATCATGACTAAAATCGATGTTTCAGGTGTTTTATTTTTCTTAGGAATATTACTCTGCGTAGATGCATTGAGTACTGCAGGGATGTTAAATGACTTGGCCGCCTGGATGGATCGCGTAATCGGCAACTCGCATGTGATTGCAGTTGCAATCGGATTAGCCTCTGCTGTCGTTGACAATGTTCCTTTAGTTGCAGCAGCGATTGGAATGTATGATTTAAGCCAATATCCCGTCGATTCGCACTTTTGGAATCTAGTTGCTTATTGCGCAGGTACAGGCGGAAGTATTTTGATCATTGGTTCAGCTGCAGGTGTGGCTTTTATGGGTCTAGAAAAAGTTGACTTTTTTTGGTATTTTAAAAGAGTGGGTGTTCCTGCGGCAGTCGGATACTTTGTGGGAATCGGTGTTTACCAACTCATGGTTTAGAAATGAAAGAAAACTTATCAAAGACATGTTTAACTTAAACCATTATGTTCTACACGATTCGGCTCATTTTGTGTAGAGCAAGTGACTTTTCTGTACGACTCAACCGAACAGAAGAAGTTAAAATGTTGGATTTGGACTAAGTTATTGAATAAACATTTAGAACTTGTATTTGTATTTCTCCCATCTGAAGCGACTCAGCATACCTAATTTTTTATTTTAAAATATTATTGTTTCAGACGACTTTTATTCATCATCCAAGCAAAATAGAGATTCCATATGAAATAGAGAGCCAAGAGTATAGGATGAGATTTTTCGTGAAGTGTTGAGATCCACAGGTTTGGCTTTGCACTTCCTAGGAACATTAAACGGGCTGTAGTAAAATTAAATTCTGCTTCTTCTAATTGATTCGAATCAAGTTGGAGTGGACTGGCTGATTTAGGCTTGTTCGTCCAATGGTTGACTAAATAAAAATCCCAAGCCTCTTTTAATTCATTTTGAGAAATAATACTTTTCATCATCCTATTTCCAGAATATTCTTCTATAATCTGTTTTTCACTTGGAAATAAACCGATATCCTCCGAAGGAGGTAATATTTTTCCATTTTGATGATTGTCTATTCCGTAACATAAAGCGATAATGGGTAAAAGCCAAGCGGCTTGCGGTGCGCCTGTTTTGTTTAAGAGAAGCATGACTCCCAGAATCAAAGAAAAAAATAACCAAGCGAGTTGAAAAGGAGGAATATGAAAGAATAAAATTTTTAGGCCATCTGCAATTTTTACAGATGCAGGTCTTTGAGCATAATTTTGCAAATTTTGATAACCTTGAGTAATGACTTTTTTTTCGAATAAAGGTAATTGCTCAAAACGAATTGAATTTCTTTCTAATTTTACTTTCAGATTTTCTTGATTTTTGACAAAATTCGATGTGCCCAATACATATTCATAGACTAACATACGTGATCTGATTGAAAAGTACTCGCCCATAAAAGGCTGAGCAAAAAACCAAAAAATTACGCTAAAGGTTAAACATAATTGAATAATTACTAAAAAACGTTGTTGATTGCTCATAAATCTATTTTTCTGTTTTTCTAATTTTTTGAAGAAAATTTTGATAATTCATTTGGTCTTTTTTACATCAAATCTGTTATTTTGTAAAAACTAAAATAAAAGATTTTTGTTTGTTAAGTAATTATTTTATTTTTAAATCATTTACAAAATGTAAAAATGGCAATTTTGAGTTTTTTAGCCTGGTCTCTTTTACCAGATTAAAAAAAACCGCCGAGAAGAGCGAGAAATAATTATTAAACATTGACGGTACTGGTTATCCGTTAGAAGTGAAGAAACATCATGATGAATCATAAAGAGACCTGCCATTCATTTAATCAAAGACAGGACGTGTGTGAAATTTTAAAAATTAAAATCAATTTGGCAATCGCACGTTTTCCTGATTGGGTAGATGCTCGACTTTTAAAAGGTCTTGAGCGCGTCATTGTTAATTCTTCGGATGAATTTTCCTTGCATCGTTCTATTCATCATTTGAAAATTTTATTAATGACTCAGTTTTTTCTTCAAAAGCGAATGGAAGAATCTTTGCAAAATAAAGAAAAAATACCCCAGCATTTTTTTTTGAAGCTTTTTCAATCTGATTCGCGAATTTGTGTTTCGTTTATTTTTCTTGATATGTATCAAACTCCGCGTGAAAATCTTTTAAAAACAATCCAAGTTTTACTTCCGGGAATTTTAGAAATTCCCAAATCATTTTTTCTATGGCATCATCCCGAACATCCCTATTTATTCTGCTATTTAGAAATTCAAAAGATTCGAGGGGGGGGGCTTTCAACAAAAGAATTAAAGAAGGTAGAAAGAGCTTTAAGGGAACAGCTTCATACGACACCGCCTTTGACTCCAGCTGTTTTTTGGCCTTACAATGAAGAAGAATCTTTTCGCCAAGTTCAACTCCTTTTGAAGCAAATTGGAGATAAACATGATCGACCGCACGTTTCGATTCAATTTCAAGAACAAACTTCTACTTCTTTAGAGTTTTTGATTCACCTTGCTCGTCCACAGTCATCAGAATCGCTTAATCGTTCGTTGGAACGGCTTCCGGATTACTTAGATTTTTTTTGCCACTTCCATCGTGTATTTAAAAAGCCTTTCCCCATTGAAATAGGCGCTTTTGCTTTAAAGGTCCCTTCCTATGCTTTTGACGTGCGAGATTCAATTAATTTACTTTATGCAAGAAGATATATTTTAAAATATCTTGAAGCGACTTTAGGGGTATGTAGGGACTATAACGGGGGGTTGTTTGAAAAACAGCAGCAGCATTTTGAACTTTTGCGTGGAGCCTTAGGGGATAAAATTCCTTTGTTTGAATTTTTTGCAGAAAAACTCTTTTATGCTCTCCATCCCGTTGAAAAGAGATTGATGTTAAGTTTTAAGGATGCTGAAATGATTTTTCAAGCCTTTTCAAGCATGATGCAGGGAAAAGAGTCGACCCACGCTTCATCAGATCAGGTCATCATCGTTAAAGCTTCAAAGAGTTCCGATTTACATCGCTTAAGTCACTTTTGTCAAGAATCCAAGCAAATTAATTGTCAGGCTCAATTTAATTTAGGCGGTTACCATTATATTTGCGTTCTTGGTCCTGGTGCGTCCCGGGTTACATCCTTTATTAAAAGCATCGCTGAAAAACGAAATAAAACGCTTAGGATTGTGTTTGAAGAGGGGTGTCCTGCATCACTTAACCCTTATTATTCTGCAAGCGATATGCGTTGTCGTTTACTGAGCAAGTTACTTTTTGAAGGGTTAATGCGTTTAGACTCTGAAGGAAATCCTGTTTTTGCCGGTGCTCTGCATTACGAGCTTTCAACCGATAAAAAGGTCTACACCTTTAAACTAAGGGCCAATTATTGGTCCAATGGGGAGCGCGTAACAGCCATGGATTATGCGACTAGCTTGAAAAGCGCATTGCAGGGACATATTAGCCATCCCGAAATTTATGATATCATAAAAAATGGCGCAAATAAAAGAAAAAATTTGATTCCTAACGATTTAGGTATCCAAGCCTTAGATGCAGATACATTGCAAATCGAGTTGGAATCTCCCGATCCATTCTTTTTACATCAATTGGCTCAGCCCTTCTTTTTCCCTCTTTTCGGTTCTGTTCAAGAGCCTAGATGGTTTAACGGGCCCTTTTTATTGAGACAACAGAGTAGCGAAGCGATTTGGCTGGAACGAAATCCTTATTTCTGGAATGCTGAGAATCTTTTTTATGAAGAAGTTGAAATTCGTTGGATTCAAGATGTGGAACTCATTAATAAAAATTTTCAAGAGGGTAAAATCGATTGGATCGGTGATCCGTTAAATACTCTATCACCCCATTGCATTGATCGATTAGCGGAGAATAATGAACTTTTTCGACAAGAAGTGAGCCGAAGATTCATTGTTTGTTTTAACACAAACCATCCTATTTTATCGTCTCCACTTATTCGCAGAGCTTTGAGTCTTGTTATCGACCGTCCATCAATTTGTGAAGAGATTTTTCCGATGAGTCTACCTTTCGATACTCAAATTTTAAAAGACGAGGCGAGAGCTCTTTTTGAAAAAGGGTTACAATCTTTAGGACTAGTGAAGGAGACTTTCCCGCCTCTCACATTTAGTTATTCCCATCAAGAAAGACGAGAAAAACTGGCGTTTTATTTAAAAAATACTTGGGAGAAAGCTCTAGGAATTAAAATTTCTCTCGAAAAAATTGAATGGAATCAATTCAGAAATAGATTGGAAAAGGGATGTTTTGATATAACAGGCACCATTCAAGACACCCATGATTCTAATTTGCCTAAATATTATGAAAAATTAGAGGGTTTAAGTTCTTGGAATTTTTCTAAATGGGTCCATCCTCATTATCAATCACTTGTTGAGCAAGCTCATCAAGAGCTAGACGAAGAGAAAAGAAAGTTACTTCTTATGGAAATCGAACACATTCTTGAACAAGAAGTCCCCTTTACTCCTCTTTTTAAATATACTCATTTGTATGCACATACCGCTCAGCTTTCGGGTTATCTGATCGATAACGAAGGATGTGTGGATTTTTCTCAATCATTTTTAAAAAATCGGAACTAACATATGCTAAAAGCAAAGACAAGCTGTTTATTATTACTTATCGTCATGGTGTTTATGAGTTGTCAAAAAAAAGAAGAGAAGCGCGTCGATACTTTAAATCTTAATTTTCAAGAAGGAGACCTTCCTTCATTACACCCACATGGATTAATGATTTATTTGCGTGGAATTTCTTTAAGTAAAAACATCTATGAGGGATTTACTCGCATCGATGAAAAGGGGCTGCCGCAGTTGGCTGGAGCAGACTCGATCGATGTCACGCCGGATGGACTAAAATATGAGATTCATTTGCGCGAAAACCATTGGACAGATGGATCGCTTGTGACAGCAAGGGATTATGAAAATGGTTGGAAAGAAGCATTATCACCCACTTCCAATTGTCCCCGTGCAGACTTACTTTATATGATAAAAAATGCTGAACAAGCTAAGAAAGGCTTAATCGAATCCGGCTCTATCGGTATTCAATCTCTTAACGACCAGACTCTTTTAGTCGAACTGGCTCATCCCTCTCCCCATTTCCTTGAATTACTTGCTCAGCCTATTTGTGCTCCTCTAGCAGACGTAAAAGAAAAGGAACCGAAAAAATTCAATGGCCCTTTTCAAGTGGCGGGATGGAAACATGGCGATTATCTCAATTTGAAAAAAAATCCGAATTATTGGGATAAAGATCAAATTGTACTTGAGAATATTAATATTTATATGGTTCAAGATACGATGACAGCATTTACAATGTTTGAAAAAGGACAAATTGATTGGGTCGGTGTCCCGTTGGTCCCTCTCCCTATTGAAATAATTAGCCGATTAGAAGAAAAAAAAGCACTTAAATCTCATCCGGTCGATCGCGCCTTTTGGGTTTTTTTGAACACACTTTCCCCCCCCCTTTCTTCTCCGTCCATTCGGCAAGCTCTTAATTTGTCTTTTGACAGAAAGGCCATCACCGATCATATTTTTACCGGTCATCCTCTCAAAAAACCATTGCCGGATGCTTTGCTTTCGATAGAACCGGCTTTTGAAATAGAGGAAAATCTAGTCTTGGCTAATCAAGAATTCGAACTAGGCTTGGAAGAATTAAATTTAACTCGTGAAACTTTCCCTCCGCTTGTCATTACTTATTCTCAACAAGCCGGAAGAAAACAAGTAGCCGAGTATTTGCAACAAGTATGGAGTAAAGGACTCGGTATTGAAGTAAAACTTGAGCCTCAAGAATGGAATATCTTTCGCGTGAATTTAGGAACCGGAAATTATCAAATTAGTGGCAGCTTTGAAGCCGCTTTTTATAAAGATCCTCTAGAATTAATGCAAAAATTCGCCACCCTTGGACCGAATAATTTTCCGCAATGGACAAATCCAGAATTTATTGAAATTGTGAACCTCGCAAGGAATGAGGTGGATCCGGATAAGCGAATAAATCTATTAGCCGATGCGGAGCAAATCTTAATGGAAGATGTCCCTTTTATTCCTATCTGTAGCGATGAGTTTATTTTTTCTCATCATACCGATTTAAAAGGGTATATTTTTGACTGCGTAGGTGCCTGCGACTTTAGTCGAGCTGCTTTTTAATCTTAACTTCCATAAGAGAGCTTCGCAAGACCTCTCTTATGGGCGACCGAGACTTTCTTATGACGACTCATTTTCTAATTAAAAAAGCTTTTATTTTTGTAATATCATTGACCATGGTCATTACTTTGACTTTTTTTTTAATGCATTTAATTCCGGGCGATCCGTTTATGGAAGAACAAATGATTTCGGAAGAAATTTTAAAAGCGATGCATCACGATTATGGTTTAGACAAACCGTTAATCATGCAATATTTTTACTATCTGAAAGGTCTTTTTCATTTGGATTTAGGTTTTTCTTTTAAATATCAAGGACGTCCGGTTGCACAAATTATCAGCGAAGCCTTTCCCATTTCGTTTGCTCTAGGAATTCAAGCTTTGCTTATTGCTTTAGGAGGAGGATTAATCGGCGGCTCTATTGCTTCTCTATACCATCGTAAATGGCAAGATCAAGCCATTTTAGCTTTTTTAGCCCTTTGTCTTTCTGTCCCTGCTTTTTTGTCGGCTACACTTTTCCAATATCTCTTTGCAATGCAATTAGACCTCTTCCCTGTGGCGCGCTGGGGCTCTTTCAGTCACACGATTCTCCCTTCCCTGGCCCTAGCTCTTTTTCCCTTTGCTTATCTGGCTCGTTTGGCCCGTACGAATATTATTGAAGTTTTACAGCAGGATTATATTGTAACTGCGCGTTCAAAGGGGCTAAGTCAATGGGAAATTCTTTATAAGCATGTCTTAAAAAATGCTTTATTACCAGTTGTTGCTTATCTCGGACCTTTAATTGCAGCAGTTTTTATGGGGAGTTTTGTGATTGA